>Ga0164318_10000832_pt1 | contig 25469 bp, 20 predicted proteins | sample GuaBasSedimGuay9_FD_113734 | JGI IMG/M metagenome (GOLD analysis project Ga0164318, IMG submission 113734) | Subseafloor sediment microbial communities from Guaymas Basin, Gulf of California, Mexico - Guay9, Core 4571-4, 0-3 cm | ecosystem: Environmental > Aquatic > Marine > Hydrothermal vents...
CTTTCTCTGAAACCTTCTATACTTATTTTAGATGAATTTGATGCCGATATGGACATAATAACAAAAAGACTAGTTGTTAATAATTTATTAAAAATAAATAGTCAATATCAAACTACAATTATTTTCTCTACACACGATCCATCTTTTTTAAAAGACCTCTCTCATAGAAGTTTAATTTTAGAAAATGGTAAAATAACAGAAATTAACACACCCGAAATAATTTATACAAAATTTTTAGAAACAATGAAAAATAGCTTGAAATATTCGTTAGTATTATAAAATTAAAATATATTATTAAGTAGCCACCAAAAATTCAACTTATTTTATTTAATAAAGCCTTAATACTATTTTCAATTAAATTAATCCTGTATTTACTTGTCATAGTTTTTAAAATTTGGTTTCTTATGAACTTAGGGTTTGATAAAAATTTTGCATATGCATTCACCATTATTTTTTCCAATATTTCTTCCCCAAGGACATTAGGTAAAACTTCAAAGACTCTAATATACTTTTTCCAATCGCGTTCTCTTGAAACAATGTTTTTTTTCTCGAGTTCCTTCCATAAATCTGAACCCATTAGTATGTATAAATATTGATATTGAATAAAAGTTAAATCTAATTTCATACTAAATTTTATTGTATTATTAATTTCATCTAAAGTTTCTCCAGGACCACCGAGGATAAATAATCCAATAATATTTTCGATTCTTGCTTTATGCGCATTTTTTATAGCTTGTTGTGATATTTCTGGTGTGATCCTCTTATTATAATAATTTAACATTCTTTTATTAGCACTTTCAATTCCAAATAATACTGATTTACAGTTTGATTTTTCCATTGTCCTTAGTAATTGTATGTTTGCTTGGTCAACTCTACCTTCACAGCCCCATGAAAAGTCGAACTTTTCTTTTTGCATCATTAAGCATAAGTCGACTGTTCTTTTTTGGTTTAAGACAAAACAATCATCAACAAAACTTATTTCTTCATATCCACAATCTTCTAAATATTTTAATTCATCAATAACATTTTTTAAAGACCTTACCCGTAAAACTCCTTTTAAACCTGAATTTATATGAATTCCACAGAACTTGCAATTAAAGGGACAGCCTCGAGAAGTGGCTAGTATGGTAAATTTTTTTCCACTCATTGTATAGTTATAATCAATAAGATTTCTATCAGGGAACGGAATTTCATCAAGGTCTTTAATGGGTTTTGCATTAGGTGTCATCTTTATTTTATTATCTTTTCTGAAAGTAATCCCCCGGACATTTTCAAGTTCGTCTAATTTATTTTTTTCAATAACATCTATTAAATTTGGTAAAGGTTTTTCGGCTTCGCCTCTAACGCAATAGTCTACAAAAGGGTAGTCCTTTAAAATCAGGTCGGAACATAAAGTTGCTAAAATATTTCCAACAATTAAATTTATGTTAGGATTCCAATTTTTAATTAATTTTGCAATTTCCATTGAAATATTAAAAGAGGGGGAAAGAGGCGATAGACCTACAATGTTTGGATCGAATTTCTTTATAGATTCTAATATTTGAGCTGGACTAGCACCAGTGACATCTTGATCTAAAATTTTTACATTATGACCTTCACGGGATAAAATTTCACCTAAATATAATAGACCTAGCGGTGGATAAGTATTTTGCCTTTTTACGATTTTATTATTCCTATTTTCTATTTCTACTGTTGGTGAAGGGTTGATTAAGATAATCTTCAGTATTAAAACACCTATTTTCAATCCATATCATAATAAATGCTGAATTTTTAATTAAAATATTGTGATGACTTTATTTTTTTATCTTAATTTTATTTTAAATACATTTAATTTTTTTGTTGATTATTTATAATTTTTGATTTTATCCTTTTTAATAAATTTTAAATTGCTTGAAATTCGCAGTAGTTTTTGAAACTCTGAAGTTCTAAATCGTCTAAAATTCAAGAAAAATTGAATAAAAAACAAATATTTTTAAATTATAATAAAGTAATATTCTAATTTTGTTTGAATTAAAATTTTACTAGTAAATTTCTTAATTAAATTTAAAATTCTTTTTTCAGATGTTTTATCATCCTTATATTTAATTTGAATAAATGGAAATTATATTATTATTATAAATAACGGACATTTTGACCTTATTTAGAAGGTAAAAATCATTCCAATTCTTTAAAATTCTCAATTTTATGAATTTAGAATGTACAATTGAAATATAAAATAAATGTTTATTTTCTAATCGCTAGAAAAATTAAAATTATATCATAAAATTTTAGATAATAAGATGAAAATACTATTAATCAATCCCAGTTCTAAGATTTTTGATTCATATATTGACCGGACAGATTATTATAATAAGAAGCATTTATTTACTGCATCAATGCCACCAATGGGCTTATTATATTTGGATGCAATTCTAGATGATTCTGGATATAAAACAATGATTATTGACCATTCAGCAACTGGAATTTCGTTAAATTCAATGTTAAAGAAAATTAAGAATTTTGACCCAGAAATAATCGGTATATCAGTTTTATCTAATTCATCGCAGACATCTAATAAAATTGCGAGAAGTATTAAAAAATTGAATCCAAATATTAAAATTGTTTATGGAAATTGTCATGCAACGATATGGGGAAAAAGGATACTTAAAAATTATCCTTTTGTTGATTATTGTGTAAAGGGAGAGGGCGAATATACTTTTTTAAAATTACTTGATGCAATTGAACACAATAAATCAATGGAAAATATTGATGGCTTGGTATATCGAAATAATGGTCATATTGTAGAAAATAAGGATGCTCCACTTATCGAGGAACTTGATAAATTGCCATTTCCTAATAGGGAAAAATTAAATATTGAATATTCATGGGATTTTGGGGGCTTCAAATTTGCGCAAGGGAGATTTTCAACAATTCTATCATCGCGTGGATGCCCTTTTAAGTGTATTTATTGTATGAATAGTTTATTAGCCAGACATAAATGGCGGTCAAGGTCTATTGAAAATATAATTGAAGAGTTATTATTATTAGAAGAAATGAAGTACAAAGAAATATTTTTTTTGGACGATAATTTTACATTAAAAAGAAATAGAGTAATTGAGATAAACGAGAGAATTAAAAAAGAAAAAATTGATATTGTATTTTCAGCTAGAGGAAGAGTTGATCAAAATAGCGGAAATATGTTCAAATCTATGGTAGAAAAAGGTAATTTCAAATATATCTCTTTTGGGGTGGAAAGTGGCTCACAAAAGATTCTTGATTATTATAATAAAATGATTACTCCACAACAAGCATATGATACGCTAAAGTTAGCGAGAAAGGCGGGGTTTGATTTTATCATGGCAAATTTTATGGTTGGAGCCCCTTATGAATCCTTAAGCGATATATACCAGACCTTAAAATTTGTCTTAACTGCAGATATAAGCTGGCCTGTAATTACAATTGTACAAGCTGTTCCAGGGACTAAAATGTGGGTTGATCTTCAGAAAATAAAATCATTAAACATAGATAAATATTGGGAAACTGGAGTCCCTGTAATTGACCTGAATATTAATGGTTATACGAGAGAAATTCTAAATAAATTAATAATAGAAACATATTCCCGATTTACATCATTTAGAAGATTTAAGTTCTTATTCAATGAATTTCTTACATCTTTAAAAAGTTCATACAAATTAAAAAAGGTGATTAACCTTCTTAGAAATTTAAATTTACTTAAAGGTATTTATTCAGAAATTGCTGATGGTATGAGCGCTTAAAATTATAGATAGACAAAATAAAATTTTAATCTTCTGGAATCAACATCCTAAAGATACCTGCCATTCCACCAAAAGTGAGCATTTTTACTGTATCGTCTCGCCCATACTCTCTAAAAGAATATTTAATACGTTCTTTCAAGATCTTTGAAATTGCAATTATTCCAATTGATATTATCGGAAATAAGAATAATTCTAAAAGAGTAAATATAAAAAACGAAATTTTTCTTTTTATGTGAGTCATTAATAGAATTATTTAATAGATACTTAAATAAGTTATCATCAATTAAATCATTAATGAGTGCTTATGAAAATCTTATTACTCCACCCAGGTATTCATTATTTCCGCGAAGGGAATAAATTAATAGTGAAAAAAAAGACAGTCATTACAGACCATACATTACCGCTGGGTATTTTATATATTGCAGAAGTTTTAAAAAGAAATAACATTGAAATAGAAGTTTTTGATCATGCGGTAATCAATTTATCAGTTGATAAATTAGTAAAATGGATTATAAAAAATGATTTTGACCTTGTTGGATTATCTGTAATGGGTGGGTCTTTTATAACAGCCATTGAAATTTCTAAACGTCTTAAAAAATTAAACCCAAACATTATAATAGTATTTGGCGGAGTTCAGTCTACACTCTGTCATGATAGAATAATGGAAAAGTATAACCAGGAAGTAGATTATTGTGTTCGTGGTGAAGGAGAATATACATTTTTAGAATTAATTGAAGCGCTTAGGAAAAATAAAGAGATAAAAGACGTCCGTGGAATAACTTATTACGAACATGGTATTGTAAAATTTACTGAAGATAGGCCCGAGTTAAAAAATCTTGATGATTTACCAATTCCTGATAGGTCAATCCTTACAAAAAAGTTTAGATATTTACTTGGGGGAAAAGTAAGTCCGTTAATATCATCTCGCGGCTGTATTTATAATTGCAGGTTCTGTTCGTGCGGAGTTTTGTATAAACGTCGGTTAAGATTCAGGAGCGTAGAAAATGTAATTAAGGAATTAATATATTTAGAAAATGAAGGGTTTAAGGAAATAAATATAGTTGATGATTGTTTTACAATCAATGTAAAAAGAGTTCATAAAATATGCGAGCAAATTAAAAAAGAGAAATTAGATCTTAAATGGCACTGCCTCTGTAGGACCAATATTGGTGATTATAATATGTACAGACATATGGCTACTGCAGGGTGTGCTACTGTATCTCTGGGTATCGAAAGTGCAAATCAACGAATTCTCGACTATTATGATAAAAAATCAACTGTCGAGAATGCAAAAATAAGTGTGAAAAATGCTAATAAAGCAAGAATACCAAATGTTTATGGAGGATTTATAATAGGAGCGCCAGGTGAGACGGTTCAAGAAGTTTTAAACACAATTAAATTTGGTCTTAAATTAAATTTGTCCTTTATGCAATTTCAGTTATTAAATGTTTTACCCAAAACTCAAATTTTTGATGAATTTGTCCGTAAAGGTTGGTTAGATCCATCACAAACATGGGAACAGCCAGTTATTGCAGCAGATGTTTGTCCAACAGCTGTCCCTAAAAAAATTCTTGAAAAAATTGTTGAAGTAGCGTATATACACTTTGTCGGAGATTCAAAAAGAATTATTAAAGAATATCTCCGGTCAATGAGAGCAGAATATCGATTTCAGATATTTAAGAATATACCCGAGCAATTGAAAAAAGTATTAAGTAAATATTAATGTGATTTTTTAATGACAGGCTTACGAATTTTAGGTATGTCTTTTTCAAAATTAATTAACAAAATACTTTATTCATATAAAGATCCATTATTAATACAGAGAAAAATTTTAACAAACATAATAAAGGTAAACAAAAACACTTTATTTGGAAAAATTCACAAATTTAGCCAAATTAAGTCAATTAAAGATTTTCAGTCCCATTGTCCCATTTACACTTATTCTGACATTGAACCATATATTAAAAAAATGTTAAATGGTGAAAAAAATGTACTAATTGGGAGTAAACAAATTTATTGGGGGAAAACTGCGGGTACTTCTGGAACTCAAAAATTTATACCAATAACAAGAAAAAGTATATTTAATGCATCTAAATGCTCTTTACGTATAATTTTATCATATATTTCTGAAAATACTAAAGAGAATTCAAAAATTCTTGATGGTATTATGTATCTATATTCATCCGATCCATATTTGGGGGAAATAAATGGTCTGCCTGTTGGTTTTGGAACGGGTGCATTTGATCAATCATCCTCAACAGGTTTTTTAAGATTTTTAAAATTAAATCTGTATTCTAATTCCAAGTTTTACAATATTAAAAACTTTGATATAAGGACAAACATGATGGTACAAGATTGTTGTAAATTAAATATAACATCTTTTTTTGGAGTAACTTCAATATTAATCAATTTTATGGAGACGATACTACAAAAAGCGCCAGATCTTGGAATTCAAGCCGATAAGTTAATAGATATTTTTCCCAATTATAAATTTTCAATTATGGGTGGAGAACCGCTACAGTTTTATAGAAACAGATTAAGACATGTTGTGGGTTCTGAAGTTGACTGTAGAGAATTATATGGTGCAACCGAAGAGATTATTGCTGCCCAGTTTGGAAGTAAGTCTAGTTTGACTCCTATGTTGGACGCAAACTTTTTTGAATTTGTTCCAGTTGATAATCCCGAAGAAAGATTACTTATAAATGAAATTAATAAACACAAAGAATATTTTATAATTATTACAAATTATAATGGATTATATTCATATAATTTAGGTGATATTATTGAATTTGTTTCTACTACACCGCCTTTATTGATCTTTAAAAGAAGAAAAGACACAATTAATTTGGCTTCAGAAAAAATAACTTTAGATCAACTTTATCGTAGTATTAGAAATGCAAATCAAAAATTTGGTAGTAAAACAAAGGATTATATCATATGTGGTATATTTCACCCCAAACCTCGCTATATATTATTGATTGAATTTTTCCCTAATTCACATCCAACAGATTATAATAAATATTTATTTGAATTTAATTCAAATTTAATGAAATATAGTAGCGTATATGCCGATTTAATTAAGGTACAGCATGCTATTTCCCCTCCTATTATGTGGGTTCTTGAAAATGATTCGTTCAAAAAATATCAAATTCAAATTTTAAATAATGGACATCCTGCTGGTCAAGCTAAATTTCCTAGAATAACTGTAAAAAAAGAAATTCTTGAATATTTTTCTAAAAAAATTATTAAAAAAGTAGAGATTTAAGGAAGATTATAAAATGGGCAAATTATCATCTATCGTTTTTAGAATTTTATTATTACTATTAATATTATTTTTTTACCCTACAATTTTTATTGGGTCTTTTGCTTTATCTAGACTAATGAATCTACGAATAATACAATTGATGAAAAAATATGGGCGCGAAGATGTCATTAAAGTATTATTGATGAGTGGTTTCAGTGGATTTATAAGATTATTATTCAGTAACCCCGAAAGATCTGATAGAATTAAGCATAATTCATAAAAATATACAAAAAAAATATAAAAGAAATTTAAAGCCATTTAATTTTTAATTTTTCTCTTGGAGGGGCTCTGAGAAACCGTATTGCGGGATATCCTATAATTAAAACGCCTTGACATACCCTATTGTTTTTTATTCCTATCCATTGTCTTAACTTTGCATCTCTTTTTATTGCTTCTTGAGCGAATCCAATCCAGCATGTTCCTAATCCTAAAGACTGTGCTGCTAGCATTCCATGTGTAATTGCAATTCCTGCATTATTACCTTCCATTCCACCATATTTTGGTAAGTCCAAGACAATAATACACGGCGCATTGTAAAATATTCTATCAATCCCCATTTCATAACTTCTAATCAGGTCATCAACGAACTTTTTTGTTTTAGGATCAGTTAAAAATTTCTTTTTATAACCAAAAACAAAAAATCTAAAGATATTTTTAAATTTTAAAATAGTTCTAAAGAAGTAGAAAGATTTCATTATTTGTTTTTGAAAATATTTTATTTTATCAGGGTCTGTAATAACAGTATAATTCCAATCTTGTAAATTACTGGCACTGGGTGCATATCGCATAGCTTCTAAAATTAATTCAATTTTCTCTTTAGGGACTTTTTTATTTTGAAATCGTCTGATTGACCTTCTTGACCTTATAAATTTCATTAAATTATTTATATCTATAATTTTAGACGGGTCTTTTATCTCTTCAAATTCCCATAAATTGTCATCAATTTCCTTGTCCCACATGATGGCATTTCTTGTACATATTGCAATACAGTGCCCACATAAAATACACGCATTAAATTCATCGTCAAATACTATTTTTGGGCCTTCTTGGTCATTAGTTTCTTCTTTTCTATATAATTTTGAAGGACATTCTTTAATGCACTCTTCGCACCTAATACATTTATTTAAATCTACGCCAATAATTTTCATTTTAATTCTTTTCGAGAAGTTTATTCAGCAAGAGCGATTCTATAAGTAGATAGTACTTTTCCAATAAATTATATTTGGAATTTTTTCAAATTTATCTATTAAAAAAAAATTAAGTAAATTTGGATAGAATTTTTCCTATCCAAGTTTTACCTTCACTCCAGTCATTATCGTGTTTACTGACCCAGAGGAAACATAACCAGCTAATAGTAGACCCCATAAATGCGGTTAATGATGGTACATAGGGTTCTCCAACACCGAAATTGATAGCAAATACAAATGCAACTTCAAGGAATGCTGGAATTAACCATACAAATCGCTTCTTTTGTATATAACAGATTATTGCAAGAAAACCGATAAAACCTAAGTGTAAATATAGGTTTCCTGCTAATCCTAATGGAACATAGAACCATATATCAACAAATTCAATTCCAACAGCGATCAGTCCAGCAGTTAATAGCAATGTAGTATCATTTCTTTTTTCAGAATTTAAATGTACCCTTTTTAGATATTTATTTTGCCAATCAACTCGCATAAAGATATATGTAGCCACTATTAATATTGAACCAATAACCCATAAGGCAGGAAATGCAGTTAATCTATTTCTAGAAATTGGATAATCGGTTTGAAATAGTGTTAAAGTCTTTCTTGAACCAACTCCACCATCCCAAGTCTCAATAAGTCCGCAAGTTAAGTCTAGTTTTGCAATAACTACTTTATTTTTGGATGAGTCATATATAGCTATTTGAAAACTAGCTTGTGCACCTAAAATAGGCCACAGTTTTTGGGATGAAGGCCACCATACTAGTCTTTTTTCCACAATAGCCGTATAATTACTTCCAGCTGGCCCCATAAACCCTGTGGGGTCGATTACCTTAAAAATGGCCCCAGGTTGTATACCAAACCCAGATGTTAATTGTAATAATGGATTTGATACATGTACCCACCAAATTGAATAATTACCCTTCAATTTACCGTTTTGATAAACAATTCCATTTGGATTTACAAAAAAAGAACCTTGAATTTTATTTCCTATTTTAATTGTAACATTAGAATGAGTTTGATTTATAACAGTTGAAGTTACTGATAACACTAAATCATTAGTTTGCCCCATTGTCCCATTATTGTAATAAAAATAGGCATATCTATTTGTCTCAAAAAATTTTGGGTCTTCTTGATTTGGCCCAAAAGGCAATTTTATCATTATTTGGTTGAACAGAAATGCCCCTAACGCAGCTGATAACACCAGAATTAATATTAATAACCTCGTTTTCCAATTTAATGACATAATTTTCATCTTCCTTGATGTATAAAAATTAAATCGAGTGATACTTTATTAAGATTTATGGTTTAAGAAATTATAAAAAGTATTTTAATTATAAACGAACAACGAATTTTTAACAAAATTCATATCCAATCAAAATCTTTTATTTACATAGTAAAAAAGAATATAAATAGAAAAAAAAGCAAAAAATAATAAATTAATTCAAATATTTTTTATTACATATTCAAAATTAAAAAATTAAAAGCTGAACTTATATGAAAATTGAAAATACTCAAGAAAAATGTGATGAAATTTTAGAAAATGCTAGAAAAATTTTTGAAAAAAGCGATTTTGCAAAATCTAAAGAATTAATCTTAGAAGCTATGGAATTAGCAAATGAAATTAATTATAAAAAGGGTATAGCGTCTGGAAATTTCTTGTTGGGCATAATTTCATTTGAAGGAGGAGATTATGAATGTTCATTAAATTATTATAAAAAAAGTGTTGAATTGTATAGGGAATTAAATAATTCACTTATGATAGACTCAATTCAATATGAGATTGGCTTGGTTTATTACCGACAAGGAAGATTAATGGAAGCTCTTGATATTTTTAAAAAAAATATTGACAATAGCACGATAATTAATAATAAAATTATCGCTATGCACCAATGCGCAAATGTCCTTTTTGATATGGATAAGGTAAATGAAGCTTTAGACATGTATAATGAAGCATTAAATCTTATTAAAAATGCTGATCAAACTGATCAAGTCAATAAAAAATTTTATGCAAATCTATTACATGAAATAGGGTTGGTTTATTTATCTAAAAATCAGACCGATATTGCGGAAAATTATTTTATAAAAAGTCTAGATATTAAAAAAACAATTGAATATAATCAAGGAATAGCCAGGAGTTATTATTGTTTGGGAAATGTTTATGAAATTAAAAATTCATTTGAAAAAGCAAGTGAATATTATAATAAATCTCTTAAAATTTTCAAAGAAATTAAAGACCCCTACGGTGAAGCAATTTCTTATGAAGGAATTGGCACAATTTTTTATATTGAAGGTAATTTAAATAAAGCAGAAAACTTTTTATTAAAGAGCTTTTCAATTAGACACAAAATAGGGAATATTATTGATATAAATATTATTTTAGAAAAGCTAGGATTTATTTATTTGAAGAAAGGAGATTTAGACCAAGCAATTAAAAATTTCTCAGATTCATTAGAAAACAATAAAATAATTAGAAATCAAATTGGTATGGCAAATGATTTATATTTTATTGGGTTAGTTTTTGAATCAAAAAATGAAATAAATAATTCTTTGAATTATCTTAATTTAGCTTTAGAATTAGCAAAACAATTAAAAGATACTCAATTAATTGAAAAAATAGAAAAAAAGATTGGCACATTAGATAGTTAAAGTTTGCATAGTGCTTGTGATGAAGAATAAAGATTTTAGAAATCCTAATATAATTTTATTTATAACTCATGATCAAGGGCAAGCTGTCGGAATTTATAATTCAGAGCAGAATCCAATTCCTATTAAAACTTTAAATCTAGATAAAATTGCAAAAAAAGGCGTTTATTTTACAAATTATTTCTGTACTGCGCCTCAATGCAGTCCGAGTAGGGCAAGTATTCAAACAAGTAAATATCCCCATCAAAACGGTATAATGGGTTTAATAAACGAGGGTTGGACGTTAAAAAGTAAATTTACAATGCCAAAATTTTTCAATGAAATTGGTTATTCTACTAATTTAATTGGATTTCAACATGAAGTAAAGAACCCTCAAGCCTTGGGATATTCAAAAATAGGTAGACGCAAGATTGCATTTAGATATAGTTCTTCTGTGGTTATTGATGAATGTATCGAATTTTTAGAGAATTATGACCATAATTCTAAACCATTTTTTTTAAATATTGGTGTTACTGAATGCCATAGACCATTTCAGATTTTTTCGGAACCAATAAATATAAAAAAGGTTAAGGTCCCACCGTACCTTCCAGATACCGCCCAAATTAGGAGAGAATTAGCAGAATTTTTTGGAGCAGTATCAGATGTCGATAGAGCTGTAGGAAAATTATATCATCAAATAGAGAAACTTGGGATAAATAAAGATACGTTATTTATTTTTACAACAGACCATGGAATAGATTTCCCTAGGAGTAAATGTACATTATATGACCCGGGAATTAAGACGGCATTATTAATGTATTGCCCAGGAATGGAGTTATTTAAAGGAGGAAAGAAAATAGATGCCATGATTTCTAATATTGATTTGTTTCCTACTTTAATTGATTTATTTGTAGACAAAAATTTTGATAATCAATTAGAAGGTAAAAGTTTTTTACCTATTTTAAAAGGCAAATCTAGCTATATTCATGATGAAATTTTTATGGAAAAAACTTATCATAACATTTATGACCCAATGCGGGGGTTAAGGACATTAAAATATAAATATATACGAAATTTTAGAGGCTCAGAGCAACTGAATTTTAAATTTCAAATTCCAGATGATACTTTTTCTTATAAATGCAAGAAATCTATAAAATTCGAGCATAGTGGGGAACGGCCATTAGAAGAATTGTATGATTTAATTAATGATCCATTAGAAAGAATAAATTTAGCTAAAAATCCAGAATACCAAAATACTTTACAATATCTACGAGCCCAATTAAATAAATGGATGATAAATACAAATGATCCTCTTCTTAAAGGATTTGTATATCCACCTCAAAAATACATAAAGAATAGAAACAATACATTTAAAAAAATATTAAGAAAAAATTCAGTATATTTATTTGAACATTTGATTAATTTTAAAATTTTTAGGACTGCAAGTCATAAAATATTGAAACAAATAAAATAAACATTATTTTTACAATTAATTGAAATGGTGGTTTTCTTTGAATTATTTTGTAGAAAGAACTCTTAAATTTCAAGAAAAAATGAAAAAATCGATGGTCGATTATTCAATTATTTTCAATTCAAGGCATATTTACTATTTTACGGGTACAGCTCAACATTCAATTTTATTAATTCCCTCAAACTCCGAACCTATTTTATTCGTAAGACGCGATTTTGATCGAGCTAAAAAAGAATGCGTTATAAAAGATTTGGTCCAAATCAAATCAACTAAAGATATTTTTAATGGAATTAAGGATTTCGATAAAAAAGAATTATTAATTGGAATTGAATATAATTTTTTACGAGTTGGACAGTTTTTTTCAGTAAAAAAAGAATTGAAAAAATCTAAATTCGTTGATATTTCGAGTACCATTCAAGAATTAAGAATTATTAAAGATGATCTTGAAAAAAAGCTAATTAGAAATAGCGCAAAAATTAGTGAAAAAGTCCAACAAATTGCAAGAGAATATTTGCGTCCAGGTATTACTGAATTAGAATTAGCAGGTGAAATTCAAAGAGAAATCACAAAATATGGGAGTATATTTTCTTACTTCGACGGCTATTGGGCAAGAACGCCGTTTATTATAGCTTCTGGAGAGAATTTGTGGGCAAGAAGCGACTTTCCCCCAGTTTTATCTGGAGTTGGCCCATGTAATGCTGAACCACACGGACCTTCAAATAGAGTAATTAAATCTGGCGATATTGTAGTTGTTGATGTTGCTACTGTAATTGAAGGATATACTGCAGATCATTCACGAACTTATTATGTTGGAAATAAAATATCTGATAAATTTAAAAAGATTCATAATATTTTATTAAAAGCGCGACTAAAAGCAATTAATTTTATGCAAGCCGGGAACAGTATTGCAGAATTTTGTAAAATTATATTGAAAAATATTCCTGTTGAATTTCGGGATTATTTACAAGGATACGACCAATTTAAAGAGGGATTTGGACACGGAATTGGATTATGCCTTGATGAATTGCCTTTTTTGATTTTAAATACTAACCAAAAATTCCAAAAAGACATGGTAGTAGCATTTGAACCTAAAATAATAATTCCTGGATGGGGTGCAGTAAATTTTGAAGATGATTTTATTATTAATAGAGAAGTCCCACCAGAACAAATAACTAATAGTCCTATTTACTCTTTTTCCTAGCGAAAATTCTTTTCAAATAAATTGAAACCCGTAGCATAATATCTTTTACCATTTTTTCCTCTTCTTTAAATGGCATTAAATAGTTAACGCTATAATCTTGAAATAATTTAATTCTATGACCTGTTTTAATATGAATTCCTAAAAATTCTTCGGTATCATCTTTTTCATTCTTTAATTTTACAGCATATAGTGGCAAATTACCCGGTTTAACTGAGATATTATTAAGAAAATTTATGGCTTTTTTAATTTGGTCTATAGAAAGTTTTCTTTGAATATCTGAAGACCCTTCAATATATATTTTAACATCTTCAGAATCCTCCATATATTCCGGAAATCTTTCTATAATTGAATCTTTAAGATATAAAAATTTACCAGACATATCATCAATTAGAATAGTTTTTTTAATATCAATTTTCTTTTTAAAAAATAGCCATTTTCTCTTTTTAATTTCAACTAACCCATTCACAATCCAAATAGGATATTGAATAGTATCAACAGACTCTATTTTCATTTGTGGTGGTAATGTACTTTTAAGGTCGAGTAATAATGATCTATTTATAGTTTCACCAAATCTATCATAAAGCATGTCAATCCACGACCTTCCTATTAAAAAGCCACCAAAAGTTATTAATCCTAATGCTAATACAGTTATTATTAACTTAAAATAATCGAAATTAAATAAAGGAGAATAATAAAGGCCTGCAGATATTCCACAAAATATAAAACCAGTTGTAAAATCATTTAGTTTTGTATATTTTTTAAGTAATGGAGCAGGAGACTTCCAGAAATCTTCGTGCTCCTCGCGTTGCCCACCTTCTTTTATTTTTTCAATCAATAGACCATGTCTAATATCATTCCAATCTCTTCCGATAAAAAATGTACTTAATATATTCCCTCCACCACCAATAGCCAGACAAATTATATGGGAAATAGAAGAAGTCCAAGGAGTAAAGTATGTGATTATCACAGGAATAAACATTATTATCGAAGAAATTATATATAGTACTAGGCCAATAAATCCTTCATGTAGATGGTATTTCCCAACGCCACTATCTTCCATACCCATATGAAATCTTGACGAATATTTAGGAAGTATAATTAACAAATATACAAAAAAGAATAACATACCAGCATCAGATATGACCTGAAATATTACCTTGATATTGTCTATAATTTCTAAATTTAATGTTATAAAATAAAGAATTGCAGAAACGATCATTATTGAAATTGCCAATTTGCCAAATTTTTCAATATTTTTGACTATTATTCCAAAATATATTAAGATAAACATTAAGTAAAAATAAAAAATATCATATAAAAATGGAAAAATTATAGTAATTACTAAAAAGCTTAGAAAACCTAAAATTAATGCAAAAATTACCCTTTTTTTATTCATTGCTAATATTTCCTATCTTTTTTTTTATAAATTTGTTTTTTCAATTTCATTACTAAAATATAATTTCTCTTTTAAAATCTCTATTATTTTAAAATCCTTTCTTAGACCATTTATATTTTTTTTAGAAAAATATGAAATTTAACTAATAGATCACTTTATTACAATTATAAGTGATTGATTTTATAATCTTAGTGGAATATTTAAAATTGTTTAATAATAACTTGAAATTTCTGTTTCTAAATCTAAAAATATTTTTCTAAAATTTTTATTTTCGGTTCAATCTTTCTTTTTTAAATTTCAATTTGTTTTTTACTCATGTTTTTTAAATTTTATATTTATTAATCACTCGAAACCGGATAAATCATTAATAAATATTTTTTCCTCTATTTTGCTTCCAAATCGATAAATTTTTTTTTTTCATATAATTATTATATTAATTTTCCTATTTTTTGACTATTTCCTCTATTTTATAAATATTAGAGAAAATGAAATTTTCCATATTAATTCTTTAGAAATATCCTCTATTTTTATGTTTAATTAACAATAAACTTTTTTTTTTATCAATTATCTCATTATTAAACCTTATTGCTTTTTTTTTCCTAAATATTTGAAAATTATATATAAATTCATCTATTAGGCACATTTATATTTCTACTATATTAAACAAATATATAAATCACATAATTTATTATTTTATATCTCAAATAATTTTCCATTTATTAAAATGATTGATTTATTAAGTAATTTTTTAATGACGTCTTAAAAATATTGCTTATTTTTGGTATCTTTCTTTCTCAATTATAAAAAACATTTTTTTACTTTAATTTTGAAATAAATTAACATTTAACAATAAAATAAAGTTTGAGTTATTTAATGAGTATAAAAAGTATGGTTTGAATTAAAAAATGTTAAAAGACTCTGAAAATCAAGATTCAATTATGGCTATAACTAAACTTTTAATGAGTTTAAGGGTCAAACACTCTCTTTTGCTGCTAAATTAGAACTACACTTCTAACTTTCTAAAATATTGGCACTTTTTACAGTTTTTGTGTTTTGGACATTGTATTCCATTACGGGCGTCTGAAACAATACAAATATATAAAATTTTGCCCTCATTAAGATTATCTTGGGGTTTTATTCCATCTCTCATAACTATTTTTTCTAACTTTTATATTTAATGTCCTCTAAATAATAAAATTTCATTATATTAAGATTATATTTTCTTTTATGAAGGAATCAGGCTTCAAGTATTTTCCTCCTCTTTTAAGATTTTAAGTAATCTTTCTTTTAGTGATGGGATGTCTTTTGTTGCTGTATCCCAAACAGCATCTAAATCTACTCCAAAATATCCATGTATAAGCTTATCTCTCATCCCGGCTATTTGTTTCCATGGTATATCCGAATATTTATTTATGAAATCTGCTGAATAATTCTTAGTAGCTTCGCCGATTATTTCGATTTCTCTTATTACAGCATCTTGGAGCATATGATTACTTCTAAATTCTTGAAAGTTTTTTCCCTTAAGATAATCTTCTATTAGGCTAATCGCGTCAAGAACGTGTTTGAGGAATACCGTATTGTCTTTTTTCATCCCAGCACCAGCTTAGACTCTTTTTCAATTCTATCTCTTAAATATGGACTTATAGATGCCTCTGTAAGTAAATCAACCTTTATTCCCAACACATCTTCCAATTCCTGCTCTATTCCCACGATCTCAAGTAAACTTTTTCTTTCAGAAAATTCTACAATTACATCCAAATCACTTTCTAGGTTTGCTTCTCCTCTAGCGTAGGAGCCGAATATCTTAATTTTCTTGACCCTGTGTTTTTTCAGTATTTCTATTAATTTTTTTATTTTTTTATCCATTTGTTTCACTTTTAGAGCGGTTTTGGAATTTCGCCTAACGAATATTTTACTCGCTTTTTATTTGCGTAATTTTCCAAGTTAGAGATAAAATGTCTTATAAATTCAAACATTTAATTTATATACCTTTTTTTGATAAAAGATATGTTTAAAAATATATAAAAAAGTGATTGAAATTTTAAAAAGAAAGAAAAGTTTGAAAAATGATCAAAATCTTAATAATTTAGAAAATGGAATTGATTAGATCAAATGATACGGGATATTTTTAGAAATAAGGAAATAAAAAATAATATATTATAAAAATATGGTTTTTTAATAAATTAAAATTTAATTAATATTTAAAAAATAAATTTATCATTATTAATAATTTTAGTTTTTATAATTTTGGATTAATTCGATGAGCTTTATTGCATATAACTATTTTAAAAGTTTGATATTATTACCCAACAATCTATATTTAATTATTGAATGGATAGATTGCTCGATATATATTTTATTGCAACTTAGGGATTTAAAAATATCTTTTTATTTGGATTAGTTATCAAAAGATATTTTATTATTAAGCAACTTTTGACTGAAATATTATGGATGAAAATATGAGAGATCATATAAACAAGATTCATCAAATAGAATTTCGAACAGTAATCTGTACTACATATTTTTTCATATTTTTGGTATTAAATTCATTTATTTTTTAAATTCTTAGAAAAATTGTCAATAAAATCTTGAAAATTTCAAGTATTAATGTAGGCTTCTTGCATTTTTAGCCAGAAAACGATGGTAAGGAGGTAATTTAGTGGTAATTTTAAGAAGAAAAAACGATCCTGATAAACTTATTGACATTATAAATAATGCTATTGATTATTTTAGAAAAATTGAAAAATCTTCAGAGAAAATGTTATTAAATGCTAAGATGTGGTTTAAAGATAAAAATTACCAAGAAAAAGAATATATCATAATACACCACCTTTTTGAATTTTATAAAAAAAATAAAAATGATGAAAAGTCTCTAAATATGAATATTAATTTATTTTAGCAATCTAAAAAGATATATATTAAATAATTAATATTGACATTTCTTAATATCAATCAATTTCTTTTTTTAAAAATAGTATTTCTATCAATTTTAATATTATAAATAATTAATTGATAATTTCAATTCAGGAACAAAATAGGTCATGAAAATTAATCTAACAAGATTATTGGCACTAATTTTCGGATAGAATAATGCCAATAATTTTTAAAATAAGAGAAAAAAATTTAAGTCGGAATCTCCTAAAGCTAAGTTTGATTCAGAAAATTCACATTAAAAGGATAAAAAGCATGTAAATTATTAATAATTTTATTTATTTTTTATTTGAAATAGCGGCAGATTTTTTAAAAATTCTTTATCAATATTTAAAAAATTCTTCATAAATAAGAATAAAATTATTAAACATTTGAAATAACCTTTTTCTTATTGAAATGGGAGTAAATTAATAATATTATCAATAAAATGTGTTTAAATTTCAAGTTTTTATTTAATTAAAACTAAAAATTATAAATGTGGAATAAAATGAACTGGAAAATAGACGATATTTTTAGATTTAAAGTTGTAGTAATCGGCGATGCAGCAGTAGGTAAGACTTCAATTATACGCAAGTATTCTTTAAACCAATTTTCTGAAAATTATAAAATGACTGTTGGAGCTGATTTTAATGTAAAAGTAGTTAAATTCAAGGATTTGGGTGAAGTCTCTTTAACTATCTGGGATTTTGGAGGTCAAGAAAAGTTTGAAGAAATCCGCCGATATTATTATTATGGCGCTCACGCAGCTATTATAGTATTTGATATAACTAACAGAGATTCTTTCAACAATATTAAAAAATGGTTAACCGACCTCCAATCAGAAGTAGGAAATATACCATACTTGATATTGGCAAATAAATCAGATTTACAAGATGATCGACAAGTTTCTAAGTCTGAAATAGACCAATTATCTGATGATCTCAAAATAAAAATTTTCGATACTTCCGCTAAAACAGGTGATAATATAGAAAAAGCATTCTATGAAATAGCCAAAGAATGTCTTTCTGCTTATAATATCCAATTTCAAACATAATTTTTTTAAAATCAATTCAATTTACTACCCTAAATCATTTTCTTTTTAATTTAATTATTTAAAAATATGACTAAAGACCAATTTTCATTTTTATTACAATAAATTTTACTATGGATACCAGTAGTTAATGCATTTTAGTTTTCTATATTGCCCACAATATTAATTATTAAATTTTTTTTAGGTTTTTTATATCTATTGTAAAAGACGATAGTAAGCAGAGAGTACCCTCCATTTAGAATTATAGAAAATTTGATTTGTTTTTTTATATTAGTTGTTTAGAAAATTAGCTAATTTTTAATGTAGTTATAATTAAATTAGAGGCAATATATATCAAGATTTAGTGTTAGTAATATTGTAAATAGGAGACAAGATTATCGAATTTTTTAAATTAGTAGATTTGATTAAATATTAAATCAAAGATAATAAAGTTTTTAAATTTTAAAAGAAAATCTTTTTCAGTTAGTTATTAATCAATTAATTTTTTAATTGAGGAGCAAATAAAAAAGACCAATTAGATTTTTATATTGAAATACAACAATTCAAAAAAGGTGCATTAAAATTAGAATATTAACAATTCATTCGGACTATATTGAAATCGAAGTTAAAAAGAAAGCAATAAAATCGCCTGAACCAATTAAAGAAAAAAAAATTAAAGTAGGTAATTGTCTTGTAGTTTTTACAGCGATAGAAAGAGATGATGGATCAGATATAAAAGAAGCTGCAAAAAAGTTAGCGGAGGAAGTTGAAGGAATTTCAAGTCAGATTAGTGAGAAAACCATTGTACTATATCCTTATGCACATTTAAGTTCAGATTTAATAAAAGACCAGAATATTGCAATGCAGATTTTAGACGAGACCAAAAAAATATTAGAGGAAAAGAATTATATTGTATATAAAGCGCCATTTGGGTGGTATAAAGCATTTAAAATATCTTGTAAAGGGCATCCATTATCTGAATTGTCCCGACAAATTTTTGTTGAGCAAATTACAAGGGAAGAGGTTGTTAAGGAAATAGAATCAAAATACATCATTTTAACTCCTGAAGGTAAGGAATATAAGATTAATTTAGACAATTTGGACCAGCTTCAAAACATATTAAAAGAAATTAATAACGAATTACTTGAAAAATATATTTATTCTGAAGAATTAGAAGGAATTCCACATAAAGAACCTCCATCAATTTCTGCAATGCAACATTTAGAATTAGTGGATTATGCTCCAGAAGCTGATGCAGGTCATTTTAAGTTTTTTCCAAAAGGAAAATTAATTTTTGACTTAATTTGTGATTGGGCATTTGAAATTGCAGTTAATAGATTACATGCAATCGAAATTGATACACCAATTTTATATAATTGGGATGATCCAGAAATTAAAAAACAAGGGCTTTCTTTTCATGAAAAACATTACATAGTGACCGGTGCAGATACCAAGAAAAAATTAATTTTAAGATTTGCAGGAGATTTTGGACTATTTAAAATGATGAAAAAAGCAAAAATTAGTTATAAAAGTCTACCACTTCGGGTTTATGAATTTTCTAAAAGTTTTCGATATGAAAAACATGGTGAATTAACCGGGTTGCGTAGATTACGAGGTTTTCATATGCCAGATATTCACTGTTTTACAGCCAATTTAGATAAAGGTTGGGAAGAATATCAAGAATTATATCGTCATTATGATGATTTAGCTAAAGGGACAGGCATTGAATTCGCTGTTGTATTTAGAGTAGTGGACACTTTTTATGAAAAAAATAAAAATAAAATAGTCGAATTATTAAAATACTCAAAATTACCAGCTTTTATTGAAATACTATCTTCAATGAAACATTATTGGGCTGTTAAACATGAGTTTCAAGGGATTGATTCTGTTGGAGGTAATTGTCAACTTTGCACAGTCCAGTTAGATGTTGTTGATTCTGAAACTTATGGACTCACATATACAGATAAAGATGGAGAAAAAAAGCCATTTATTATTGTTCATTCATCATTGGGGAGTATAGAAAGATGGATGTTTTCAATATTAGAAGATGCATTTAAAAAGGAAAAACCGATGCTACCTATTTGGCTGTCCCCTACACAAGTAAGAATTATTCCGGTTCAAATTGATAAAAATTTGATGGACTATTGTGAGAAAATTTCTGAGAAATTAGAGTCTAGCAAAATACGCGTTGATATTGATGACCGAGACGAAACGCTGTCCAAAAGAATCAGAAATGCGGAACTTGAATGGATACCTTACATTGTCGTGATTGGTAATGAAGAATTAAATACAAATAAATTAGCTATAAGAATAAGAGAAGATAATAGCCAAAAGAAATTAGAATTAGACAAATTGATTTCAATTGTTAAAGATAAAACCAGTAATATGCCTTTTAGAAAATTAAGCCTATCAAAATATATATCAAGACGTCCGTCATTTATTTAATAAATAATAAAAACTAAAAAAAATATTTTCTTATTTTTAATTAAAAATCCAATTTCCCGAATTTAAGAGAATAGAATATTTTTTTCTTTTATCTTATCAATATATTTAAGAACGATCTCATTGTCCAATTTATAATATTCATTATAAGAATTTCTTACTTGAAAGAAAAATGAATCTACAATATTTGGACAAACAATATGCGGTGTATAACGGTTTATAACCATAATTGCATGGAAGCTAGAAGTAGGGATGGCTACTATTATTATTTTTGGTTCTGTTATTAAATTAATGGATTTGATTGCCCCGATCATTGAATAACCAGTTTCTGCGCCTTCATCAACAATAATTACATATTTATCTTTTAGAAGTTCCAAATTTATAAGAGGGATCTCATATAATTCGATTTTATTTACCATTTTATCAATAACTTCTTTTTCTATTTTACTTATTTTGTCTTCCCTTAGCCGATATTTATTAATCATTGCATCATTTAACACAGTAGTCCCATCAATTGTAATTGACCCAAACCCAATGTCCGAATTCGGTAATTTTAATTTTCCAACCACAATTAAATTTATTTTTAAATTTAACTCGTTTGCTACTACATATGCAGGTATTACACCTTCATCTGGGATCGCTAATATAACTGCATTATCTTGATTGATATCGATATTCCTTTTTTTTGCCATATAAGATATTTCTCTCGCTAAAATCCGCCCTGCATCCTCGCGGTCTTTATACTTCTTACTCATTTATAATCCTTTTATTTTCAAATTAATGTTCTCAATAAATTTTACCGATATTAATTAAATTCAAATTACTTTTGAAGTTAATTATTTTAAATTATTTTCTTATTATTCTATTAAATATATTATGTTTAATTGTTAAAGAATTTTCTGTAATTCTTAATAAATAATATATATACAATTACTGAAATGATCTTTTTAAGGACCAGATTAACTTATTTTTAAATGCAATAATAAATTGAAATTAAAATTTGTTCCACTAAATTTTGTAAGCTATATAAATTGTATTTAATTAGTTGTTATTATTATATTTTTTTTAATGATTAATTGATTAAATCAATAATTAAAAAAAAAATGTGGTTTAGTTATTGAAATTTTGAAATTTTGTTTTTCTAATCTCTTATATAAAAATAGAGTATAATGTTCCAATAATTTTTCGATGAAATTTGTTAATTAGCTAATAATAAAATGAGAAATTTATTAATTAGCTAATAAGAAGAAGGAAGTTTATATTGTTTTAGATTTAGTGTTAGATTTATTCTAAAACTATTAAATTTTAGAGTAGGGCTTTAATAGTGGTTTAAAATTTCTTGAATAGTGTTAATTTCATCTTTTAACGTATCTACTTTATTTTTAATTTCAGCTATTTTTTGTTCTTTGGCTTTTGGGTCATCTTTGAAGGCTTTAGTTAAAAAGTTTTTATTATGAAGTAATTTTTCATTCTTGGCCAATTTTATCTCTAATTTTTTCAATTTTCTGATTAACCGCTCTTTTTCTAGTTCAATATTTTTTGAAGTATTAATTATAGAAATGAAATTCTCTCCTGTAATTGCTGGAAATTTAGCTAATTTTTCGTCTTTTTCTTTCAATAAATCAAGTTTTCCAATATTACAAATTTTTAGCATTAAGTTCTTCATTTCATCTGTTAATATTGTTTCTACTTTTTCTTTTATAATAAGATAAACTTCAACTTCCTCTTTTTTCGGGAAATTTGATTCTAATCTTAATTTTCTTATTGAGGTGATGATATTTTGATATATTTTGAAATTATCTTCTAATTCATCTGAGATCAATGATTCATCTGCTTTAGGCCAATCAGAATCAATTATATAGTTATTATTAAAGGTAAATTTGGACCAAATTTCTTCGGTTATAAATGGTGCAAATGGATGTAGTAATTTTAGGGAATCTAATAAAATTTTAATTCCCAAAAGTTTCATGTTTTCCTTGATTTTTTTGTCAGCATATTTATTATAAATTTTTACAATTTCTACATACCAATCACAAAAGGAATGCCAGATAAAATGATGAATTTCAACGATACTACCGTTAAAATTATAATTTTCAAAATGTGCATTTACTTTTTTTACAGTTCTATTGAACCGTGATAAAATCCACTTATCGAATGTATTAAACAAATTAGGATCAATTTTATTTAAGTCAATTTTGTCCATTTCGGCAGTTAAAAGCATTAATAATCTAAAAACATTCCATAATTTTCTTAAAAATTGTTTAGATTTAACTATAGTACTTTCATCAAAAATTATATCTCTATCGATGGGGTTTGGTAAGACATAGCTCAACCTAACTGCATCTGCGCCATATTTGTCGATTAATTTTAGAGGTTCTGGTGAGTTTCCTAAGCTTTTAGACATTTTTCTTCCCAGTTTATCACGGAGAAGTCCATTAAATATAACTACTGAAAAGGGATTTTTACCCAAAAATTCTTGACTGGCAAATATCATACGAGCTATCCAGAAAAAAATTATATCAGGAGCGCTAACTAATACCGATGTTGGGAAAAAAGTTTTGAGGTCCATTGTTTCTTTAGGCCATCCAAGTATAGCAAATGGCCATAACCAGGATGAAAACCAAGTATCAAGTACATCTGGATCTTGTTTAAATTTATTATTTCCACATTTTTCACATATTTTTGGCATTTGGTGTCCTACATTTTGATGCCCGCATTTTTCGCAATAATAAACAGGAATTCTATGTCCCCACCATAATTGCCTAGAAATACACCAGTCTTTAATATTATATAACCAATTGTAATAGCTATTTTCCCAGCGTTGCGGATAGAACCTAATTTCACCATTTTTTACGGCATTAATTGCATTTTCGACAAACGGATCCATTTTAAGGAACCATTGTTGTGAAAGAATATATTCAATTATTACATTTGCCCTTTGTGAATAGGGGACATTATGTACACATTTTTCTTCTTTAACAAATAAACCCATATCTTTTAATTGTTTGATAATGTTTTTTCTTGCTTCAAACCTATCTTGACCTTTAAATTGTGCTCCATTTTCATTAATTGTGGCGTTTTCATTAAATATATTAATAAATTCCAGTCCATGTTCTTTTCCGATTTCAAAATCGGCTGGGTCATGAGCGGGAGTGACTTTAACAATGCCAGTCCCAAAATCAGTTTTTACCCTTGAATCACCAATGATTTTAACTTTACGGTTTACAAATGGAATAATTGCATATTTTCCAATATATTTCTTATTTTTCTCATCATCTGGATTAATTGCTACGGCAGTATCACCTAATAATGTTTCGGGGCGAGTAGTTGCTACTATAATATAATCATTTTCATTGACTAACGGATATTTTATGTAATATAATGACCCTTCCTCTTCTTTCATATCAACTTCTTCATCAGATAAAGCTGTAAGCGAGGCTGGACACCAATTTATTAATCTTTTATCTTTAAAAATTAAACCCTTTTTATAAAGCCTGATGAAACATTCTATTACAGCATAATAATACTCTTTGTCCATAGTATAACGGCTGCGAGTCCAATCAAGGTAATATCCTTGCCGTTTTAATTGTTTTGTAATTATTTCTTTTTTATTTTCGCTCCATTCTACACAATATTCTAGAAATTTTTCTCTTCCTAGGTCTTTTTTATAAATATTTTGTTTTCTTAGATATTCTTCGACTTTTATTTCGGTAGCTATACTAGCATGGTCAAAGCCAGGAATCCATAGGACATTGTACCCTTTTAATTTATGTAATCTAATTAGAATATCTTGGAGTAAATTGACTAGTCCATGCCCCATTGTTAATTTGCCAGTAACATTTGGGGGAGGCATTGAAATAACAAAGGTTTTTTTTTCTTTGACTTCCGCGCTAGCTCTACGCTGATCCTCTAAATTATCCCAAATTTTAAGCCATTTTTCTTCTACTTCAGAAAAGTTATAATTTTTATCTATTTCTATTTTCTTATTTGAGGATAGGTCAGTCATTTTTGTAATATCACTATCTATTTTTTTTCTGTTTATTTTTTCTTAATCTATTAAATATAAAATAAAAAATCAGTGGAGGGTTAAAAATAATTAATACAAAATTTAAAGGTATAAAAGAAGTATGCGATATAACTGTTAAAGA
>Ga0164318_10000833_pt1 | contig 25463 bp, 22 predicted proteins | sample GuaBasSedimGuay9_FD_113734 | JGI IMG/M metagenome (GOLD analysis project Ga0164318, IMG submission 113734) | Subseafloor sediment microbial communities from Guaymas Basin, Gulf of California, Mexico - Guay9, Core 4571-4, 0-3 cm | ecosystem: Environmental > Aquatic > Marine > Hydrothermal vents...
TATCTTGTTAAAATGCAACACCAATTCCAGCTACCCAATTAAATGTTTGGAAATTAATTGTTGTCGCACCGCCACTGATTATGAATTTATTGAATTTTAATATTATCCCTGCATCCAGTTCGAAGCCGCTGTAGCTGTATGCTGCATCTTTTGCCCAGGCAGAACCGGTTTTTATATCAGGTTCGTAGGTGTATTCATCAATTTTGTAGAGGTAGTTTTCTACACCGTATCCCAAACCGGCATTGAAATAAACAATTCTGGATACCTGGAAGGTGGCACCGCCAACAACTGACCAGGCTGCGTAACCCTTGTCGCCGGTAAATTGATAGTAGCCCGGTTTGTTGTAGTCGATAATGCTTTCATTCTCATAAGTATAATTTGCCGTTATAAATGGCATTAAAGACGAACGGAATTCGGCATACCAGCTAATCCCACCCAATTGTCCAACCCGAAGTCCTAAAGGGGTGATCGTATTGCCAACAAGTGAAATCATGATGGCTCTTTTTCTTTTTTTCTCTGCTACTGACAGGCGAATATCAAATATGAGTTCTTCATCCAAAAAGGGGATTTCTTTGAATACGTCCCAAACCATGATGTATTTCCCGTTTCTTACATTCGGGCTAATATTTCCTGATATTTCTTTCAATGGTCCGTCAAAAGTCTGGCCACCATCCCTGCTGACATAAAAACTGATTTTGGAAATATCCTGATAATCTTTCAATCCGGAAATGGTATAACCAACAAGGATTTTATCACCATCTACACGAACCTCAATATCCTTGACTGATTGGGCAAAGGAGGATATTGTCACTGCAATAAACAGGCTTAGTATTAGGGTTGCTTTTTTCATCATAATTACATTTTCATTCAATATTCAGTTTTTTTTGCAAGACGCTTCCAGGTGCAAGCACGCTGGAAGGTATTCTTTAATCTTGCGTAAGAATTTTTTCTGCGTTACCATTAAAGACCGGAGTTTGCTTCCCCAGTATTTTTACGGAGGTGGAAACTACATTTTCTATCTCATAATCGCGTAGCTCACCGGTGGTAATTTTACCATCGTCATTCAAATCGGCAGCTCCTTGCAGACCGGCACAAACGTAATAGGTGAACAAACCGGTTTTTGAAGGGTCGAAACCCAATGAGGTTTCGTTAAATGAAGAAGAAGCGAAAACATTGAAATCAGGATTGGTTTCCCAGGGCTGTTTTATCCTTGGTTTAATGGATACTCCTTTCATGGCCACCAGATTTTGTGTTTCCCTGGTTTCAGTAGCACGCGAAACACCACTGAAACAAGCATCGATAAATACAGTTGTTGACTTTGCACCAAGATCCTCCAGGTTTTGATAGAATTTATTGATATCGTAGCCACGTTTTGCCAGTGCTTCTACCCTTCCATCGGCAGGAAAGAGATATACATTTTTTCCGTCTTTGGATGGCATACCATGCCCTGAATAAAAAACAAATAAATCGGTCTTTCCTTTGATAATGGCTTTTTGTAATTCACCATAATCGGGATTGAACATATCGTCAAAGAAATAGCCGTCAACATCCTCATCGGTATAAATAAAAACTTTTTCAATGCCCAGCACCTGTTTGAAGTAGTCCTTCATCATTTCTGCATCGTTTACTGCATAGGGAGCGGGGGCAAAGTATTTGTAGTTCTCAATACCAACAATTACCGCAACAGAATTGGGGCGGAACATATTGGAATGGGGAACCTGGCTGATATCGATGATATTTGCAATATTGGCTGTAATTCTATTGGATGTATATTCAAAACGGGCAACCTGTTTGTGTAATTTCTCGATATCGGCTTTTACTTCGACAATTTCAGGTTCCGGTGGTTTTTGATTGAGTTTTATCGGTAATGTATAATGTTCAATAATACCGCGCTTGTAAGTGTTGGTCAGATTTAAGTATAATGGTAAGTTGCCTGTTGTTGTCACCCGCTTATTGGGACTGATGGTGATCCAGAATTCTTTTACTTCCCCGATACCCATATCACCCAGATCGCCCCTGTCATCCATGAGGTAAATATTTTTGTCATTTGAAGTTACCAGATACTTTGTGTTCTCTGAGACATTTTGCCCAATATTCTGCACCACAATTTTAACCTTTACCTGTTCGCCAGCCTGAAGTTCACCATCCTGTTCAATAGCAGCAGTTCCGCTTCCCACATCAATTAAATCCAGGCCTGAGAATACCAATTCAGGTTCCTGATATTCAATAGTATTCAATAGTAAATAGGCAGGATCCATATCGTAGCCAAAATATTCTGTTACTATGATTTCTAACTTGTGTGCGTTGGTTTTTATGTTGAAACCAGCTTTGATCGGGATGTTGATTTCAATGCTTTGATCGGGATATATGTAAGGTATCTTTTGGCCGTCCTGAATTTTTAGTTCAGCATCATAAACATCATCTTTAACCCTTATCAATAATCCTTGTGCAAAACCTTTGCCTTTGTTGGTAATCCTGAGTTTCAACAGCGAAACTTCATTGGGTTCCAGGATGCCGTTTTTGTTTCCATCTTCGTAAGTTAAATCGACAAACAAATTGGGGGGCAGGCCTCTTTCGTATTTTGGCTGAAGTTTAATCCGGGTTGCTTTACTCTTTCCTGAAACAGTTTTCTGGGCGAAGGAAGAACCAGCTAATGTGCATAATAAAATTCCAAGGATAATTAGCTTTTTCATGGCTTATTCATTGTGTAGGTGTATTTATGTATCCGATATTTAACTTATGTGACACATAATTGAAAAAATATTTTTTAAAAGTACGATTATTTACATTATCAGCTTTTTAATTCCGGACTTTTGTTCATTAACTATTGTTTTATTCAATGTTCGGGAACAAGTCCTGCTGGCGCAATGGTTTTCGCAGGAAGAATGCTCCAGTGGGGAGATTATTAATAAGCATTAGTGTGTAAACAATATTGTTTATATTTGCATTATGATTGAGCAAATTAAAATACTGAAAGGGATTCATCCTGGTTTTTACCTCGAGAATGAGCTAAGGAAAAAAAATCTTAAAAAGGGAACATTTGCGCTTTCCCTACAGGAGTTCCCACAAACACTTGTTTCCATCACAAAAGGGAAACGCAGAATGAATACGGGGCTTGCCTTAAAAATAGAAAATTCACTTGGTCTGGAAGAAGGCTTTCTGATGATATTACAAGTATATTATGATATTGCTCAAAAGAAAAAACAAGGGCAAATTCTTCATCCCGATTTTAGCATTATAAGACCGGTTTTATTTTGGGATACCGACTTTAAAACCATTAATTGGCAAAAACAAAAACGTGCCGTTATTCAGCGGGTATTCGAGCGTGGTAATCAAATCGAAAAAGATGAAATAACACGCTTCTATGGTGTGCAAACTGTTGAAGAAACAATTAGTAATTATGCAGAATAAGCTTCATTACAATACAATTACTCCATTACTATTGTCAATTCTCAGATCATGTATGTCGGCAACTGAATTTGACTCATTCCGCTTGGTTGGCGGAACATCACTTAGCCTGCAATTAGGTCATAGGATGTCTGTTGATATTGATTTATTTACTGATGCGCCTTACGAATCTGTTGATTTTAAAGCCATAGACAATTGGCTTCGGGCCAACTACACTTACGTTGATGCTCATGATTTTGAAGCTGTGGGCATGGGAAAACCATATTTTGTTGGAGAAAGCAAAAACAATTGTATCAAACTAGACCTCTATTATACTGACAATTTTATTGATGATTACTTTACAGTTGATGGAATACGTTTAGCAACAATTGACGAAATTATCGCAATGAAAGCAGATGTAATCATGCGTGGAGGAAGAAAAAAAGACTTCTGGGACTTGCACGAACTAATGGATAAATACACCCTTGACAATGTCATTAATCTTCACAAGAAACGTTATCCATATAATCACGAGACTGAACTTCTTATAAACAAACTTACCGATTTCAAATTTGCAGACGATGATTTTGAACCACAATGTCTGCTGGGTAAACATTGGGAAATTATAAAAATGGATTTAATTGATTTTGCAGGAAAGTAAGAAGCGAGATTGTTGCTGGTTTGTTTAGATGCTGATTTTGCAGGTTGGTTATGATTTTTTGTTTGATTGTAAAGATCCTCGTTCGGAAAGGAGGACGAGAGAGGGGTTCAATATTTGGGATATTATTTGGGAACAAGTCCTGCCTGCGTACTGGCCCGGCGGGAAGAATGCTCCAGGGGGGATTGTCTCCAGCATAGTATGTCACAAATATTTACTATTTTTGTGACAAATTACATTATTCAAAACATGTCAATAGCAAAACAAACAGAGCGTAAAATAGTACAAATGCCTTCAGGCAGTATCTTTTTTATTTCTGATTTTATGGAAATAGGAAACGATATTACCGTTCGGCAGGCATTGCAACGCCTTACAAAAAAAAGTCTCATAATCAGACTATCGCAGGGGATTTACTATAAGCCTAAACAGCGTAGTTTGCTGGGTGTTGTTTATCCAACTGCGGAACAAATTGCACGGGCAATTGCCAAACGTGATAAGGCACGCATTATTCCAACAGGGTCTTATGCTTTGTTTAAACTGGGTCTTTCAACACAAATTCCTATGAACTTAGTTTTTCTTACTGATGGATCAGCACGAAAAATAATAGTGGGAAAACAAAAAATTACCTTTAAAAAAACAAGTCCGCGAAATCTTGCTACTACACATAAATTAACTAACCTTATTATACAGGGATTAAAAGAATTGGGTGAAAATAATATTGATATCAACGTTAAACAAAGACTAACAGAAATCATTAAACGAAGTAAAGAAACTGAAGAAGTTGCAAACAACATTAATAGTGCAGCTGTTTGGATAAAAAAAATTGCACTTCAGATTATTAAAGAAATAGAGGATGAACAACTGGCTTAGTTTATCAAAAGAAGATCAGATTGAATTGTTTACAAAGATAAGTTCCGAGACTGGTTTACCACCTTTTTCTATTGAAAAGGATGTCTGGGTAACTTTAGTGCTGCGTATGTTGTTCAAGTCCGAAATCAGCAATCATATAATTTTTAAAGGTGGTACTTCATTAAGCAAAGTTTTTGGCTTGATAGAGAGATTTTCTGAAGATATTGACTTCTCTGTTGACAGGAATTATCTTGGTTTTGAAGATGAACTTACAAAAGGCCAGATTAGAAAATTAAGAAGGTCATCTCATAAGTTTTCATCAGAGGTATTACCAGAAATTCTACATAGAAGTTTTGCTGAATATGGAATTGATGATAGTTTGTTTAGTATTGAAGTGCCCAACGTAAAAATATCAGATCAGGATCCGGAAGTTGTTCATGTTAATTATTTGTCTGTATTTGAAGAAGATAATTATTTACAGTCGAGAGTGTTAATAGAAATGGGAGCACGTTCGTTAACAGAACCTATGGAAATTATGCCTGTCAGGTCAATTATTGATATGCATTATCCTGAATCTGAATTTGCTGAAGATAGCTTCATGGTTCAAACCGCCTCGCCGGAAAAAACATTGTTGGAAAAAATGATTCTGCTACATGAAGAGTTTCAAAAGGAAACAAATAAAGTTAAACATCACAGAATGTCGAGGCACTTATACGACATTTATCAAATATTGAAAACTGACTATGGTAGTAAGGCACTATCAAATAGCAAACTATTAAAAACTATATGTGAGCATAGGGAAAAATTAACACCGGTAAAAAGTGTAAATTACCGGGAGCTTACAATTAGCACCCTCAAATTTATTCCTCCTGTTGATTTTATCGACTTATACCGAACTGATTATAGAGAAATGCAAACAACGATGATTTTTGGGGAAAGCCCGGATTTTGCGAAACTTATTGCTGATGTTGGGAAATACTGTGGGTAGTTGGTGATTCCTTTTTAATCCAGAAACAAGACTCGCTAACGCAATAGCCTTTGTGGGAAGAATGCTACGGAAGGATTCAATATTTGGGGTTATAGTTGGGAACAAGTCCTGCCTGCACACTGGTCTGGCTGGAAGACTTGCTCTCTGAACTAGCGCAAGACTGAAGCAAGGCCTGTGCGGAGGGTCTTGTGCCTGGTACTATAACATTTCAATTTCAACCAAGCCTTTTCCTCCCGTATAATCAATAGCCCTCATCCAAATTAGCAAATCCTTGTTCTACCGGATTTTCATGTATGTAATTCAATTTTTGTTCGATTTCTTTATTGCTGCTTAACTCAATTGGAGGTTCATTTGTTTTTGAAGTGTTGATTGTTAACATAAGCACAAGTCCCCGCGCACTGGCTTTGCGTCAGACTTGGGATAAATGGGTTTTGAATTTTATTTATATTGAGTAGATATTGTTGCTATAATTGCTAACAAGGCAACTAAAATATTGATTATCCAAGTTATATTAGAAGATTGCTGAATCCATAATTTCCTAAAATTCCAGCTATTAATAATTTTATTATAACGAGTTAAATAAGTGTAACATACTTGGGCAGAGGATTTGTTACCTGATGAATTCTCGTAAGTTATTTTTGTATTTAACTTTTTTTCTTTTTTCTTATTACTCGAAATTGTTAAATCAAAAGGAATAGTATAAGAATAGTCAAAGGAATATTCACAAAAATCATCTTTATTATCTGGATCAAGATATTCTTGTAATTTGCTAATGAATATATTCTTGCCAATAATTTTTGCTTTAGATAATTTATGATGTTCAATACCCTTGTTAGTATTATAGACAGTGTATAAATCACATTTAATTCCTGAATTATTTATTATCTTATTAATCATGCTTTTTTTGATTTACGGTTTACTTACTACTAATTAATATTTGCGTTTCTTACAGCTAAACACTTAAACTGTTTTTTGTTTAAATGCATTTAATTACGGGTAAACTTGGTGTTTTTTTATTTTTTGTTAACCGCAATTTCTGAAATTATTTTATGCTTTTAATGATTGTATATCTACATGTGTATCTGTAAGTTTTTACGCAATATTCACAGGGCTAATCCTTCACACACCTTACACTTTTACCACGATTTTTACTATCACCACCATTATATGCACCTTCATTATTGTAATACAGACTAATTTTACCGGCATCCTCACCTACGCCTCCAGTCGATTTCCAATAAAAACCAAATTCACCCCATTCGCTGAACCATTGTAGGTTGCCGTTACCGCCTGGCAGACCTGTAAAACCACTTGAATTTGTTGCACCAGTATTCGGTGGATTCCAATGCGTAGTTCCTGTTTCTTTCATTTTTCCACCAGCAACATTCGTTCCTCCAAGAAAATCAGTTAGTACTGTCCATTCATCGTGATTAGGGACATGCCATCCATCTGGACAAATACCCTGAGCGCTTTCCATTAGTGTATATTGCATCATCTCATCCCATTGATATAGTCCTCCATATACATCGCAATTCGCCTCATTATTATAATAACAGTATTTTTCAATGACTTGATTGTCCAGCATATCCTCGCTGCCATCTATCCGTATGCCAATGTTGAGGTTTTCTTTCATCCAACATTGGTTGCCTATTTGTACCGTATGGTAGATTTGTCCGCCATAATCAATGGTAAGTTCGCCACAAGGTAGATCCTCCGTAATAAAATCTTCCACTTCTCCATAAGCAGTACCTTTCTGGTTGATAGCATAAGCTGCCACAAAATAGGTTGTATTTTCGGTTAAGCCTGTAATAATACTTGTAAAACTCCCTGTTCCGCTACCATCATTAGTAAAGCCAAAATTGTTTTCAAGCGTGGGATTACCGTTGGTGTTCCAACAAACGCCAAGTGCAGTTACTGTACCATTACCATCAAACAATATGCTACCGCCACTTTTTGCTGAATTATGAGTGATTTCTGAGGGGGTAGCTGTCATTAAATCAGGAAGACTTAAAGTTAAAGTAAAAAACTGTTTTGCTTCACCATAACTTGTGCCTTTTTCATTTGTTACATATGCACGTACATAATAAGTAAAATCATCTTGTAAAATTGTCAGGCTGCTTGTAAATACTCCTGTACCAGACCCATCTGTAGTTAATCCGGTATTATTTTCAACAGTTGGATTTTCATTTATACCCCACACAACTCCTCTCGCTGTAACCGTGCCATTGCCATTGCTGCTTACATTTCCTCCACTCTTGGCCGAATTAATTGTTATTTCAGAAATCTCAGTTGTACTTACCTCGGGAACTGTAATTGGTATTGTTGAAAAATGTTTTACTTCTCCGTAACTTATACCTTTCTCATTAATGGCATAAGATTTCACAAAATAGTCCACTCCTTCATTTAAACCTGAAACTTCACTGTTAAAAATACCCAAGCCATCACCAACAACAGTTGAATCCAGACAGTCATCAATTGTAAATACACTATCCGTATCCCAACAAAAACCCCTGATGTTTACATTTAATCCGCTATCGGCAAGTACTTCAGAAATAAAATGTGCAGAATTAATAGTTACATTGCTAATCTGAACCGAGTCAACTTCAGGGGTTCCGGTTTTCAGGGTTTGTACACTTTGTTCGGTGCCATAAACTGTACCATAATTATAAGTGATGTAGGAACGGATGTGGTAGGTCGTATTGTTTTCAAGGTCTGTTATTTCACTACTGAATGTTACTGGTTTGTCTAATTTTCCAAGGGTAGTTTTGTCATCTTTTGTGGTGGGGTCTTTTTCTGTATTCCAGCAAAAGCCGTGTTGGGGGATTTCGTTGCCTCCTGTGCTTTCTAATGCGGAGCTTACTTTGGCTGTGAAATAGGCTATGCTGTCAATATTGGTTTGGCCGATTTCTATTTTGTTGCCACCACTTGGGGCAGCAGGTTCTTTTTTGCAGGTGGTGAGGGCTGCGAGGAGGAGTAATGATAGTAAGGCACGCGAAATATTCGCGCGCCAGTTAGCATTCGCGCGCCAGGAAACATTCGTGCGCCAGTTTCGGGTGGTGTGGAAGAGCAGGATGGGGCTGTATTTTTTCACGGTTTTTTATTTTGTCAGACGCTTCCAGGTGCAAGCACGCTGGAAGGTCTTTTTATTCATTTTTTTGTTGAATGCTGATTTTAATTTTTCTGTCTTGAAAAGCCGGTAGTGCTGCACGGTTAGCGGATAGCCACTTTTGAAATCTTTCTGAGCTCAGAGATTTGGGAAGTGTTCTTTTGTCTTGTTCCTCGATTCCTTGTAAATAGGGTTTGACAAATTTTTCTTCACTGAAAATGATATAAATGAAGTTGTATTCGATGATTTTGTTTGAAAACATGAGGTATTCTTCAGCATCTGATTGGGGCAGGTTATTTTGGGCAGACGAGAAAAACAAGTATTCCTGATCTCCATTAACAAAAACACCACTTTCGAATTTTACCGGCGAATAGGTGTCGGGAAGTAAGCGAAATACAGTGGTGCCATCATCAAGGTAAACCGATAAGTAACCGGAAACAGGACTTTTAAAGAAAAGGTAAAGCTGTTCGCCATCGTAAAAGTTTTCTGTCCGGGAAGCGAGAGTAGGGCTGTTGAGTACTTCAAATTCAATGTTTGCCCTGGGTAGGTGTTTTCGCGCTTTGCCTTTTATTTCGCAGGTCACATAGCTTACTTTCCAGTCACCGGAAAAGCCTTTTTCAGTGCCTTCATGTTTGCTATAATTAATACTTGTTGTTTCTATCCAATCCCCTTTTACTTTTGTTGAGCCAATAATGTTGTAGGCTGTTTTTCCCTCACTAATGGTCATGTCCATTTGTTGTTCTACATAAGTACCAAATGCATTTTCAAGGGCATTTACTATGGCGAGTTCTTTGGCTCTTTCTCGGGTGGATGTTTCTGTCATCAGAGTTTCCATCCTAACAGTTGCTTCACCTGAAACTCTCTCTATTTTTTGAGAGAAAGTTGTTTTTAAGAAAAACAGGGCAATTAGGATAAAGACTGTTCTTAAGAGGAAAAACTTTTTCATGGTTTAATTAAATTGGTGCTCTCAAAATTATTAAAAATCAATTATTTCGGCTTGTATTTTCTCAAATTCCGGCATCATCATCCCTAATTTAGAACCGATATAAGTTGGGTCGCAGATATAATAGTGGGATCCGTTGTAATTGATGTAAGTACCTTCAATCTCTTCCGGGATAGCCACGGCAAGTGAAACATGCCCGGGAAAAACAAGGCCGATTGTATTTAAGTCGGTAAAGTATTCAATAAGTTGTGCAAGTAGAACCGACCTGTCCTCACAGTCAGAAAACTCATTGAATATTGATTCTTCAGCAAATAGATAGTTTTCTTTTCCGAACTGCTGTTCATCGGTACGATAGGGAAATCCGGTTTGGACAAAATCTAACAAAATACTTGCCTTTTCAGTTTTTGTCTTGCCCCGTAGTACCGGATCAAAATAAATATTCAGACTTTCTAAAGCCAATTGAGAAAGCGGGGGAGGAAAGTAAATAGCCAATTCACAAGCCGGATAATTATTGTAAAAATCAACCATATTTTGGTTGTAATTGATGGGGATCGTTTGGTCTTTGTAGTGAATCTCCCTTGTCTTTTGGTCAGCAGCCAACAGAGGATTATCGCTAATGTGTAGTGATACAGGTTTTAATGATTCAGGGTATTCACCCTCATAGGATACAATCGGTTTCTGTCTGTCTGTTTGGCCCGGCAAAGGGGTGATGTAGTATCTCTTTCCGTCTTTTTCAAAATTGGAAATATAATAAGCAGGTACATCAAAATGTACAAGCAGGAAAATGTCATTGTCGCTATAGCCAACGATAGCATCGTAGTTGGTTTTTAAGAGTGCAAGCCAGGTAAATAACACACGGTCATTTTGCTTTTTGAAGTAAACAACCGATGCTTCCTGCAAGAGGCGTAAGTACCCCCATGCATTCAGGTTTTTTGCAATGGCTTGTTCTTTAATGTGGTATACAGCAGCAATCAATTCTGTATTGTCGGCATTCTCGCGAAAGAAGTTAGCGATTTGTTTTTGGTTCAACTCAGCTTCTGTCGGCAATGACTGCGTATTAACTATGGGTACATCAATGTCAGAACCATAGAAGGAAACTGTTGAATAAGTTGCGGCATGCCCCATTGATTTGTACTCTTTTGGAGGTAATTGAAGTTGTATCTGCTGATCTGTGTTTTCCCGAATGGTTTTCGTTTTGATTTTTGGTTTTATTTCTTTTATCAAATTTGCATCACGGGCATCAATTTTTGGCTGCTCCTTTGGTTTGGGTGTTGTTCGTGGTTCATCTAACAAGAGTTCATATTCTTTCCAATTGTCCAATAAGAATTGGTAAAAGATGGAATCGTTTTTTGATTTGAAGTTGTCGAATTCCTGTTGGGAAGCGTTCAGGAAATTATCGAATTCTTTTTGGTAATCGTTTTCGGTGGAATCTTCCTGAGTAAATGCATGGAATGATAATGCCATCAGCAGAACTATGGTCCATAAGCGGAAGAATCTGGGGTTTGGTAGTCTTTTCATGCTTTTATGTTTTTTTCACGCGGCGACGCAAAGACGCGGCGTTTTTTTTAAGTACTCTTTCTTTATGGGAAAATTCTTTATCCTTTATGTTTCATCTTATTTAATTGTGAAAAACCGACTGTTTGTTGTGTCCTGAATAGACCAAGTATATTCACCGGGAGTCAGGGTTTCTGAAGCTATGCTGAAATGGTCTTTAGTGTAATCAGCAATCTGGAATACTGTCTCATTGTTGTTTCTGTTTTTAATCAGCAGTTCGATTCTTGCAGTATCGACAGGTGATTTCCATAGAAATTCAATCGTATCACCAACATTAAAAGATTGTTTATTTTCGGGTGAAATGAGTTGAATGACGTATTTTAATTTAGCCAGCTTATCTGGTTTATCCATCTGAAATGTTATTGTATCTGCTACATCTGCCATTTGATTTTTTTGATTCCATGGAAGGCCGCCGTTCTGCTCGCTCAATAACCAGTAAACGCCCAGCAACAGAATAACGGAAGCGGCAATAGCCAATATATAGTAAGTTTTTCTGTAATTGAAGAAACGGGATTTACTTTCGGAGTCCATTACTTTCCTGATTTGCGCCTTGGTTTTTTGATAATCATCGGCTTGCTGCCACAAATTTGCAAGCTTGATTCGATGATTGTAGGCCTTTGCAAATTCAGTATCCGTTTCCAGCCGCTTTTGAAAGTCTGCAAGCTCTTTACCTTTTAATAGTCCGTCAATATAATCCTCGATCAATTGGTTGTTGGTGTTCTCTTTCATCGGTCTAAGTCATTAAAGCATTTAGTTCTTTGTGATCAGATACCAGGCTTTTCAGTTTACCAAAACATCTTCTGAACCGCTGCCGTGCGTTATCCGCATTGATGCCCAGAAATTTTGCAATGGACTCAAACCTTGTGGACACTCCTTCTTTTTGTTGAATACCAAAGCGAAGGTCAATTATTCTTTTGCATTGGTCATCGAGCAGGTCTTTTAGTTTTATAATGAGTTGCAAGCTTTCAAAATGGTCTTCCTCAATTTCCTCTTTTATATCCGAGATTTCCTTATCAACAATTGCTTTGCTTTTGTGATAATCTTTCAGGCAAAGGTTGCGGCAAATGCCATATAAGTATGTTGGGAACGAGCTGTCACCTTTGAAGTTTCCTTTTCGTACATTGATGATTGCCCTCGTCAAGCCTTCCTGAAAAACATCCTCTGCATCCAAACTTATATTTTTAAATCCACGTACCATGCTTTTAATCCGGTCAAAGTTGTTTTTGTAAATCAGTGCTATTGTTTTGGAATCGTTTTGAAGGATGCCATCAATAATTTCCTGATCTGCATTTTTTATTTTAAGTACCAAGGTTTTGGTTTTTGTGACAACTGTGCTCAGTAATTTCTCAGAACCCGTTATTATGGTTATAAACTGATAAATAAAATGAGGGTGTTAAATTAAGAAAAGTGTGGAATTGGGTTTCGACAGTAATTATTGGAGCTGAATACAGTAATGCGGAATAAAAATTGAAGTTTGTTATGCAAATTGTTTGCAAATAAAAAAGGCTGCCAGATTTCTGACAGCCTTAATTGTTTGATTTTCAGTGTCGGGGTAGTAAGATTCGAACTTACGATCTCCTGCTCCCAAAGCAGGCGCCTTGACCGGACTGGGCCATACCCCGTGGTATTTGTTTTAACGAGCCCGCAAAAGTAATAATATTTCTTTACAAACAACGTTGCGGAGAAGGGGGGATTCGAACCCCCGGTACCCTTACAGGTACGCCAGTTTAGCAAACTGGTGGATTAAGCCACTCTCCCACCTCTCCAATAATTTAAGAACTTTATTTCTTTCGCTTTTTTGAATGATAATTCACTCATAAAATCGGGAGTGCAAAAGTAAAAAATACTTTCTTATCTCCAAGATTTTATTTGCCAAAATTCATTTCATAAATATTAACATCTTTTCTTAGTCAATTATGTCGATAACAATTATATTTGCTGTAAAATAGCTAAATGCCATTTAGTTGTCGCGACGAATATTATGTGCATAAACATTCAAAAAAGAAGCAAATGAAAGGAAAAACTTTTGTTGAGAAAATATTTAATTCAGATAAAGGAAGTATCGTCTTCAAAAAACCTGATATTATTTTAACCCATGATAACACCGCTAGTATTTTTAATACTTTTCGGAAAATGGGCGGGGAAAATGTAAAAGACCCAAGTCAGTTGATGATAGTGCTCGATCACAATGCGCCGCCAACTACTGCTGCTTTGGCAAATCAGTACCAAAAAGTTAGGGATATTGTTAATGAACAGGGAATATCAAATTTTCATGATGCAGGAAAAGGGATCTGTCACCAAATTATGGCAGATTATGCAAAGCCTGGAATGGTGATTGTTGGCAGTGACAGTCATACTTGTACTGCCGGTGCTTTTAATGCTTTTGCAGCCGGTATCGACAGGACGGAATCTGCCGGTTTATGGTGTCAGGGTGAAACCTGGTTTCGGGTTCCTGATTCATTAAAAGTAACACTGAAAGGAAAACTACAAGAAGGTGTTTATGCGAAGGATATTTCCCTTTGGATAATCGGGATGATTGGTTCAAGCGGTGCCGATTATATGTCGATTGAATACCATGGCGATGGTGCGAAATCTTTGACGATTGATCAACGAATGACACTCGCCAACCTGGCATCAGAAATGGGTGCAAAGAATGCTGTTTTTCCAAATGATGAAGTTTTGGAAGAATGGCTGGGTGAAAAATTAGAGGGCGTTTGGGCAGATGAAGATGCGGAGTATGTCCGTGAAATTGAGGTTGATTTGACTAAACTATTTCCACTCGTTGCTGCTCCACATCATGTTGACAATGTTAAAGCTGTTGCCGAAGTAAAAGGTACTAAACTGAATGAAGCGCTTGTGGGTACTTGCACCAACGGCCGTTATGAAGACCTAAAAATTGTAGCTGAAATCCTTAAAGGGAAGAAGATTCCGGAGGGGTTTCAGATGTTAATTGTTCCGGCCTCAAAAAAAGTTTATCTAAAAGCTTTGCAGGAAGGGATTCTTGAAATACTACTTGATGCCGGAGCCAATGTGCTGTCGGCTTCCTGTGGTCCTTGCCTGGGAACAGGACAGGGGATTCCTGCGGATGGCTGGAATGTAATCTCAACTGCAAACCGGAATTTTAAGGGACGAATGGGTAATAAAGAATCCAATGTTTACCTCGCCTCACCTGCTACGGTGGCGTATTCGGCCCTGGCCGGAGAAATTGTTGACCCTAGGGGAACTGGTGGCAATGAAACGTTTCCTTATTCAGTCGAAGAAAGCAGTACCGTTACTATTCCTGAAACTGAAAACCGTAGGTTAAACGGAATTTGGAATTATACTGATGCAAATGATTTGAATACCGATCAGATGTTTGCCGGGAATCTGACCTATAAAGTCCTGAGCTCCGATGCGGAAAGTATTATGCCCTATTTATTCGAAGGTTTTGATGTGAATTTTACCAAGCGTGTCGAAAGAGAAGATATCATTTTGGCCGGTTCAAATTTTGGTTGTGGAAGCTCGCGTGAGCATCCGGCTGTGGGACTGTCTCATGCTGGAGTGAAAGCGGTTATTTGTAAATCTGTGAATAGAATATTTTACCGCTCTTCTGTAAATCAAGGACTGCCAATTATTTTATTGCCCGAGGCTGTTGATGCTTACAATCCGGGTGATGAGGTGGTGATTGATTTTGAAAAAGGAACAGTTCAGGTAGCGAAGAAATCATTCCCATTTGCTCCATTGCCCCAGAAACTAATGGAAATATTTAAAGCCAAAGGATTGGTTAATTTTATTAAGGAAAATGCGTAGGGGAAAAGCACAAAGTTTAAAGTCTATATGCTCAATAAGTAACAAATAACCGATAATCAATATCTGACAACAAATCTAATGAAGTTTAAGCCTAAATACTTAGTCATTCCGGTACTGATCGTAATTGGTTATTTCCTGTTGTCGTATATTTTTCCAAAGTACACTGGAATGTACATCTTTTTTGTTCTGTTGTTTCTTGGCGATTTATACTTGTGGTCATCGCTCCGGAAAAAAGTTTTTAGTTATCAGGCTTGGCTCAAAATTGCAGTTAGCTTTGTTTATTGGCTGCCGTTATTAATGGTAGCTGGGATGATGATTGCAGCCCTCTTTGTCCCTTATATTAATTGGGATGATGTTTTCAGAACCTATTGGTTGGGGTTTATCCTTGTTTTTTATACTGCGAAAATTCTTCCCATCTTATTTTTATTGTTGGCTGATTTTGTCAGGGTTGTCGAAAGGATGTTTATCCTCACAAAAAAGGAAGGAAGAACACAGGTGCAAGAAGAAAGAAAAGCGATTTCCCGTAGCCGGTTCCTTCAATACCTGGGTTTTCTTTCGGGTGGACTTGTCCTCGGAACCATGTTTGTCGGCATGTTCAAATGGGTTTATCAATTCAAAGTTTTTAAAGAAACCATTAAACTCCCTAATCTTCCAAAGGATTTTGGTGGATTCAAAATTGTTCAGATTTCAGATATGCACCTCGGTAGCTGGACGCTTAGAAAACCACTGGAACAAGCAGTCGAAATGATTAACAAAATGGATGCTGATATTGTCCTTTTTACCGGCGACCTGGTGAATTATGCCACCAAAGAAGCATTTCGTTTTGAAGAAATCCTGAAAAGAATCAAGGCATCAAAAGGTATTTTTGCCATTTTGGGAAATCATGATTATGGAGATTATGTGCAATGGTCATCCGTAGAAGCAAAGCAAGAGAATATGGATGAGTTGTATGCATTTTTCGATAGGGTAGGGTGGAAGCTGCTAAATAACGAGAACCATATTTTCAAATCTTCAAGTGGTAATCTTGCATTGATTGGTGTCGAAAACTGGGGCGCAAATCCACGCTTTCCAAAATTAGGCGATATTGACAAAGCACTGGAGGGAACCGAAAAATCAGATGCCAAAATATTGATGACCCACGATCCTACGCATTGGGAAAAAGTAATTATTCCAGAAGGTTACGATATCGGATTGTCCCTTTCAGGCCATACACACGGCTTTCAGTTTGGTATCGAAATTCCCGGTATTAAATGGAGTCCGGCAAAATGGATGTACAAAAATTGGGCGGGTCTTTATCGTGATGAAACTTCCGGAAACTATCTTTATGTAAATCGTGGAATTGGCTCCATCGGCTATCCCGGAAGAATCGGGATTTTACCCGAGATTACTTTAATTGAGTTGATTTAGTTTTCTTCTTAGCATCCAGCTTCCAATAAAAAACAATCCCAAAATTGTAATCAACATTGTTGCAATAAAAGTGATCGGAAAAAAATTGTTTCCTGAGAAATTAAAGAAATAAATCAGGAAAAAGCCAAACAGTACTATCAAGATTCCTCCAATCAATTCGTATTTCCATGCAATTGCAGTTGAAACCAATAATGCCAATCCTGGCAATGCATTTGGGCTATTATCGATAATTCCATCTATTATGCCATTCTCCATCTCAGCACCTGAAACCAGCCCAAAAAGAAATGCGATAATACCCATAGCTAATAAAACTGCCCGTGCAGTAAACCTGAAAATATTTGCCCATTTTCTCATCAGAACGCATTAACTTAATTAGATAACGGATTTACAGGATTTTATTGCATATGAAAAATGTCATAAAAATAAATTGCGAATCTTTTGTAAGGATTTCTACATTTGCCCGACCATTATTTAAACTAAATCTAAATAAATATAATATGAAAGCAATTTACAAAGTATTAACAGTTTTAGCAATTCCGGGTTTCCTGGTATTTTACAGTTTTGTTGGTGGTAGCCCTGGAGGGAAAACCGGTTCGCCGGGTGATGGTGGTGACAATTGTACAAGTTGCCATGCCGGTACGCCACAAAACGTAGGTGATTGGATTACTTCAAACATTCCTGAAGGTGGATATGCTCCAGGTGTAACCTATACAATTACAGCCAAAGGGATGCGCGAAGACGTTGGAAAGTTCGGTTTTGAACTGACTGCCGAAAATGCCGCCGGAGTCAAGAAAGGAACTTTTGCTGTTACGGATGCGGCCAAGACCCAGTTACTGGGTGGAGGTAGTTCGGTTACACACACTTCCGGTGGAAATATGCCTGCTGGTGATTCGATCAATTGGTCGATGGATTGGACGGCTCCGGAGTCGGGAAGTGGACAAGTTCGCTTTTATTCGGCAACGAACGCAGCCAACGGAAACGGTGGAAATAGTGGAGATGTTATTTACCTCTCTATGTTGAGTGTTGAAGAAGATATTACTATTTCGGTTGGTGAGAATTATTTAGAAGATCAAATAAGTATGTATCCCAATCCGGCAACTAGTGTAGTAAACATGAAGCTTCCAGAGGGTGCTGAAATGCATATTTTCAATATGTTGGGAAATGTGATCGAAGTCAGGAAAAATATGAGATCTATTGAAACAATCGATGTTTCCAGTCTTCAGAATGGTATTTATTTTGTGCGGGTGGTGCACAATGGCGAAACACACACAAGTCGTTTGTTGAAGAATTAATCAGCTATACCAAACAAAAAAAATCCGCTTTCCAAGATTGGAAAGCGGATTTTTTATTTAAGATAAGTGCGTTTACTTAAATACTTTTCCAAGCATATCGCCCACTACTTTTCCGCCTTTTTCTTCAACATAATTGACAATGACAGGAGTGAATAGTGCCACTTTTTCCTGACTGATTCCCAATTTGTCAAATGCTGCCTGAACTTTTGGCATTCCGGTAAGTTGCTTAGCGGCAGACCCAAGCATACTGGTTTTGTTACTTCCCGTTGAAGGAATTGCATCAAGTAGCCCGTCCATATCTGGCACAACATCTGATATTTTTCCGAAATCTTCTTTTGTCATGGTTTCCTTAGCCATTCCGAATAAAGCACCTGCGCCGCCCTCGGCCTGATCTTTAGAAACATCTGCTGTTTCCATGATACTTTTTACTAAGTCGCTGGTGTCTTGTGCATATGTGCTGGTCGCGAACAATGTCGTAATTGCTAAAGCAATTGTGTAAATAGTTTTCATTTTTAAAAAGGTTTTAGTGAATAATAAAAATATTGAATTTTTCTTGCTGCAAAATTATGAAAAAGATAAAACTGACATTTTCTTCAAAATCGCAAGAATGCTGATTGCGGGAATTTTCCTTATTTTTACTCAAAAATTAAACAATGGCTGAATTTTGTCTTGAATGTGGAACAAAAATAATTGGTAGGGTCGATAAGAAGTTTTGTAACGACCAATGCCGAAACGATTACAACAATCGCCTCAATAAGGATGAGACGGAGTTTATGGTGAAAGTCAATCGCGCTTTGAGAAAAAACAGAAGAATTCTGAAAGCCCTTAACCCAAAGGGAAAAGCCAAGGTGAAAAGGAACGAAATGGAAACAGAAGGATTTAACTTCAAATATTTCACCCATGTTTACAAAACAAAAGACGCACGTGTCTATTATTTTTGTTACGAATATGGCTATCTTCCCTTGGAAAAAGGCTATTTTGCGTTGGTTTTAAATAAAGATATTTAGCCTTAAAACGCTTCAGCAAAAGTGAAGAAATACAGGGCTTTTCCCTGGAAAAATCCTACATCGAAACGGATATTTGTACGGGTTTCTTCATGAACGCTTATTCTGAGACCCGCTCCATAGGTCCACTTAAGCCCATCCCATGTGTATGATTTGAAAGTGGGGCCAACTTCTCCCAATCCGCTAAAAACAACACCTCCAAATATCCAGAATATAGGAAAACGAAGTTCAACTTGCCCGTCAATCATTGTTTCATCCCTAAACCTGCCTTCGTAAATTCCACGCATTTGCCGGTCGCCACCCATCAACGCCAGCGACTGAACGGGAACATCTCCAAAGCGGGCTTCGGCTGAAATTTCCCCGGCAATGGTCAGCCATTTTAAAGGCGTAACGTATTTCCTGTAATTGATCTGCAAGATATTGTAGGCAAAATCACTGCCAATCCATTTTCCGACGTTCATGTATTCAAGAAAGAAAAAAGAACCGGTTTGGGCATTGAAGCGGTTGTCCCGAGTCTCGCGTGCGACACGCACGCCAATACCTGACTGTACACCTTCATTCTTTGATATGTTCTCATAATTCACGCAATGTTCACCTGCTGTTGTGTCAACCTCCGTATAGTTTGAGTAAATATATTTCATGCCAATGTACCATCGCTTGGTTACACGGTAGGAGAAGGATTGGGCAAACGAAATATTTTTATACTGTATCAGGCAGGCATCTTCTTCTTTGGTTTCATTTCCTATTCCAAAAAAGAATTCAGGAAAATTGAACATAAAAACTTCTGTCTTGGTTTTGTATTTGTTTTTACCAAACATCAGCGATACGTTTACGGCAAATTTGTATTGCTCGTTCAAGGTGAGGTAGGCAAGTGCTGTAACCTGTGAGGGTTGAACCGTGGTGTCGCTTTGATCATCAGCTATTCTGAACGAATTGATTTTAGTTAAACCAAACAGCCAGTCGGTTTCCGGCGAATAAGAGACAACGGGTAATGGAGAGTATTTTATCACCTTCTCCATTGTTTTATTAAACTTGTTAAGTTTCACCATTGTGGCAGTTGAATCTGCATCTTTGCTTTTTACCGAGTCGATGCTTTCTCCATCAAAATGATTACTTATTGATGAAGTATCAAATCCTTTTGCATTCACTTCAGTCAGAATAAACAAGAAGAAAAGGAAAAGAAAAGCTGATGAGGTGAACTTCATTTGTATTCCGCAGATTTTTATTGAGTCCAAAAATAAGAAATCGAAAACAGTGATCAGTTTTTTTCGACAAATTCTTAGATTTTCTTTTCAAGAAATCCGGAAGTTTTGATGGGGAAGTACCTAAAAAGCTTCCGAAAAAGTAAAGAAAAACAAAGGTGTATGTTCGAAGAAACCCACATCGAAACGGATGTTAGTACGTGTGGCTTTGTTTACATTCATCCTTAGGCCCGCCCCATAAGTCCATTTTATCCCTTGCCAGGTGTAGGCCTTGATGGTTGGGGCTACTTCTCCCAGTCCGGTAAAAATAACCCCGCCGAATATCCAGTAAATAGGGAAACGGGCTTCTATTTGGCCTTCAATCATGTTTTTGTCACGGAAACGGCCGATATAAATTCCCCTCATGCGGTTGTCGCCTCCCATTAGCGAGAGCGACTGTACAGGAATATTGTCTCCTATTTTGGTTTCGGTATAAATTTGCCCGGCCAGCGTCAGCCATTTAACTGGAGTTACATATTTTCGGTATTCGAGAATTATGGAATGATAGGTAAATTTGCTGCCAATCCATTTACCGTAAAACAAATATTCAAAATACAAATACGATCCTTTTCGGGCATTGAAACGGTTGTCGCGGGTTTCGCGGTCGATGATAATACCCATTCCGGACTGTGTGCCTTCATTGACACTTAAATCGGGAAGCTTGTTATTGCATTGTTCGCCATTGGGTACTGTGTCAACTTTAAAATAATTGTTGTAATGGTATTTTAAACCGATATACCAGCGTTTAGTAAGTTTGTAGCCAAATTTTTGTGTGAGCGAAAAATTCTCGGTTTCTACAAGGCATTCATCGTTCAGTTTTGTGTCATTACCTACTCCAAAATAGAAATTGGGAAAATCAATAAACAGCAATTCGGTGAAACTTTGGTATTTGTTATGACCAAACATCAGGTCGGCAGTTAAAGCAACTTTGTACTGTTTGGCCAGTGTAAGATATGCCAAAGCAGTTATGTGCGAAGGTTGAAAAGTAGTGTCGTGTTGGTCTTTTGTCCCGATGCGAAAGGCATTGATTTTTGTCAATCCAAATAACCAGTCTGTTTCGGTGGAGTAGGAAACAACAGGTAATGGTGAATACACCACTATCTTTTCCATCACATCATTAAAATGGTCGAGTTTGCCCAATGTCGTGGTAGTATCCCCGGCCTGTCCTTTTGTAGTATCTGGTTCAACCATATTGAATTCGCTTTTTGGAAAAATGAATTCCGTCATCTTAGAAAATCCAGTGGTTTGAATAACAAATAGTGACAAGAAAAGGAATATGCCTGGTTTAATCATGTATTAGTTTGGATGTGATTACAAAGGTTTATTTTACTGGATAGTCCATAGCAAATTGTTTCAATCGTTTTTCCAAATCTTCCATTTGATTCATTTGAATTAGTGATGTGCAGGCACGAATACCTTCGCTGCGTTCACTACCGGTAATCAATAGCGAAATGGCACTGATTCCGTAGTAAACCAATTTGTTCAGTAATTCTTCTGCATCGAAACCCGGATAGGAAAAGGTGAAATAGAAACCATCGGCAATGGGTTGGTCAATGTCGGTATGGTAAACAATTTGAAAGCCATTTTCAAGGAATATTTTCTTCATTATTTTGGCTTTTTTACCATATTCTTTTACGGATTCAACAAAATTAAAATCGCCATTGTTTGCGGCTTTCAGCATGGCCAATAGTCCGTATTGTGCCGAGTGTGAAGTGCCCGAACTGAGTGGATAAATGGTGCCAAAAACCAGGGAGTAACCAAATTGGTCGTTGGCATAATAATTGGCCAGGTTCTCAAAATGTCCGTTATATAAATTATTTGAAATCACCATCATACCAATGCGCTCACCAGCATAGCTAAATGCTTTGGAACTGGAAATAAACAAGATGTAATTATCAGTATAATTGGCCACGCTGGGCTGGTAGGGAGGCTCACCCGGTTTAGAATAATCCTGGCGGAAATCCATCCCAAAATAAGCAAGGTCTTCCATAATTACAATATCATATTTGGTTGCCAGTTCTCCGATTATTTTTAGTTCGGTTTCATTAAAGCAAATCCAGGAAGGGTTGTTTGGATTGGAATAAATGACCGAATGGATTTTCCCGGTTTTAAAATAAGCTTCCAGTTTTTCGCGCAGTTTCTCCCCGCGGTAATTATACACATCGAAGCTTTCAAATTTCAGGTTTAATACCTTGTGCTGCATTTTATGGACTGGGAATCCGGGATCGATAAAAAGCGTAGTGTCTCTTCCTTTGTGCATCCGGCTGAGCATGAGAAAAGCAGCGAACCCGCCTTGCATAGAACCTACCGTTGGGATACAACCATCGGGCGAAACATCAACGTTCATAAACTTTTTGACAAACCTGCTGATTTCTTTTTTCAAAGGCTTGATTCCCATAATGTCGGGATAGATAGCAGCAACGCCACGCTTTAGTGCTTCAATTTGTCCTTCAACACCAGCCTGTGCAGGTGGTAATCCGGGGACACCCATTTCCATGCGGATAAATTTTTCATCTGTGGCATTTTCGATTTCGTCCACCAGTTTTTTTATCTCACGGATGGATGATTTTCCGACTGATTTTAAGCCGCTTTCTTGTAATTTTTCTGTTACAATATTGTAATCGATTGGTGTTTTTTTCATATTGATTTTTTGTTTTTATCCCAGACTGCCTTCGACTTGCCTTCGACTTGCCTTCGACTTCGCTCAGGCTGACATTGCTCAGGCTGACATTGCTCAGGCTGACGACTGGGGTAACTAATTGTTTCTTTTTTCTTGGCTCTTTTATCCTGATTCTTTTATTTTTCTATCATTCCTGACTCTGGCGCGCGCATCTTGCGCGTGACTTTTTTATCTTTATGTTTTCTCTTTCTCTCCCGTCATGTCGGCAACAGCCAGAATTATTCCCAATGCAATTCCCAATAACGCTGCAAACAAAACCTGCCAATCGGGAGGCAGTAAAAAGGTAACGGTGTGGGCCGGAATCCAGAAAAACGGAATGGTTTTTTTGAATACAAAATTCCACATTACATCCCAGTTCAAATTTACAAAAATCTTTCGGAATGGAATGGGCTTAAAAAATCCAGCTAAAGTGCCACCGGTACTTAGTATATGTGTGTCGGTAATTTTGTGAAAAGTCATCATTACCGGAGCGTAAATGAGGTTCATGGCTGCGCTTGTGCAAAATGCTACCATTATTTTATTTTCATTTAATGGGCCGGTCAATGCCGATAATGCATCTTTCATTCCAAGATATTCCAGAAATACGGGAACACCCGTAGTGAAAATAATGAAGGCCATTTTAATGGTGATACCCAAAAATCCCCAGACTATCATCCGGGGCAAAATACCAAATCCCAGCTGGATATACTTCCCTGTTTTGATGCGCTGCCCGATGATTTCACCCAGCGTGGCAAGAATTGCAAATTTGATAAAAGCCATCACCATTCCATGATCGTGATTGAAATCTATATAGAAATTATAAATTTCATCAATGATAAAAAATGGCAGAAAAAGCAGGATGATGATTCCCCAGAAAATGATGTCTTGTTTTTTTGGCATTTAGTATTAATTGTTTTTTACTTCCCGCGGAGTTGTTTTATTCTCAGCGGGTAGAGGGTTAGTTTCAACCCGCCAGGAAGCTAATCCCGATAGCAATCGGAATCACATGGCGGGACAAATAATTGATTTATTTCTCTATACGAATCCTTGCATCAACGGCAACCACTTGTTTTTGTGTGCCAAGTAACGGATTCAAATCCATTTCGATAATCTCCGGAGCAGCTTTTGCGAGGGCCGAAAGACGGGCAATAATTTCTGCAAACATGGCTTCGTTAACACCTTCGTTTCCCCGTACGCCTTCAATAATTTTATAACTGTTTAACTTTTTGATTTCAGCTGCGATTTCGTCAATTCCGGCCGGGGCCAAAACAGCGCGTACATCTTTCAGTACTTCGATAAAAATCCCGCCCAAACCAAATAAAATCAAGTGCCCGAACTTGTCTTCTTTTTTGATGCCGGCAAATAATTCTGTTCCACTCAGCATGGGTTGCAGCAAAATTCCTGTTGTGTCTTTGATTTTTATCATCCGCTCGAATTCGGTTTGCAAAGACTGTTCATTTTTCACATTCAGAACTACACCACCAACATCTGATTTATGTACCGGGCCAACCACTTTCATCACCAATGGGTAACCGGTTTCTTTGGCTGCTGCGATGGCATCGCTAAGTTTTGAAACAACATTTTCTTTTGCACGGGCAATACCTGCAGCATCCAATAATTGCTGCACTTTTTCGGGATGAAGATAACCATCAACAACATTTTCAATAATTTCCCGAATGGCTTTTCCATCAACAGTTGGTAGTTCTATATTTTCAGTTACCGGTGGCGGTGTGGCGCTAATTCGTGAAAGTGCATTGCCCAAAACTACTTCATCAGGAAAATAGATGCGGCCTTTCTCTACAAAATCTTTTACTTCCTTTTCTGCAGTTAAAATTGAAGGCAGTACGGGAAAAATAGGTTTTTGGCAAGTTTTCATTTTCTCGTTCAGCACTTTGTATACATCGAATATTTCGAACAATCCGGGGGTACCGAAAATAACCACCATGGCATCGATATTGTCAAAATCATTTTCCACATAATCGATAATCGTTCCCAGTTGTTCGGCTGTTCCTGTTGCCAGAAAGTCGATGGGATTGGCTACCGAGGAACCGGGGAATAATTCAGCTTTTAATTTGTCGGCGGCTTTTCCGGTGATGTTGGGCACTTCCATTCCCCCATTAGAAAGCGCATCTGTCAGCATCACAGCCGGTCCTCCGGCATGGGTAATAATGGCAATCCGTTTTCCTTTGAGTTCGGGGCGCATAAACACAGAAGCTACGCTAATCAGGTCTTCGCGCCCGTAACAGCGTACAATTCCGGCTTTGCGGAAAAGTGCATCAACAGCAACATCGGACCCCGCCAAAGCACCGGTATGGGAGGAGGCAGCACGGCTTCCGGCCTCTGACGAACCGGCTTTGATGGCGGCAATGCGGCAACCTTTTCTGATAAGTGATGCAGCATGTTTGAGCAGCATTTGCGGTTTGTCGATGGTTTCGAGATAAAGCAGTTTTACCTTGGAATCAGTCTCGGGATTGAAGTTTTCGTCCATGTGTTTTACAATCTCTTCCACGCCCATTTGTGCTGAGTTGCCAACAGAATACACATTGGCAAATGTCAGTCCTTTTGGGATTCCAGCTTCCATAATAA
>Ga0164318_10000834_pt1 | contig 25459 bp, 21 predicted proteins | sample GuaBasSedimGuay9_FD_113734 | JGI IMG/M metagenome (GOLD analysis project Ga0164318, IMG submission 113734) | Subseafloor sediment microbial communities from Guaymas Basin, Gulf of California, Mexico - Guay9, Core 4571-4, 0-3 cm | ecosystem: Environmental > Aquatic > Marine > Hydrothermal vents...
CACCTGACTTTTTTCAGTGCCATATAGCTCACCATGAACTTCTGCCCATTCAAGGAAATCCCCTTTTTTTATTTTTTCTTCAAACTCATCCCTTAATATAAAAAAATAATCTATTCCATTTATTTCACCCTTGCGCTGTTTTCTTGTTGTATAAGAAACCGAAAACTTCATATCGTCCCTAATCTGAAGTAATCTTTTATATATTGATGTTTTACCACTTCCAGAAGGTGCTGTTATAACTACAAGAAGACCTCTTTTATTCGACATTTCTCACCTGTTCTTTAATCTTTTCTAATGATGCTTTAACATTTACCACCTCTTTTGATATCTCATAATCAGGAACTTTTGAACCGATTGTATTAATTTCTCTATTAATTTCTTGAGCGATAAAATCCAGAGTTCTTCCTACCGGCTCATTTAAAACTATTAACCCTTTCATCTTCCTGATGTGCTCCTTTATTCTGCTTATCTCTTCATTAATATCAATTTTATTTGCATATATTCCTACTTCCATCATTAGTCTTGCTTCATCCATCTGTGAATCTATTAGTTCTTCTATTTTCTTTCTGAGTTGATTCTTAAAATTCCCAATAACCAATGGATATCTCTCTTCTATTACTTTCAGGGAAGCTACCATATCATCAATGCAATTTTCAATATTTATTCTTGTTGCTTTACCTTCTATCAGTTTTTCATTCATTAACTTATGTATTAATTCCTTAAAAATATTTTCAATAACTTCAATAGGAATAGCCTTTACGGCAGAGTTATTCTCATAGGTGTTTAAATAGTTCTTTAGAGAGATTATGTCAGATATAGTGAATTCAATGTGATTATCAATCGATTTTTCCGCTTCTTTTATTATCTCATAGTAGTATTCGACCATTTCCTTTACTCTGGATATTTCAAGACTCTTTTCCGCATCAATTCTAAGGTAAATATCTACCTTCCCTCTGGATATTTTTTCCTTAACAATCTTTCTTAATAGATATTCAGCCGATTCAAAACCATAGGGCAGATGAAATCGAAGTTCAAGATATTTGTTGTTCAGGGATTTTATCTCCATAACAATATTATAATTTTCATATTGAGTTTTTGTTTCAGCATATCCTGTCATACTATACACTTTCTATCTCCTGAGAGGTTTGATTAGTAAAAATATCATTAACAACACTCACTTTGCTAAAAGTTCATCCTTATTAATATTTAATATAAAAGGCATTTAAAGATTCCGGCTCTACAGCCTGTACAACAAATAAGCAAAGTAAGGCCTTTATTATTATCCAAAGTATACATAAATATTCGGTAAATTGTAATATGTATAATACCTCAAATCAAAAAAAATCTTGACTCACCCTTTAGACGATAATATATTCATCGCGTGTAGGGCCGCTAGCTCAGTAGGTAGAGCAACGCCCTTTTAAGGCGTGGGTCGAAGGTTCGATTCCTTCGCGGCTCAGATGTCTCCTTCGTCTAGTGGTTAGGACACCGGGTTTTCATCCCGGCAACAGGGGTTCGACTCCCCTAGGAGATGCTTTTCCTTACAGAACCCCCCGTTTCACCTCCTTTTCGGGGGGTTCTTCCTTTTAAAACCCAATATTTGCAAAATTATATATTAAAATAAAAATTTTGCAACACTATTTTTAATAAAAAAAACCAATAATTATTGATTCTATACTTCATTATATTACATCAAGGAAAACACCCAATTTAAAGTTGATGCTTTTTTATATTTACCAAATAAAACCTTAAATCAATCAAACCAGAGATGCCGATAATATTCTTGATAGGTCTAACTATAACCCTTAAATATTGGGATTTTTCTCATTTTTGTACAAAAATAGAGGCTAATTAATATCAAATGGTATAAAAATAGAAAATTAAAAATAGGCAAGTACACTTTCAATAATAATAAAAGACTGGGTTTGCCTATTCGTTTTATACTGATAAAAAATCAGATTTAAATATCCTTGAATATTTTGGTATTATAATTAATCATAAATTATGGTACAAAAAACTGTAATTTTAATGAATAAAACCTTATACGTGTTATAATTTATTATGGAAACAATAAAGTGATAATTAAGGGGCCCTTTATGAAAAAAGGCATAAAATCTACTATTATTTTTACTTTATTAATTTTTGGTATTCTTCTTATTGTCATTTCGTGCAAACCAATTAACATATTTTCACCTTTGGTAGACCCATCTAAAATGGGAAATGAGGCAAAACTTGATGCAGGTTATAATGCCCTTGCAAGTGGAAACTACGATGATGCAATCGATTACTTCACCTCCGTTATCAATAGTGGTTCCGAAAGCGAAAAAGCTGACGCTTATCTCGGAAGGGCTTCTGCATACCTGCACTCAGCAGCACCAAATCTTGATGATGTTGTTTCAGATTTAGTCAGCGGTAACGTTTCTGCAGATGACACAGGGGATATAATAGATCAGGTCGTTGGCGATAATGAATTCGATGATTTTTTTGAAAGTGTTCAGAATGCTGCAAACGACTACAACAGTGCAGTAGGGGAATCCACATCCGGAATAGACGCTGGAGTCTTGCTTGAAGCTTATCAGACCAATATGATGGCAGCTACCGGTGTTGGTGCTCAGACTATTGCTGATGCTTACAATGATAGCCCGTGGGGGACATCATCAACAAATCCTATAGTTGGTTCAACAACTTATAATGATGAATTAGACGCCATTCTGGATTCCAGTTCTACTCATCCATTTAATATTTCAACATGGACAATCGACGATGCAAATAACCCAAGTACAAATGGCCTTTATGAATTTATAGTTAATAAAAATAATACTACTGCCCAAAATAGCATGATAAGTTACCTGACAGAGGCTTACAATGATCTTGAACAGCTTAAATCCGATCCACCGGAAGGCATGACAGTCAGCGACTTATCCGATATGCAGAATACTATACTTCAATGGGCAAACTATGGACTTGGTGATAATTCTTTGGGAACACCATCTCCATAACTATAAAATTATCATGGAAGTATATAATTTAGATCTGGCATTATTTATAAACCGGAAAATATTTAAAAGGAACAAATGAAGATGACTCATAAATATTTTTATGACTAAGGATTTATAGTTTCGCTCTTTTGATCCATAAAATACTGGAATGATAAAATAACGGGACGGAGAATAATGATAAAGTTCAAGTTAAGTCAATCTGTAGTTGTATTAATAGTAATTCTTTCTATTGCTACGGCCTCTGTGTTTGGCGCCGATAACTCAGAACCTCAGGCAATGCCTCAAATTCCAATGGTAAGAGCAATGGGAGGAGCTTTCACTGCTGTTTCTAACGATGAATACTCCGTATTTTACAATCCAGCTGGCTACTCGTTGATAGACAAGGAAATAATAACCGCTTTTTCACTTGGCATCAAATCCAATATCGATGATAGTGCCATAAAACTGTATAATGCTATCATTGCCGGGAAAGACATAACATCAGCTTCAAACATCACCACCTATCTCACAAATGTTGCTGTTGCACCTGGAGTGGCCGGTCCGATCTATTTCGGAAGAGTTGGAAATAACTTTGGTTTTGCTTTTTACGATAATACTTCTGTAACCCTTTCTACAAAACAGGGCGCTATATTTCCAACAGCTAATTTGCTTGCCTATGGAGATGTTGGTTTCGTTGGTGGTTATGCATTTAAGCTCCCGTTCTACAAAAAAATATCCCTTGGTTTAAACCTGAAGACTCTGCTTCGTATTAAATCTCAGCTAGATGGCACTGTTATTTCCGTGATCGATTCTGTCTCAAATCTATCATCATTTCCAGTCGCTAAATCAATTGGTTTTGGTGCTGATATAGGCATTCTTTATAAACCAATTTACTGGATGTCTATTGGAGTAGCTGGTAAAGATTTTTTTGGCACCCATTTTTCAAATTGGGAAATTCTTACAAAATCCACGGAAAGCTTTCCAACCAGCTATATAAAACCCAGAATACCTATAGGAATTGCAGTATACCCACTAGCAACCTTTGGAGAAACTTCACTGATATACAGTATGCTTTTTTCTCTGGAATACTCAGATTTGCTCGATTACAGTTCTTTTTTATCAAATATCAAAATGGGGGTTTCATTTAATACCTTAAAAATAATAACTATAAGAGGCGGATTTAATGGGGGGTATCCGTCCTTAGGTATAGGCTTTAAACTTAAGTTTTTTAATATTAACCTGGCCTACTTTGTTGATGAGCTCGGCGCATATCCCGGTGCCAATCCTGTCCAAAACTTGATGTTCGAATTAGGAATAAAATGGTAATAAATGCGGTAACACTCACCCTATTTGTCCACATTTCTAAGTTTTATGGTAAGTATCATCACATTTTAATCATTATCTGAATAGTAGTAGTTTGGGGGCTGTTTTGTTATTTGTACATCGTGAACATGGCTTTCCTTCAATGCGGAGAAGCTGATCCTGATAAACTTTGCCTTTTCTTTGAGCTCTTTCAAGTTCTTGGCTCCCACATACCCCATACCTGATCTTATTCCTCCAACAAGCTGGAATACTATATCCCTTACACTTCCCTTGTAAGGAACCAGGCCCTCCACTCCCTCCGGCACAAACTTACCCTGACCTTCCTGAAAATACCTGTCGGAAGAACCTTCCTTCATTGCACCTTCCGATCCCATACCTCTGTATTCTTTAAAAGCCCTACCCTGATAAATGACCTTTTCACCAGGACTCTCATCAGTCCCGGCAAAGAGGCTTCCAATCATAACTGCATCCGCACCAGCAGCAAGGGCTTTTACAATATCTCCCGAATACCTTATACCCCCATCAGCAATTAATGGTATCCCCTTCTTCTTCGTTACTTCATAGCACTCCATCAAAGCAGTTAATTGGGGAACACCAACCCCTGCAACAATTCTTGTTGTACATATAGAACCTGGCCCAATTCCCACCTTTACAACATCTGAGCCTGCCTCTATCAGGGCTTCAACCCCTTCCTTTGTAGCTACATTACCTGCAACCAGCATTAAATCTTTGTGTTTATCTCTTAATTTCTTAACCGCATTTAAAACTCTCCTGGTGTGACCATGAGCTGTATCAATTACTATTGCATCAGCCTTAACAGATCTTAAAGCTTCAACCCTTTCATAAAGATCACTACCAGGCCCAACAGCAGCAGCAACGATTAAGCGCTTCTTTTCATCCAGGGCTGAATTAGGGAATTCAATTGCTTTCTGGATATCCTTAATAGTAATTAGGCCAATCAGCCTGTTATTCCTATCAACTATTGGCAGTTTTTCAATTTTATGCCTCTGCAAAACAGCTTTTGCCTCTTCAAGGGTAGTACCTTCGGATGCAGTAATCAATTTCTCCTTCGTCATTAGCTTGCTTACAGGTTGGTCATAATCTGTAATAAATCTAAGATCCCTATTTGTTAAAATCCCTACTAATTTCCCATTTTTGGTAATTGGGATACCAGATATTCTGAAGTTCCTCATTATTTCAACAGCTTTAGATACAGAAGCATCAGGCGGCAGAGTAATCGGGTCAATAATCATCCCACTTTGAGACCTTTTTACCTTTTCCACCTCCGAGGCCTGCCTATCGATTGAAAAATTTCTATGAATTACAGCAAATCCTCCCTCCCTTGCCAGAGCAATGCCCATTCTATATCCGGAAACAGTATCCATTGCAGCCGCTATCAGTGGTATATTTAATGAGAGCTTTTTAAGCTTTACCTTTAAATCCACGTCTCCAGGAACCACCTCTGAATATTGAGGCTCCAACAGTACATCATCAAAAGTGAAACCTATCTTATTTTCTTCCACGATATATTCTTCCTGTATATTTTTTTATATGATAAAGATTATACTAATTTAAATAACCTGGGTCAATTCAAGATTATGCAATTTTATGACGAATAGTCTAATACAAGAGAAAAATCTACTTAAGCGATAAAATAATGAAGAAAGTTTTAATAATCATATCAGTAATTGTTGCTTTAATGAATGTAATTAAACCAGAGGGTTCTGTAAATGCCAGAAAACTTTTCTACGCTGAGGAGTTTTACCTATATGTGATGAATTTATACTATGACAATCCGAATCTATTGAGGAATATCAGGTTTATGCAATGGGCACTTAAAGCACCATTTGATGATCCGGTAAGAAGTCTGGCAAAAATAACAAATGAGTGTGAATTCAAAAGATATAAGCTTCTTTTTAAGTTCCACGTAACATTGTTAATAGTCGATAGTTATTTACAGCTTGCAGATCGATTTGATAAAGAGCACCTATACTTTTTTAACTACAGATATGCAAAGGATATAAAGGAGAGCTTTGAACTATCTAAGTTTTTTTATAATAGAGCACTTATATACTGGAACGAAGCAAAAAAATACATTCCATCAATTAATGAGATCCCATGCAGGATAAATCTTGATAAATGGGAGGATGAGTTTTACATGGTTAAAAAAGGCAATTTAAATCTTGAACCCATAATAAAAGATCGAATGAAACTGCTTGATAAAAGAATAGCCATTCTGACCAATTATATTAGCAATAATAGTACAAGCCAAAATCTCAATTAAGTTTTTATCTTTTAAAAAACGGCTTTATATGCAAAGATTTCTTCCTGAGTTTGAAAATAAAAATTTTAAATAATATATGAAGTTAATTTTTATAATAGAAAGACTAAAGATCAATACTATAAAGAAATTGAAGAACAAATAAAAAAACAACATCCCTATGAAACACCGGAAATTATAGCGGTATCTATTGGTATGGGAAGCGATGAATATTTAAACTGGCTTGATAACTCCCTTAAAGATTAGGGACTTAAAGTTTAGCATAATTCCAATAAGAACCATAACTGTTTCTTTAATATTTATTAAGCACAGGGATTAGATTATCAGGCAAGCAATCTTTTAATCAAAGTTTATAACATCGGTGCTGTCTATTTAAAAATCTTTTATTAAAAGGGTTGAATCCAGCCATTAATAAGGCCGAGTTTTTCCATAAGCTCTGTTGCCCATTTATACTCAGATATTGTTAATCTTCTTGATAGTTCTGCAATCTCTGGGGCCTTATAAGCAGGAAAATACTGGCTCATAATACTTATGTAGATAGTTCTGGACAATCCGGCAATAAACTTTAAAACCTCGTCCGTACCGGATATATTCTCAGGTAATACCAGATGCCTTATGATTAATCCTCTTAGGGCAACTCCATTATCATCCACCACCAGGTCTCCTACCTGCCTGTACATTTCAATAACTGCTTTTCTATTTATTTCTACATAGTTTTTCACTCCAGAATATTTGAGAGCATTTATATTGGAACCATATTTCATATCGGGAAGGTATATATCTATTATCCCGTCAAGGATCTTCAATACTTCGATATTTTCATATCCTCCACAGTTATACACGATAGGAATATGTAGACCATCCTCAACCGCTATCTCAAGCGCTTCCACAAACTGTGGCACAACGTGGGTCGGAGTAACCAAGTTAATATTATGAGCACCTTTTCTTTGAAGAAAAAGCATATATTCTGCTAATTTTTTTATTGATATTTCATTTCCATTAACGTATTGACTTATTGGATAGTTCTGGCAGAATAAACATCTTAATGGGCAACCGCTGAAAAATATTGTCCCCGAACCCCTGAAACCCGATATTGGCGGTTCCTCACCATGATGAAGATTGTAACTTGCAACAATTGGCAAGTAGCCAGTTCTACAGATACCTTTTTTTGACGTGAATCTATCAATTCTGCAGTTTCTGGGGCAGACTACACAGGGGTTTAGCATAGATTTAAGTTCTCGGATAATCGGTTTAAAATCCTGTATATTTAGATATGATGGATATCTATTTTTCAGATTTTTGCGTGATTTCATAAATATTAATTTATGATTTAGATTCCAAGATGCTTCTTAATCCTTTTAATATCCTTATACATCTCCTTTAGTTTAGGCTTCAATGCAATAAACTCCATTTCAGCTCTAAAATCTATCGCTGGTATTCCAAGAAGTTTTGAACCTCTTTTTACATGCTTTTCCATAACGCCTGCCTTCGCTCCTATATAAACATTATCCTCAATTTCTATGTGATCCTTTAATCCAACCGCTCCTGCAATAATAACATTATTTCCTATTTTTACACTTCCGGATATTCCACACATAGCACAGATAATAGAGTTATGGCCTATAGTTACATTATGTCCTATATGTACAAGATTATCAATCTTGGTATTTTTACCAATACGTGTATATCCAATTGTAGCTCTATCAACAGTACTGTTAGCACCTATTTCAACACCAGTCTCAATATAAACCCCCCCAATCTGTGGAATTTTCACGTTCATACCATCGATACTGCTGTATCCAAATCCATCACTTCCAATAACAACGCCACTGTGAATTATAACATCACCCTCAATAACTGTATTTGGATATATTTTGACACCAGGATATATTATGCAGTTGTCTCCAATTTTACTCCCATGACCCACAAAACAGTTCTCAGCAATTACTGTATTTTTTCCTATTTCAACATCTTTTTCTATCGTGGTGAAAGAACCTATAGAGGCGGTACCATCAATCTTGCAATTATTTGAAATCACGGTATTTTCAGCAATACCTGGAGTCCTATCTTCATTCTCTGAAAACATCTCAAGCAATTTTATAAAAGCTCTATCCTTGTCTTTATCATCTATTATTATAAAATCAAAATTTTCATTATTTTTAACATCAGGTTCAAAAGTCACAACAACACAGGCAGCACATTTTTTCCCCGATATAAGCTTATAATTTCTTTTGTCCCTTATATATACCACACTATCATCCCCTATATCTTCAGGTGTGGTTATATTATTTATAATTCTATTTTTATTCCCTATTACTACCCCATTTATTCCATTCGCTATCTCACCAATAGTAGGCATTACAATCACCCTCTAAAACATTATTTATTAACATACTATGCTATTTATTTAAATCCATAATGTTATTTTATATGTAATTTTTTCATCAAATCTTCAAGCTGACCATTGTATTTTTTACTAATAAAAACTATATCATACAATGTATTAAATAATGGCATTTGACTTTCAAAATCTATGCTGTACATATTAAATAATTTTTTGGCCAGCTTTAACGAATTATACCCCTCTACCAGTTTATCCTCCTCAAGCATCTCATTATAAGCCAGTTTTGCATTCTCTCCCATCCCTAATCTTCTTCCGTAAAAGCTGTTTCGGCCAGAGGCAACAGTAACATATAAATCTCCAGTACCCGCAAGTTTATAGGCCGTTTCCATTCTCCCTCCAAGAAGTCCACAGGCATAAGCCATTTCTTCAATAGATTGCATAAATAAAGCAGATTTAAAATTATGATATTGATCCTTTAACGGTGAATCCTTGGAGTTATGGTAAACTCCATCACATATACTGATGGCTATCGCATACACATTCTTAAGAGCTGAAGACACCTCAACGCCTACGGTATCATTTGTAGTTGACACCCTATAGTACCCTGTTTCAAAACTTTTAAAAATATTTAAAACGCTTACGTATCTACTACCTATGATTGTAGCAGTAGGAATATATCTTGAAAGCTCCACAGCTTTAACCGGACCTCCTACTGAACCCCAGTAAAATGGTTTATCTATTCCAAACTTTTCCCTGAACTTATATTCAGCATAATCACTTATCCTCAACACCTTACCCTTAAAATTAACAAATCCTTTTGTTAAGGTAACTATGGGGATATTTCCCTCAAGCTGGGTAAGAAGCTTTTCAAAAACAGGGATAAAACCTTCTGAGGAAACTGCTATAACAATGATATCTGCATCAATAAGAGCTTTCCTCATATCATTTGAAAAGAAGAAATCAACATCCTTATTTAATATCTTCTTTAACTTTGAATGCTTCTGCCCTTTTTTACACCTATCTATGATGTTATCATCAAGCCATGTTCCCCACAGGGCAACGGATTTTCCGCTATCTGAAATTGGGAATGTAATTGCGCTCCCCATAAACCCGGCCCCGAGGATCAAAACCCTTTTTATTCTATCTGACATTTTTATCAATTGACTCTGAAAATATCTACAGGATTATTCACATTTTAGAATACTAATAAACCGGGATTACATCAATAGATATATGCATAATAGCTCATTTCTCGCTTTAAAACTATGCACTATTTTATATAATCTAAATTGCTATAATAATTTTAATTGATTTTTATATTAAATTATGCTTACCTTATTGTATTATTAATGTATTTCATCAGAGAATAGTTAGGGTAAAAGAATAACAATTTAAAAATTTTATTGATGATTTCTCTGAATAATAAAATTAGGGTAGCTTAATTATAAGGCTTTTAGGAGGCTATTATGAAAATCGCACTTATCGAGCCAAAACCACCATTCAATGCCTATTTTTTTCTTAAAAAGCTTCCATTGCTCGGACCGTTGTTTCTTGGAACAATGTTAAAAAATGCCGGGCATGAAGTTAAAGTTTTTAAAGAAAATATCTTACCTGTATATAATGAAAATAATGATGAGCTTCACCCATTTATACGTGAAGCAGATGTGATTGGGTTTACAACAATTACACACACTGCAAAAAGGGCATATCAGGTAGCTGATGCAATAAAGAGAAAGTTCCCTGATAAAAAAATCATTTTTGGCGGGAGTCATCCGACCTTCATGTCCGAGGAAGCCCTTCAACATGCAGATCAGGTTGTAATAGGAGAAGGAGAGTATGTAGCACTCGATGTCTTTGAGGGAAGAAACAACGAGCCTCTTGTACGCGGGCCAAGGGTTGATATCAATGATGTGCCACCGATCGATTTAAAGTTGCTTCAGGGTTACCACTTTAAAAATGATAAGATAAACATGAAGTATGCCCCAATAATGGCATCTCGTGGCTGTCCATACGATTGTGAGTTCTGCTCGGTTACAAGGATGTTCGGCAAAAAGTACAAGGTAAAAGATCCGGATCTTGTTATGGAAGAGGTAATGATGAGGCACAGGGAGGGTTTTCGACATGCATTTTTCTATGACGATAATTTTGCAGCTATTCCGGGAAAGACAAAGGTACTGCTTGAAAAGATGATTCAAGCAAATCTTGGCTGGAGATGGTCAAGCCAGTTCAGGATAGAGGTATGGAAAGATAAGGAGATGCTTGACCTGTTGAAAAGGGCCGGATGCGTAACATTGTTTGTTGGTGTAGAATCGATCAACCAAGAATCATTAGAAGATTTTAATAAACACGAAACCGTAGAGGATGTCAAACGAGGAATTAAAGAACTTCTGGACTACGGGTTCAAAGTACATTCAATGTTTATTCTAGGGGCTGACAGCGATACAGAGGAAACCATAGAAGAAACCATAAGGTTCAGTAAATCTTCCGGTTCAAGCACAGCTCAATTCTCCATTCTATTTCCAATCCCGGGAACAAGGCTCTACGACAATATGAGAAAGGCAAATCGAATATTTATAAACGACTGGGACTATTTCGATGGTAGTCATTCTGTGATACTACCTAAGAATATTACACCACTAGAACTACAAAAAAAGTTCATTCATGGTTATAAATACTTCTATAATAATACAATTCTAAGATGGTTAATGTCCAGAGTCGGGTTCTTTCTGTGGAAGCTTACAAGCAGAAAATATATGAAGTTCTTAAGATATTTCACAAGAAAGCTGAAAAAAGAAGGAGTGGTTGAAGAAGGAGTTTTAACCCTAAAAGGTTTAAAAACAGATTCTCTTCCAAAAACTCTATCCGAGGCACTGAGCAGAAAATAAAAAATTGGGATTAACAAAAAAGCCCCATTACAATTATGGGGCTTTTTTTATAGAAATGTTTAATAAAGTTAAAATTCTCTAAATAGAACTCATGATAGAAATGAATATTTGTAATGTTTATCATTATTCTACTCTATTCTACTTATTGCCAGAATTGTAGAGTAATATAAAGATATTATGTATAAGGAATTTAAAATCGCATTCAATTATAAAAATCAAAAAGATGAAGATAAAAACATCATACTAAAAATTTACAATTTATTATTAGAACAATATGGTCCACAGGGATGGTGGCCTGTTAAAGGAAAATACTTTCCAGATGAAAAGAACAGGGATGAAGAAAACCGGTACGAGATAATAGTCGGAGCAATTCTTACTCAGAATACTGCATGGAAGAATGTTGAAAAAGCTCTTTCAAATCTTAGAGAAGAAGGATTAATAGATCCGGATAGGATAATGAAAATTGACACTAACAAACTTGCTGAACTTATCAGGTCCTCTGGCTACTACAACCAAAAAGCACTTAGGCTTAAGGAGGTAACAGAGAATCTTCTCTTTTATATCAAGACCGGTAAAATTCCCAAAAGGGAAGAGCTTTTAATAATAAGAGGGATTGGACCAGAAACGGCCGATTCAATTTTACTATACGCTTTTCATTACCCAATATTTGTTGTGGATGCCTACACAAGGCGTCTTTTAATTAGAATTGGCCTATGCAAATTCCCATGTAGCTATGATGATGCTCAAAACCTCTTTATGTCTAACCTTCCACGGGATGAAAAACTTTTCAATGAATACCATGCCCTAATAGTAAAACATGGCAAGGATCTATGTAAAAAGAATCCACTTTGCAGTAAATGTATACTAAAGAAAAAAAGCATATGCCCTAAATAGAATTATATTTTTTTCTTTACTTTTGGCATATAGATTGTTATATCTTTAACAAAAGAGAAAAAAAATGGAAACAATTATTGATAAACTTCAAAAAGATTACAGCATTATAGGCCGCAGGGAAGAATTAAAATCATCCCTAATAGCAGCAAGGGCCGGTAAACATATACTATTAGAGGGAGCAGTTGGCGTTGGCAAAACAACCATTGCCCTGGCCGTTGCATCTCATCTTCAAAGAAAGGTAATAAGAATCGATGGAGATGAAAGGTATACAGAGCAGAAATTGGCCGGCTGGTTTGATCCACCGCTTGTACTTTCCAAAGGCTACACCACAGACTCTTTCATATATGGACCACTTGCCTCAGCAATGCTTGACGGGGCAATACTTCTTATCAATGAATTGAATCGTATGCCTGAAGGAACCCAGAACGTACTTTTAACCGCAATGGACGAAAAGATAATATACATCCCAAAGTTCGGTAAGATAGACGCGAAAGATGGGTTTTTGATTATAGCAACACAAAACCCAGAGGAGTACATAGGAACTTCCCAATTGAGTGAAGCTCTCAAAGACAGATTCATCTGTATTACTCTGGATTATCAATCGGAGAACGAAGAAAGGGATATTGTAAGGTTAAGATCAAAGTGTGATGACAATAACATAATCAATGTTGCCGTTAAGGTTACAAGATCAACCAGAGACACCGAGGAGATCAGAAGAGGATCATCCATAAGAGGTGCTATTGATCTTGCAGACCTTTTCTATGAAAGCTTTGGTAAATTCAATGATGACATTGGTAATTGGCTTGAATGTGCAAAACTTTCATTTCTTACAAAAATAGAACTTCAGGATTTTACCCCAAAAAAGTTTGAAGAAACTCTCAAAAAAATCATTACAAAAACTCTGGATGAATATAAAAAGGAAAAAATGCACGGTTTTTCAGGTGAAAGGACCAACTCTCCAAAACAGGAAATAGATATAGAGAGAATCAACTACTTAGAAAAAAAAAAGTAGAACTTGATATTCATGGCCTACTTGATAATCTCACAGTATTTATTAAAGAAAGGCGCTTTGAAGATATTATAACGCTTTTTTATAGAATACCACAATCTCTAAATGATGTTTTAAACGAACAATACATACCTCTTTTGCTGGATATTGTTAAAAATCTAGAAACGGGTATGCTTCAAATAAAACTTCTCTCAATGATTCAGGAACGTGCAGATATCGTCAAAAAGATCGAAATTAGAAAGATGCTTCTGCAAAAGATCACCTATCTTTCTCAGAAGATTGCAGCAGGACCTGCTGGTATTGTAAGATCGATTATAACTCAGTACCGTCCTGGACTTGATGAAATTGATGTGGATCGGACCCTTGAAGAACAGTTAGGGCATAAAGCTCTACAGTACGAAAATATATACTGCCATGAAAAGGTAAAACAGAAAAGTTCCTATGTTCTCATGCTCGATGTTTCAAACTCAATGCACAAAGAAAAAGTAGCTATAGCAACCATTGCAACCGGTGTGTTTTCATACAAGCTCAGAAACGATTATCATGGAGTTTTGACCTTTGCAAAGGATGTAAACATCATAAAAAACCTTGAAGAACCAAATATCTTAACAACACTTGTAGACAGAATGCTTGATATAAAAACAGGCGGATCAACAAACATAAGACTGGCTCTTTTGAAAGGACTTGAAATGCTTCAAAAGAGAAAGGCAACACTTAAAACAGGGATAATAGTAACCGACGGTTGGGCTACTACCGGAGGAGATCCAGTTGAAGTGGCTGCTAAATATGATAGGCTTCATGTTCTCGGAATATCCTTCGGACTCGGTGGTTCTGACCCCATAACAAATGCTAATATGGCAAAAAAAGGAAGAGGAAGATATCTCCACATTCAAAGATTCGATGATTTACCACTGGCAATAACTAAAATTCTTACAAATAAATAAAAAGCCGGTTTTTCACCGGCTTTGTTTTTTTAACTTACTTTCCTATTTTTCGGACTTAACCTCTATGTACTTTGGCTGAGATTCAGGTTCTTTCGGTATTTCAATATTGAGTATCCCATTCTTAAAGCTTGCCTTTATCTTGTCTACATCAGTATTCTCCGGTAAGCTGAAGGATCTACTGAAGCTGTAGCTCTTCCTCTCTTTCCTGATATAACCCTTCTTGCTCTCTTCTTTAGTTTCCTCTTTCTTTGAAGAGAGAGTTAATACATTGTTTTCCACCTTTAGCTCTACATCCTTCTCGGTAAAGCCTGGAAGCTCGACTTCCATAATGTATTTATCCTTCTCCTCTTTGATATCGACAGCAGGAACTTTTACTTCTTCAGTTGCATCTTCAAAAAATCTCTCAATAAACCTATCAAGCCTATCAAGATCAAAAATATCCAGTGCTGTTGGTTTTCTTTTGATGATGTTCATAACCACCACCTCCTTTTATCAGATTTTTTATTACACTAAAATCATTTTTTCTTTTATAAATCATAAAGCAAATTATATGCCAGCGTGATTTTTAAAAATCATTTTTAGTTATTTATATCATGTGGTGTAAATACTTATAGAACTAGTAATTAGAATAATACAATAAATTAAAATACTTTATTATAAAAAATAACAATCAGTGAAGGAAATCTTTAAATCGCATAATGTATCATAATGACATATTGAAAGTGTCATATTGATACACATAAATATATGGATTTTGTTTTTTTATATATTATCTTTTTACTCAAATACTGATTTTTTGATTAATTTATATAAAAATTATCTAAAGGAATTACGGTTAGAACAATTCTATTTCTAATAGGTTTTTGTAGTAGAATTATTCTATAATAATACGAGGTTTTGGATGGAAAAAAGTGTTTTGCAGGATATACTTTTAAAAATTAAAAACAGTGAGCTTGAGATCGATGAAGCATTAAATCTACTCTCTACAAATGGTTATATAGATTTGGGTCATACAAAGTACGATATTGAAAGAGAATCGAGAACAGGTTTCCCGGAAGTAGTCTTTTGCGAGAGAAAGGGTAAAGATGAATTTTTTGATATTGTAAATCATCTAATAAAGGAGAAACATATCTCTCTTCTAACCAGACTAAAATCAGACCAATTTGAGGTGCTGAAAACTAGCTTTAAAGACAAAAAAAACATCAATTTATATGAAAAAGCCAGAATCGCAGTTATAGGAAACCCCTTATCAAAGAGGGGACTTGTATCAATACTAACTGGAGGTACATCCGACATCCCAATTGCAGAGGAGGCTGCCGTTACTTCAGAAACATTTGGATGCAATGTTAAAAGGCACTACGATGTTGGAGTCGCAGGAATACATAGATTATTTAGCTATTGGGAAGAGATAAGAAAATCAAACGTTATTATAGCTGTTGCAGGTATGGAAGGGGCTCTTCCATCTGTTATTGCCGGGCTTTATGGTGGGCCTGTAATAGCCGTACCTACTTCAATAGGTTATGGTACAAACTTTTCGGGGATTGCCCCACTTCTATCAATGCTAAACTCATGCAGCCCAGGTGTTTCTGTTGTAAACATTGACAATGGATTCGGGGCAGGATTTATTGCCAGTAGTATTAACAAAAGAATAGAGGATGCAAGGAAAAATGAATAATCTGTATATTGATCAACATTCTGGTGTGAGCGGAGATATGCTAAATGCTGCTCTGCTAAATATGTTTGATAATTTTAATCTTTTAATGGAAAGGCTAAATCTCTTAAATCTTGATGGATTTAGAATTGAGTATAAATCTGAAAAAAGAAACCACATCAATGGCGGAAGATTTATTGTTCATCGGGATGAAAACCCACGTTCTTCAAGGAATTTAAATAGAAATTTTAATGATATAAAAACTATTATACTTAATTCTAATCTTTCGGAAGATGAAAAAAGGCTCTCTTTAAGGATATTTACACGAATAGCAAAAGCTGAATCGATTGTTCATGGGGTTGATATTGAAAACGTCCATTTCCATGAAGTTGGTGCAATTGATTCAATAATAGATATCGTTGGGTTTTCCATATTATTTCTATCCCTTCATATAAAGAAGGTCTTTGCTTCTCCCTTTTTTTTAGGCAACGGGACAACAACATCCCAACATGGTGAAATCCCTGTTCCTGCACCCGCAACTGTCGAGCTTCTTAAAGGATATCCTGTTTTTGGTACCGATAAAAATAAAGAGCTAACAACTCCAACAGGAGCAGCAATTGTTACATCCATAGCGGATGAATTCGGTGCCTTACCCGGTTCAATAATAAAAAAGGTAGGTACTGGATTTGGAAGCAGATCAGACAGTTTTAATGCTGTGAGAGTTTTTTTATTGGATGAATATAAAGAAATAAGACCTTATAACGAGGAAACAGTTCTCGTTATTGAAACCACCATTGACGATTCCACATCTGAAGAAATTGCATTTTTGCAGGAGTTATTATTTGCAAATGGTGCTCTTGATGTATTTGTAACTCCAGTGGTGATGAAAAAAAGCCGTTCAGGTTTCAATGTAACAGCGGTTTCAGATCCTCAAATGCTTAATAATTTAACAGAAATTATTTTTAAAAACAGCTCTACTTTCGGTATTAGATATGGATATTTTCTGAGAAAATCTATAGAAAGAAAAATCATTAATGTAAACTCCAGATATGGGACTATTCCTGTAAAAATAGGATACTATGATAATAATCGAGTAAAATACTCACCTGAATATGATGTATGCTCTAAAATTTCCAGAGAGACTGGTGTAACATTGAAAGATATTTATGAAGATGCAATTAATATCGCCAGAAAAACTATTGAAAAATAGGTGAATATACTTTTTAGGTAAAAAACCATAATTTAAGTTCCTTTACATGTTTTATATAAGCGCCATTCAAAATTTCTGATTCTATCCCAGGTAATGGCAAATCTTATGATGGTAGAGGAACCGAAATATTACCAAAAGTGTCATTTTGGACCTGAGGCGAAATCTAAAAACGCTTAAAATTCAAATGTTTAAAGAATTCCTGTTTTCAAAAGGATAACAAAATAGGGTTTGTTATATTCTCATATTTAATTTAAAATTCAGACGTGAAAAACCATGATTTCATCGAATTTTATATATGAAAATATAAATGCCTTTGTTCTTGCCGGTGGTAAATCCGTTAGAATGGGAAGGGACAAGGCCTTCCTACGAATTAATGGAAGATTATTTATAGATCTAATTATTGAAGAACTATCCATTTTATTTAAAAATATTTACGTTGTTGGAAAGCAGTACCAACATCCATCCTTAAAGGACTCTACCCTGGATATCGTTAAGAATACAGGCCCTATAGGAGGAATACTAACAGCTCTAACAATGACAGATAGTGAAATTAACTTTTTTACGGGTCTTGATTATCCATTCATTGATTGGAAGGTAATTAAAGCATTTTTAGAAATATCAAAGGATGATAATTTTACTTACCAAGCATATGTTCCCAAGTTAGATGATGGAATTCATCCTCTATTTGCAATTTATAAACGAGATATTTTAGATTCTGTTAAAGAATGCATTTCAAAAAGGGAATATCGAGTCAGGTGCATATATCAAAGTGTAAAAACTAACTACATTAATATTCTTATAAAAACCCCGCAATACTCCGATAATCTAAATGATAGAGATGTTAAAAGATGCTTTTACAACTTAAACTCACTTGAAGATTACAAAAGGATCTTTGAAAGTAAAAAGACATTAAATTTTTAATTCTGAGCAATTTATTTAAAGCTTTTTTAAAAATTGTCGAAATTAATATTGAAAACCAAGTAATCCTAATAATCCAGGGAAGGAATGGAGAAGGACAATGGTACCATCAATTGAACAAAAGGTTGCCATTGACGAATATTTTACTCACAGCAACAAGGATGTTGCAGATAAACAACAAATGGCAGGGCCTGAAGAAAACCAGGATCAAAAGACCGATAAGGTTCAAACCACGGTTGTTTCCAAAGATTTTATTCTGAGTGTACTTTCATTAGCCATTGGGAAACCTTTCTTTTTGGATCCTAATGTTGGCCAGAAAATAGATGTAAAAGTATAAAATCAGCTTAAGAGAAGATAATACTGTCCCCTCAAAAGCTCTCCTCATAATTAGAGTGAGAGCTTTTTTTCTTGTTTTTAACTTATATAGTGATATTATTTTATTTTAATCAAATAGAGGAAAACCACACATGCTTTTTAAAAGAATCTGTTTGTTAATACCAATATTAGTACAGCTTTTACCAATGGTAAACTTACTGGCGGATTCCAGAGTAAGCATAGAATTATTTAAAACAGGGGTTACACATTTTAATAAATCTGAGTATGAAGCTTCCATTGACTTTTTCAAAAAGGCTATCGAGGAAGATCCTAAAAATATTAAAGCCCATTATTTTTTAGGTATGGCATATTTTAAATCAGGATTCGAGGAAAATGCACTAATCGAATTGAACACATTAATCGATAACGGCACAGCAGATGAAATTACAAAAAACCTTGCTAATTATATCTCAAAAAAAAGATTCTTTTTTCAACAGTCCGAAAAATCCAAAGATTACTCGCCAGGATTAAAGATAGAGGAGGGAAATATAGGTAAATATATTGTTTCAAAAACTACCGGAATATGGATTGATGCACAAAATAATATATACATAGCAAGTTTTGGTTCAAAAATTGCGTTAAAACTTTCTCCAAATGGTATTCCATTATTCAACTTTACAAGTCCGAAAATATCTTCAGGAAGATTGTACGATATCGTTGTATCAGATAATGGAATGGTCTATATCTCTGATTTTTCAAATGATTTGGTTTATATTTTTACCAATAGCGGTAAATATCTCGATAGTTTTGGTGGATCAGGTTATCAAAATGGGAAGTTTTATGGCCCTACTTCTTTAACACTGGACAGTGATGGAAATATTTATGTAATCGACAGTGGAAATATACGAATCGAAAAATTCACCCCTGAGGGAAAATTTATTATGGTATTCGGCAGGGAGGGTGATGACGATGGTGAATTTTACCGACCATCCGGGATTGCAGTTGACAGAACAGGAAACATCTATGTATCAGATCACAAAAAGAAAAAGATCTTCATATTCGACAAAGATGGAAATTTTATAAGCACACTTCTGGGAGTGCAATTAAAAAATCCATATGGTCTTTATATTACAAAAAATAATTCCTTACTTATAGGTGATGAGGATCGAATTATAAAATACGATCTTATCCATTCTTCTTATAGGATAATTTCCGATCCTATAAAAACCAGAAGGATTATGGATGTTGTTGCCGACAACCTTGGCGAAATATACCTTTGTAGCTTTGACAAAGTGGTATTATCACAGCTGGTGCCAAAACCGGACAAATATAGAAACTTAAACATTTTAATTGATAATGTAGATGCATCAAGCTATCCTGCAATATCGTATACCATATCGGTATTTGATGCAGATGGAATCCCTATATACGGTCTTGAGGATAAGAACTTCAAACTGAAAATAGGAGGAGGCATTGTCCCAAAGATTGATCTTTCATACAATAAATTGAGAAACTCTAGAAATGAGATTATGTTTTTAGTTGATAAATCCATAACCATGCAAAAGTATGCTCAGGATCTTGAGAATAAAATTTATGATATAGTTTCTAATGTATCCAGCAATGATGAAATGATGGTGATAGGCTATAACTCAAAATCGTGGATAGCCAGTTCTTTTACCCATTCTAAATTGAGAACTCTTGATGCAATTAATGAAGATAAATACGATAACGGAAGATCCTTCGATACCGCTTTCAGAAGGGCAATAGACTACCTGAATCAAAAATTTTATAAAAAATCTTTGATCTATATTACAGATGGAAATCTGGATGATTCATCTTTTTCTAGATATTCCTTTGACAGCTGTCTATCCTATGCAGCAAACAATTATATTCCAGTCTATGTTTTAAACTTTACGGATAATGGGGAAAAGAGATTAAGGTATCTTGCACGAATCACAGGTGGTACATACTACAATATATACCACTCTTCCGATCTTCAGTATCTATATAAGAGGATAAAAAATTATATATTGCCTAACTATTATATTTTCTTTGAGGACCAATACGATCCAAAATTAAAAAACCTATTTATCAAAGCTGAGGCTGAAGTAGAAATAAATGGAAGATATGGCAAGGGTAAACTCGGATTTATCTACCCTTAGATATATTATATATAAAGGTAGGTTAAAAGATTGGGCAATTTGATACCATGTTCTGATGCAGCAAAATTCCCTTTTGGGTGGAAATGCTAAAAGTTAAATAGGCAATTAAATTAATGTTTTATACTTAAAAGTTAGGCCGAATTTTTTGTACCAGCACATTCTGTTGTTTAATAACAATATTTTATGTTTAATTTGTAAGTATATAATGTGTGGGCAAAGTAATATTTTATCACAATTGAAGGTTTATTTGTATATTTATTTTAAGAAACAAAAGGGTAGGTTAATGAATGCTTATGTCATAGCTTAAAGTTCACTCGCCTACCTGGCTATAATATAAATAAAAATGGGTTCCCAAATGGCAGGGTCTTATAGAGAAAAAGAAGTTGACTACCTAATTGATTACGAACTAAAGCCCGCAGGAATAACAGATGAGAAGGTATTAAACGCCATAAGGAAGGTAAGAAGGGAAAAATTTATTCCTGAGTCACTCCGTAACAGAGCATACGGAAACTATCCGCTTCCCATAGGAGAAAATCAAACAATTTCACAACCCTACATTGTTGCCTTGATGACTCAAGCTCTTGAGATAGATAAAAATGACAAGGTGCTTGAGATTGGCACAGGTTCTGGTTACCAGGCAGCAATACTTGCAGAGCTGGCAAGAATTGTATATACTGTTGAGAGAATCCCCTCTTTACTCGATAGGGCAAGAACCAATCTTTACAGCCAGGGGTATGACAACATAATACTTGTTCTCGGGGATGGAACTCAGGGTTTGCCTGAGTATGCACCCTATGATAAGATTATTGTTACGGCAGCAGCTCCAAAAATCCCCGAACCCCTTATAGAGCAACTTAAGGGAGGCGGTAAAATGGTGATACCTGTTGGAGATCGATTCGTCCAGGATTTAAAATTAGTGGAAAAAGCATTGAATGGCAGAATATACCAGAAGTCACTCGGTGGATGCAGATTCGTTCCATTAATTGGAAAGGAAGGTTGGAAGGATTAATCAAAAGGGACAATCTAACATAATGAAAAAGTTTTTCTTCTCTGTAACTCTACTTTTTCTATTTTTTCTTCTCTTTACCTCCATATATCCCCAAAATAATGCTCTTGAATTATTTCAGAGTGGAATAAAACAGGAGCAACAGGGGGACCTTTATTCAGCTCTGTTTACATATCAAAAGGTAATTAAGCTAAACCCTTATTTTGTTGATGCAAAAATTGCTCTTTCAAGGATTTACTATAAATTAAAGGATTACAAGAAATCTGAAAAAATCCTTAAGGAAGCATTAACCCAGGAGCCCAAAAATATTGATGCATTAAATATGCTGGGGAATGTTGAGATAGCATTGAATAATTTTAAGGAAGCAGAAGAAATTTTTACCAGAGCTGTTTCAATAGATCCAACAAACATAGAATCTCAATATGGTTTTGCCAATCTATACCGTCTTGAGGGAAGGTATAAAGAGGCGATCGAGAAATACCAGTACATATTGAAGATCTATCCAAACGATGCAAGATCATACATATACATAGGCGACATTTACATGGAGTTGGGGAAGTTTACGAAAGCGGGTGGATTCTATCGAAACGCAGTTTCCCTTGATAGCCACAGTAGCTTTACTCATTTAAAATTGGCAAAATACTACTACAAAATGGGGAGGCTCAATTCAACCACGAACAAAAAAATTGCGGATAGTTATTTGAATGCTGGTATTGATGAAGCTAATACTACCCTGGAGATTGACCCTGAAAATAGAGATGCATTAGAGACCCTTGGGGATATCTACCTGTTCAAAAAAGGATTTACGGAAGCTCTAAATTACTATCAAAAACTCTTAAAATTAAAACCTGATGATAATCTTCTCTTATATACCATTGGATACTGCTACGAATCTCTCGGTATGCTCGATAAATCAGCGATAAATTACTATAAGGCCCTTACAATTAGAAGGGATGACGAGGTCAATAGGTTCAGGCTTGAGGAAATTATTAGGAAATTGTACAAAACCGATCTAAAAAACAAGTTAAGAAAAGAGCTTTCTGACTACCACTACGATAAAGGCAAATATTTCTTCAATAAGAATTACCTCGAAAAAGCCTTTTTTCAGTTTAAGAGGGCCGTTCAGCTTGAGCCTTTAAATCCCACAAAAAGGCTTTCTTTTGCTGAGGTTTTTAAAATTGAAAAATACTATGAAAGATATCTCTATGAATTAAAAAATATTATAAGAGACACCCTGGATGTGAATACTCAGGACTTGAACGACAGGATTGAAATCCTTGAAAATATAATTTCAAAAGGCTTTCCTGCAAGGTGGGGAGTAAGCCAGTACCTTGAAGATAGCAGTTCTCCCTACTATGTCCCAAAGAGCCATACAAAAATTGCTATTTTAAACTATTTCTCCATCAAGAATGACAAAACCATCCATAAATACCTATCGAAAACACTGAAGGAGTATATCGAATACTTTTTATACAGTTATCCAAAAATAGAATTGGTTCAAACCTCCGACATCTCACAGACCGAGATTACCTCTCAGGATAAAGCTTTAAAGCTCGCTCAAAGCATAAAATCCGATTTTTATACAACCTTCGTAGTTAATGAAGATGAAGAATCAATTAAAATTGAGGTGGAATTAAGATCATCCATAAATGGAGAATTAATAAAGAGATTTTCAGCCTACTCTACAGGAAACGATAGATTATTTAACTCTCTGTTTTCACTATCAGTGGATATAAACAACAGCATACCTCTTCATGGGATAATAGTTAAAATTGAGGGGGACAGGGTTTTAATAAACTTAGGGAGAAGACATGGCGTCAAAGAGAAAATGAGCTTCCTGATTGTGAGAAAAGGAGATTATTCGCCGAACCGTAATTATGATGTTTCAACAATATCAGATAAATCTATCCTGGGTAGTATAACTATAACAAAGGTAGGAGAGCTTGTATCTGAAGGAGTTTATAAATACAAAGGAATATTTAACAGGGTTAATGAATACGATAGCGTATTACTGAACCCAGGAAAGAATGCAAAAAATAACAAAAATAAAAATGAAAAAAAACAACCATAGTTTCTTCGGCATTTTAATCAATTCATATTAAATTGTTAGACAATCTCATTATTTATATAACAGGAAAGTCATGGAATACTTCAACCTTATTACAAAAGATCAATACAATAAAATACTTCAAGAGATAGCTTCTTCTTTTGAACCCCCTAAAGAGACACTCCCTATAGATAAATCGTTCGAAAGATACTCAGCTGGGAATATAACCTCATCTGAAAGTTTGCCCGGATACAGGAGGTCCCAGGTAGATGGGTATGCTGTAATTTCCAGTGATACCTTTAGCGCTTCATCTGCTCCGGTCTATCTCGAATGCCTTGGTACTTTACCGGTTGATGAAGATGCAAGTTTAAAATCAATAACCTATGGAAAATGCTACCGAATCTCCACAGGAGGAATGTTGCCTGCAAATGCAGACTCAGTTGTTATGATTGAACATACAAATCCTGTAAGTGAAAATACTATTGAAATTGTTAAACCAGTATCTCCTATGGAGAATGTTATAAGAGAAGATGAAGATATAAAGATAGGAGAACTTATTCTATCAAAAGGAGATAGGATAACATCGTATCATATTGGAGTTTTATCATCACTTGGAATTACGGAAGTAGAATTGTTTAAAAAATTAGATGTTTCAATAATTTCCACCGGAGACGAAATTGCGGATATTAAAGATGCTGTTGGACCAGGGAAAGTCAGGGACGTCAACAGCCATACACTACTTTCACTGTGCAAAAAATACGGAACCAACCCAACAGCTCTTGGGATTGTCAAAGATAATGCAGAAAAGATCTATGAAAAGTTAAGGATGGCCCTTGAAAAATCGGATCTGGTATTAATTTCTGGCGGCAGTTCTGTAGGTACAAGGGATTTAACCCTTGATATTATAGCTCGATTTAAAAACAGCAATATTCTCTTTCACGGCATTGCAATAAAACCGGGGAAACCAACTATAATGGCAAAAATCAATGAAAAGTTTATATTTGGATTACCTGGGCAGGTAACATCCTCTATTGTAAGTTTCTTTTTAACTGTACTTCCTCTAATAAAGAAGCTATATAAAAACAATAGTTCACTGCCATTTATAAATGCAACAGCAGGGGCAAATATTAAATCTACCCTTGGTAGGGAAGAATGGGTAAAATGCCGAAAAGAGTTTGATAAGGATAAAATGGAGAGTATTGTATATCCAGTATATAGCAAGTCTGGCGTTCTGGGAAGTTTTCTTAAATCCGATGGCTTTTTAATTATCCCTTCGAACAGGGAGGGGATTAAAAAGGGGGAGAGCGGAAATTTTCTACCCTATGATTTAATTCTATAAAAACAGGCTTGAATGATGAAAAATTCTGGAGGGAAAATCGATAGAAATATATATCTTAACCTCAAAAGTATAGATGAAGCGATGGCCATAATAGAAAACCTTTCAATCCCTGGGCTTGGAGCTGTTGAAATTGACTCCTCAGAGGCTATTGGC
>Ga0164318_10000835_pt1 | contig 25457 bp, 20 predicted proteins | sample GuaBasSedimGuay9_FD_113734 | JGI IMG/M metagenome (GOLD analysis project Ga0164318, IMG submission 113734) | Subseafloor sediment microbial communities from Guaymas Basin, Gulf of California, Mexico - Guay9, Core 4571-4, 0-3 cm | ecosystem: Environmental > Aquatic > Marine > Hydrothermal vents...
ATAAAGTATTCTTTCGCATCAAAATGATCTTTTGATATTTTAGTTATTATCCCGTCTTTTGTGTAAACATTAGTTTTCACAAACTTTCCATCTAAATAAACTAAGCCATCCATTACTGCTAAATCAAACATAATCTCACCTCTTTTAAAATAAGCCATTAATCTACATCAATTAAGTTATATTCTCTTATTTCGTATTTTCGTAATACCTTTTCTAATAAGTCTTTTCTAATCGTCACATAAATTTCTAACTGTGAATTTAGTAACTTCTTAAATGCTTGATGAAAACATTGATCATCTAATTCAAGAAGCCCGATTTCATCTAAAAAGAGTGGTGATACTTTTTCTTTTATTAAGTGATCAAAAGTTCTCTCAATATTTTTTACAGTTTCATCATTAAATAAATATGGTCCAATTTGACAACATTTGCTAAAGTTATCCTCTTGGTAAATATCTCTAATCACAAGTAAAGACTTATCGTTTGTTGATAAACGTAATGCAGTATAACTATGAACAAGATGACCATGCATTTTTTTAATAGAAATAAAGCCATCACCTTGCTTTTTTGTATTATAAATTTCCTTTATTTTTGTAGTTTTACTAGAATTAATCCTCCCAGTAACGATATTTATCATCTTTAATCAACTCTCTCATATGGTTGTGACCATGCTTATTATAACCAACAGCTAAAATCTCAGCCGCAATTGATATAGCAATTTCTTCTGGACTTCCCCCGCCGGTATCTAAGCCAATTGGAGAATAAAAATTCTTAAGATTGATTTTTTCTCCAAACTGAGCATATGTTGTATCTAAGTAATCCATCAATTTTTCAGGAGAACAAAGCATCCCAATATATTTTGGATTAATCTTTAATTCAATTACTTTATTAATAACGTTATAGTCATGTTCATGAGACGGGGTACAAACAACAATCATACTATCTGCTTTAATCCCATCTTCTTCGATAAATTTAACAAAAGATTTATGAACCTTTTTGTCTGCCCCAGAAAAGGCATTATAAACTGCCTCTCTTTCATCGATAACGGTAATATGATAATTCATTTTATTTAAAACATTTGTTAAGGCTTGACCAACATGACCTGCCCCAAAGATGTAAATATTATTTTTTACACCAATAAATTCATAAAACAAAGTAACCACTCCTCCACAAACCATTGATAATGTTTCTGCCCCTTCAACCATTTCTCCACCACTAAGAGAATATTTTTTTAACATACTTTCTCTTTTTTTAAGAAGAATTTTACAGTTTTCACGAGCAACATATTCGATTTGGCCTCCACCAACAGTTCCAAAAGCTTCGCCGGTTTCACTAACAACCATTTTTTTCCCAACTTCAACTGGACCATCACCAAATTTATGGACTACCGTGACTAAAATACATGATTCGCCATTATTTTTAAAGCGCATCATTGTGTCAAAAACTTTACTCATTTATATCACAACTTTCTTAGGTAAAATAGATTATGTCATTAGTAGCCAAAAGATCAATTTTGATCTTTTGGCTAACATTATCTTTATAAAATAACTGTAGCTACTGCTGCTAGTAAGAATAGCCCTGCTGCAAAGACAGGTTTAGTATCTAGTTTAAAATTAATTTTATTAATTAATACTGTATCAATATAAATAAATCCTAAGGCAAACATTCCACTTAAAACACCGCTTAATACTACAAATCCTAGGAAGTTGTTTACACTTGAAATTGAAGTTGCAACATAACCCGTAAAGACAAATTGAGCAGTCATAAATAGAACATAACCCACTCTCCAACCAATACTGGCAATTTGAATAGCTGCAATTTTATTAGTAATTTTTTCACTAGTGAACATCACAACAACAGCAAACACTAATAGTGATTCTAAAACAATTGACATCATTGGATTAATTGTTTTAAAAACTGAGTATGATGGTAAGAACAAGTTTAGACTCTTAATTGTTGCTGCAACCATTCCGATAAACAGTAATGCTTTTTTAGAATTAGTTTTGTTGTAAGCTCTTAGTAAGATTGTCGAAGCAATTGGGAACATAATAGTTCCGGCGATTAATGTCGGAATCCAATGTAATGCATATCCTAAAGTTGCTTCAATAAATCCCCATAAAGCTCCATAAAAGATAATTTGTGTTAGTAATTTAAAATTTTTATTTTCTATCATTATTTTTCTCCTTTTTCTTTTTCTTTTTCTTTAATTGCTAAAAGTATTTTTTCAGCAGTAATCGGTAATGTTGTAATTCTTACTCCTACAGCATTATAAATTGCATTCGCAAGGGCTGCTGGTGGAGTATCAATTCCGATTTCTCCAACACTTTTAGCTCCGTATGGACCTGATTCTTCATAACTATCGGCAAATTCTGTTGTTAATTTATGAATTTCACGACGGGTCGGAATACGGTAATTCATAAAGTCATTAGTAATTAACTTACCTTTTTTAGTATAGTTAACTTCTTCGTACATTGCCATTCCAATTCCTTGAACAATTCCTCCTTCTACTTGCCCTTTTGCAAGCATTGGATTAATTGTAGTACCACAATCTACGATACTAATATAATCAATAATATCAACTTCTCCTGTTTCTTTATCAACATCAACTTCAACATATCCAGCCATAAATGGAGGTGGTGATTTAGTTCCATAATAACTACTTGTTACTTGAAGTTGTTTTTGATCCTCATTATAGAAAAGACGATTAGATAATTCTTTCAAGGTAATTTCTTGTTCTCCCGAAGTCAATACTACTCCGTCATATTCAACATCTTCAGGATTTACTTTAAACACTTTAGCTGCTTCATCAATAATTTGTTGACGCATTTCTTTACCAGCTTTTAAGACAGCGTTTCCTGAAACATAAGTTGTACTTGAAGCATAGGCTCCAGTGTCATATGGTGTTAAATCAGTATCTGAAGAATAAACTATTACTTTATCTAGCGTAGTTCCTAGTGCTTCAGCTGCGATTTGCGCTAAGATAGTGTCACTTCCTTGCCCAATATCTGTTGCTCCAATTAACAAATTATAAAACCCATCATCATTTAATTTAATTGTCGCTGCTGCCATATCGACATAAGGGATTCCTGAACCTTGCATCGCAATTGCCATTCCTACCCCTTTAACTTTTGATTCACTTAATACTTTTCTTGGATAAAGTTCTTTCCACTTAACTAACTCTGCCCCTCTTTTAACACAGTAATCAAGTTTACAAGATTCCATAAACATTTCAATTCCTTCAGTTCCTTCACCCATAATTTTAAAGATTGGTGAAGTTTCTGTTTCTCTAATCATATTCTTTTGTCTAAATTCTACTGGATCAATTTCTAATTTATGACAAAGCATATCAATCGCAGATTCAAGCGCAAAGTTACCTTGAATAGCTCCGTATCCACGATATGCTCCAGCAGGAGTATGATTGGTATAAACAACATTCCCATGGAATCTTACTGAGTCTACTTTGTTATATAGTGGGAATACTTTAGCTGCGGCAACCATAAACACTGTTAAAGCATGTTCTCCATATGCTCCAGTATCTGAAATAACAAAAGCATCAATTGCTTTTAATACTCCGTCTTTTGTTGAACCAAGACGGATATCAAAACGCATTGGATGTCTTGAATAACTAGATTCAAAGACTTCTTTTCTTGTATACATCATTTTAGAAGGTTTACCAGTTTTTAAAGTAACTGTTGAAACAAGTAACTCCCCATGAATTGCTTGTTTTCCACCAAATCCTCCACCAACACGTGGTTTAATAACCCGGATTTTACTTAGCGGATAATCAAGTGCTTGAGAGATAATTCTTCTAACGTGAATTGGTGTTTGTGTTGAAGAATAAATAACAAGTCTCCCTTGATAATCTACTCTAGCATTAACGTTATGCGGTTCCATCATCGCATGAGCTTGTGCTTGTGTATAAAAACTTTGTTTAATCACAACTTCTGATTCTTCAAGCGATTTTTCAACATCACCAACATGCATATGATATGATGCTGCTAAATTTTTCTTAGGATCAAACCCAATCGGAAACATGTCATGAATTTCTGGTTCTGGATGAACTAAAATTTCGTTTCCATAAGCTGTTTCAAAATCTAAGACTGGTTCTAAAACCTCATATTCAATATCAATTAATTTTAAAGCTTTTTCAGCTGTTTTTAAATCTACTGCAGCTACTGCAGCTGCTTCATCACCAATATATCTAACATATTCATCTAAAACGAATTTGTCATGAGGTGAAGGTTCTGGATATCCTTGGCCTGCTCTAGTGAAAGGTCTACGATCAAAATCTTTATAAGTTAAAACTAATTCAACCCCTTCAAGTGCTTCTGCTTTGGTTGTATCAATTTTAACGATTTTTGCATAAGGATGCGGGCTTCTCAATACTTTAACGATTAATGAATTTGGTTCAGCTAAATCATCTGTATAAGCCTTTTTACCCATCATTAATCCTTTACCATCTATAGATGGCAGTCCATGATTAACTACTTTCATTCGTCATCCTCCAAACATAATTCAATAGCTCGATGTTGAGCTTCATATCCTGTACAACGGCATAAGTTTCCAACTAGATATTCTTTAATATCTTCGTTTGTTGGGTTTTTAATTTCATCTTTCATTGCATGAACTGTTAAAGCAAGTGATGAATTACAGTACCCACATTGATCAGCTCCTTGATGTCCGAAATATTCACTTAATTTTTTAGCTTCATCTTGATGTCCCTCAATTGTAGTTACAACATGCCCATCAACTTTAACTGTTAAGATAGTACATGATTGCACAGCTTTTCCATCCATTAATACTGTACAAACACCACAACTTGAATTATCACAACCTCTTTTAATACTAAAGAAATTATCAGCTCTTAATGTATCTAATAAGTACTCATCAGGTGCTACATCATAAACTTTATTTTGTCCATTTACGTTAATATTAACCTTCATTATTTTGTCACCTCTTTCAAGCCTCTTTTAATATACACTTTAGCAAGTTCAGTACGATACTCTTTACTTGCTTTACTATTTGTTCCGAACTTTAATTCCTCAACTGCGATTTTTGCTGTTTCTTTAATAACTTCATCAGTAACTTCTTTTTGGGTGTTAATGTATTCCATTGCCTTAATAGCAAAAGCTGCTAAGCTAGGTCTAGCTCCTACAACAATTTTGTATTTACCAGCAGTTTTAGTAACACCAACATTGACAACCGCAAAATCTAATCCTGTTTTTTTCATTTTATAATAATATCCAACTGTTTCTTCTTTATGGATAATAATCTTAGTAATAATATCTTTTTCTTTTGATCTAAGTTTGAGGAAATCCTCTAATTTCATTTTCCCAGTTTTATAAAGAACAACTTCGGTATTAACAGTTAGGAGCGGAGTAATAAAATCAGAAAAAGAATATTTCCCAGCAATGCTCCCTCCAACTGTAACTAAATTCCTTAAAGCGACCCCCATAATTCCGCTAATTCCTTTGTTGATGATACCGCTAAAATACTTTTTAAGAGCAGCATTTCGTTCAACTTCTCTTAGTGGAGTGTATGCTCCGATTTCAAATGCCTCTTTTGTTTCTACTATTTGATTTATTCCAACATGTTCTAAATCGATTGCCGTATCAACAGTTTTCGAAGATAACCTTAGCCAAGCTCCTCCTCCAATAATTAAATTTGAAGAGTTTTCCTGTAATTTTTCATAAGCTTCTTCAATCGTTTTTGCCTTAAAATAATTAACTATCTCCATTATCTATCTTTCCTTTCTTTATTCTCTTTTATCATTAAATAATCTGTCATTGTATCTACATCAATTAATACTCCCTCATCTTGTACATTAATGTAAGCAACTTGATACTTGTCACGAAAAACCTTTAGATTAGAATCTAGTGGTTCATTTAACAAAGGATTAATTAACTCCTTTTTAATAAAAATCGGATGTCCTTTACGATTATTAAAGGTTGGAACTCTAATTATTCCATCCACCTTTAACAATTTTTGAATTGTTTCTTTTTGAATTAATGGATAGTCTCCAGGGATTAAAAAAAAGTCATTATCAATTTCTTTAACACCGGTTACAACAGAGCTAAACATCCCTTGATCATAATTGACATTTCGTTTTACAATTACATGTTCATATTTGCTTACTACATTTACTATTTCATCATGATAATGTCCAGTAACAATAACGATTTTATTACAATAGTCTTTCAAAGATTCTATAACATTACAAATTATCGGAATATCATCATACAATAACGTCATTTTATTCTTTTTCATTCTGCTAGAATATCCACCAGCTAAGATTATTCCGTCCGTCATTTTCCACCTCTTTCATTCAAGCGCTTACAAAATTTGAATAAAAAAATAATTTTTCAGCGTTTAAAACTTATAATTTATATCAATAGAATATAATATTATATAAATATATTATATATATTATATCATATAGAGAGGATTTTTACTAGGATTTTATAGTTAACAAAATTCTTATTTATAGTTTTTAAAAATCCTGAATTATCAAGAAATTTAACTAGCTATTCACTTAAAAAGAAAAGAGAGATTACTTCTCTTTATCCCTCTTTATTATTAACTAATATTGGTTCTTTACATTTACTAGCTAGTTCATCTAAATCAGAACCCATTAATCTAAATTGGACCCATTCTTCTAACTTTATAGCTTTCATTTTATCATAAACTTTAATAGCTGGAGTATTCCATTTCAAACAAGTCCATTCAAACCGTGCACAGCCATTTAATTTAGCAGTTTTGGCTAAATAGGCTAAAGTTGCTTTTCCATACCCCTTACCACGCATCGCTTCTTCAATGAAAAAATCTTCTAAGTAAAGGCCGGGTTTCCTAAAAAAGTTGAAAAAGTATAAAAGTAGACCGCAAACCCAATAACTTCAGTTTTCACTTCTAAAAATAACACATTTGCATAATGATTATCGAAGATATTTTTTATAATATCAGTTTCGTTTACAATAACATCAGTTTTAAGTTTTTCAAAGAAAGCTAAAGCCTTAATAAATTTTATAATAGTTGCTGTTTCGTTTCTTTTGGCAGCTCTAATTATTAATTTTTCAGCCATCATTATCAATCCTTTATCTATTAGGTTTTCGTGCTTTTTATTTCTCTTTCTATTTTACCATATTATTAAAGCATTTTATCAATAATTTATGAAATAAAAAAGTTAAAATGCGAACATTTTAACTTTTTTATGCTTCATAATTTAGTTGTTTATAAGCTCTTTTACGATCTTTTTCATCTAAAATTTTCTTTCTAATTCGAATCGCATCTGGAGTGATTTCTACTAACTCATCATCTGCGATAAACTCCAAAGCTTCTTCTAGGGTGAATCTTCGGGGATCAAGCAGTTTTACAGCATCATCAGTCCCACTTGCTCGAACATTTGTTAATTGTTTATTTTTACACGGGTTAACGACTAAATCATTTTTCCTTGAATTCAGTCCAACGATCATTCCAGCATATACTTCTACAGCTGGTTCAACAAACATTTTCCCTCTTTCACTTAAATGGAAAAGTGAATATGCCATTGTTTTCCCTTTTTCTTTAGCAATAAAAACACCATTGCGATGATTAATTATGTCTCCTGCAAATGGATAATAATCTGCGAACGATTTTTCTAATGAACCTCGTCCTTTTGTAGAGTTAATAAATTCACTTCGATAGCCAATTAGTCCTCTTGAAGGAACTAAATATTCAATTGTTGTATAGCCGTTTTCACTTGTCATATGCTGCATTCTACCTTGTCTTAAATTAATTTGAGAGATAATTGTTCCCGCAAATTCATCAGGTAAAGATATATTTACTTTTTCAAATGGTTCATATTTTTCGCCATCTACTTCACGGTATAACACTTCTGGTTTTGAGACACTAAGTTCAAAGCCTTCTCGACGCATCTTTTCAAGCAAAATTGAAAGGTGTAATTCTCCTCTTCCTTTTACTTTGTAGCCATCTATTCCATCTAATTCCGTTAATTCAAGCCCAATATTAGTTTCTAATTCTTTTTTAAGTCTAGCTCTTATTTGTCTTGTTGTTACTAGTTTACCGCTTCTTCCAACAAACGGTGAAGAATTAACTAAAAAGTTCATTGCTAATGTTGGTTTTTCAATTTCAATCATTTCCATTGCTTCAACATGATCAACTGTACAAACAGTTTCGCCAATTGAAATTGTTGGAATCCCAGAAAAAGTTACAATATCTCCAAAGTACGCTTCTTCTTTCTCTACTCTAGATAACCCTTCGTTTACAAATACTTGTGATATTTTTGTATTTACAACTGTTCCATCTCTTTTACTAACGGAAACACTCATTCCTTTTTTAATTGTTCCTCGAGAAATTCTTCCAGTTCCTAATCTTCCTAAATAGTCATCATACCCTAAAGTTGAGATTTGTAACTGAAGTGGTTCATTCCGTGTATCTGGATATGGTTTTACATGTTTTATTAATAATTTAAAAAGCGGTTCTAAATCTACTCTTTCATCTTCCATCTCGCTTACAGCGATTCCTTCTTTAGCAATTCCATAAAGAATTGGAAAATCAAGTTGTTCATCTGTTGCGCCAAGTTCTGCAAATAAATCAAAACTCATATTAACTACTTCTTCAGCTCTTTCATCTTTTTTATCAATTTTATTAATAAAAAGAATTGGTTTTAAACCTTGTTCTAATGATTTTTGTAAAACTACTCTCGTTTGTGGCATTGGCCCCTCACTAGAATCAACTAATAAAATAACAGTATCCACAGTTTTAATAATTCGTTCGACTTCACTTGAAAAATCAGCATGTCCTGGAGTATCTACAATATTTATTTTAATTCCATTATGTTCAATTGCACAGTTTTTAGAATAAATCGTTATTCCTCTTTCGCGCTCTAAATCATTACTATCCATTACTTGTTCTACAATTACTTCATTTTCATGAAATACGCCACTTTGGCCTAGTAATGCATCAACTAAAGTTGACTTTCCTGCATCTACATGAGCGATTACTGCGACATTAATTACTGTTTGTTTCTTCATTATAAAGCCTCCAACTACGATAAAAACCATTATTTTAATCTAATCTCAAAAAAGCATCCTTCTTACTATACCATACTTTTAAGATATTCCTAAATATATTTAAAGATATTTTGAGATGTTAAAGCTATTAAAAGTAATATAAATATTGTTTATACGACATTTTTTTATTAAATATCTATTTTATTTTCAAAGAAAAGGTGGTATGATATATTGTTAAAATCTATTTATGAAAGAGGTATTTATATGAAAAAAACATTTTCATTATTATTAATATTAACTTTAAGTCTTACTTTAGCAGCATGTACCCCAAAAACAGATGATACAGTTGATTGCGATTTATATCCAACTCACACTGACTGTTTAGTTGATCCAGATGATGAAGTAGACTGTACTACTGATCCAACAAACGAAGAATGTAGCAATGAAGAACCCCCTTTAGATTGTGAAACAGATCCTGACAATGAGTTATGTGATAACGAAGTCCCAGCTGACTTTCTAGATATTTATTATATTAACGATTTTCATGGTGCTATTTTACCTGATAGTGATCAATTAGGAATGGCTTATATCGCTAATTTCTTAGTAACAAAAAAAGAAGCTAATCCAGATAATGTTATCATTTTAGCTGGTGGAGATATTTTACAAGGAACTGCTTTATCAAATTATTATGATGGTTATTCAACAATCAGTATGATGAATGAAATGTATTTTGATGCTTATACTTTAGGAAACCATGAATTTGATTGGGGCTTAAACACTGTCACTGCATATTTCGATGGTAACTCTGAAAATGGTGAAGCTAATTTTCCCCTTCTTGGCGCTAACGTTTTTTATGAAGGAACAAGAAATATTCCTGAAGGAATTGATCCATATGTAATTATTGAACGAGCCGGCTTAAAAATCGGCATTATTGGAACAATGGGATACGGACTTGAAAGTTCTATTGCTACAAGTAAGATTACTGGTTACGAATTTGCTGAACCTGTGCCAATTATTTCTGATTATTCATATTATTTAAGAACTGTTGAAAAAGTTGATATGGTCTTTGTTGTAAGCCATGATTCAGGAGCTATTAATGAAGACGTTGCCGCTTTAAGTGGTAATTACCGTGTTGATGCAATCTTTAACGCTCATTCTCACCGTAACTACGCTTTAACAAATTTAGGTATTCCAGTTATTCAATCTGGTTCAAGTGGTGAATTTGTAGGTCATATTCGTTTCACTTTTAATGATGAAGGAATGTTAGAAGCATATTCAGCTGAAAATCTTGACTTTTACGATTCAGACTTATTCCATACTCAAAATAGTGCTGTTCAAGCTTTAATTGATAAATATCAACTAGAAACTGATGATTTATTTAATGACCCAATTATTACAGCTGGTGAAAAATTATCACAAAGTGAACTTACCTACTGGATTGCTCGCTTAATGAGAATAACTACTGATAGTGATATTGCCTTCCATAATATTGGTGGAACAAGAACAAGCATTGATGATGGAGATACGATTAATTTAGGTGTTTTATACCAAGTTTGGCCATTTGATAACGTTGTTAAAACCGTTTGGCTTACTGGTGCACAAATCAACGCATTTAAAGCTGGAGCTGGTTCATATTATGATACTGAGATTGATGTCTTTGATGATGACACGTATTATAAAGTAGCTACAAATGATTATGTCTTTGATAAAGATTATTATCCATTTATAAATGGGATGTACCCTGAGAATACTGGACTATTACTTCGTGATATCGCAGTATCAGAATTAGAATTGCAAGCAACTCTTTATTCATCATTCTTAACGACTAATCCGATTTTATCACCAACAATGATTCCAATTGTTGATGATCCTGTCTTTGACACTAGATACTAAAAATCAAGATAAACAAAAGCCTATTTGAGAAACTCAAATAGGCTTTTTTATTTTGTCATATTTTATAAAAGAAATAATAATACTAGCAATATTCCTAAGAAAGTCCCAATTGCGTATCCAATTGAACCAATAATTAACCCAGGAACAGTTAAATTATCATTTTTTAATTGTTTAGTAATCGCTGGTACAAAGGCAGGCCCGTAAACACCTGCAGTTAAAGTTGTAATGGTACAATCAACATCGATATTTAGTAACTTACTAAAAATAACGTGTAAAACAAATACTCCTAAAGTAATTACTCCATATAAAATTAAGATATCATTAAATAATCCTGACATTCTTGTAAAATCTAATGAGGAAGCAATTGCGAAAGAGAAAACTAAAATAAAGTATTGTCCAAGGACATTCATTCCCTCAGTTTTACGGATTTTTTCGTTAAAGGAAGCAACGATCCCTAATACAGTTACTGTAATCATCATAACAGGTACTAAAAAGTCAGTCATTCTACCTTGTTCTGCTCCTAAAATTAACCAAACAATTATCCCGAAAACAGCTCCTAAAATAGCAATCCCTAAGGCGATAAAAAAGCGGTTAATTAAAGCTTTTGAAATTATAAACTTTTCTACATCTAAATCTTCTACGTTTTGAATATTTGAAGTTTCTTTAATATAAACGTCTTTGTCAGATTTTCTTAAGAATTTAGAAAGTAATGGTTTAGCTAATAATAACAAGAAAATATAAAAGACTGCCCCAATCACCATATCTGATAAGTTAGCAACTCCAATAGTTGTTGAATCTACTCTAAAAATATTTCCAATGGCATTCAAATTTGGTGTTCCTCCGGTATATAGTCCTACTGCCATTCCTGATAACTCAGCACCAAAATTAATTGTTGACCCGTAAATATAAAAAGTAATTGCTGAAACAATAACTGCAGATAATGTTAAACTCCCAAAAGAAAGTAATACTACTTTAGAAAGTTTCTTCGCTTCTTTTAAATTAGCACTAAATAAAAGTAAAGGAATTGCGATACTAATTGCTAAGTGACTTCCAATCTCTCCAATATCTGAGTTGGGGATAATGTTTAATCCTATTTTGTTTAAGCTATAGATTAAAACTGCGACCAAAATCCCCAAGACATAGGCTGTACCGATTGTTCCAATCCATTTACTAATAATAAAACTATGATATTTAATAATGAAAACAGGGATAATAAAGATTGAAAGAATTTGAATAATACTAAAAATCATTAATCAAGCTCCTTTCCATATAAACGGTATATTTTTATAATTTTCCCACCAAATTTCTTAAATGCATTGATTGGTTTAGGATTATTTTCCATCATTGTCCCTGCTTCAAAATCAGTTATTCCTAGTTTTTCAAGTTCTTCAAAAATGACTTTAAAAATATGACCGATTAATCCACTGTTTTGATATTCAGGGATAATATATTGCATTGTCCCTCTAGCTTTAGTAATCTTTTTCTTTAAAAGCATCATTTTAATTGGGCGAATTTTTCCTTTGGTTTTCTTAAATATTTGGTTAAAATCAGGAAGCACTAAACAAAACCCAATTGGCTTATTTGTTCCATTTTCACGAGCAATTCTAATTAAATTAGGATTAATAAAGGCTTTCATAGATTTAGCAGTTTCAGCGATAATTTCAATTGAAGGAGCATCTTGATACACAATTTCGTTTGTTGCGGTTTTTAAAACTTCATAAATATCTAACATGTCACGGTCTATCTCTTTCCAATCAATTGGATCTACTCTAACATCATTAGATCTTGAAAAATATTTGGAAATTGTATTCAAACGTTTTTTCGATTTTGCTGAAACATCAGCATTTAAACTAACTGTATCTATCGCCTTTTTAAAACCATATTCTTCTAATAGTTTCCCATAGTACTGATAATTATATGCAGTAAAGATTGTAGGATCAATATCAAACCCACTTACTAATACCCCTCTTCTTGTATCTGGATCATATGGAGCATATGTTCCCTCTGAATAAACAACCTTATGTTGCTTCATATCATTTTCCATATAATCAAATAGTTCCTTAACAACAGCATAATCATTGACTGTATCAAAAAATGAATAATAACAAATTGTTTCATTTCGCTTTTTATTATGGTCATATGTAAAAAGTAAACGACCTTGAACTACATTATCTTTAAGTGATAAAAGTGCAGTATATTCGTTACCATTTAAAACAAGTTCTTTTAACTCCTTTTTTAACGCCCTAAAAATCGGGAAAACATAATGCTCCTCGTCTTGATATAAATCCTTAATAAAATAAATGAATTGATGAAGATCTTTCGTTGTAGTTACTTTTCTAATCATCTTTTTTCCTCCTGTTCCTACTCTTTATTTTATCATAATATTATCAAAAAAGATTGTGAAATATTCACAATCTTTTAGGTTTATAAATTTTAAGATTTAAATCATCTTTTTAATTTCAGCTACTTGATATGCGTAGTATAAACTAGGACTATAAGTATCTGAATATAATAAGACTGCTAGATTTGATTCATAATGTAACCCAACATTAATTGTTGATATTATCCCTGACTGAGATCTTATAAAAACAATTTCTTTAATACTTTCTTTTGTTTGTTCGTTAAGTTCATCTACCGCTTTAAACTGCGTTATTAGTAGCTTCTCAACTTTTTTCTTCTCTTTTCTCAACATCTCTTGTAATTTTTGAATTTGTTCATCAACGATTTCCAAATAAAACTCGTTTTCTGAATCATTAATGTAAACTACTATTTCTAAAATATAGTTACGTAACATCTTTTTTATATGATCTTTCTCAACCTTATAATACATTACATAACTAACATCTTTAGCAAACATAATATAATTATTATTAATCAAATAAGTGTGTAAGAATTCTTTAGACTTCAATCTTTTAATAACCAAGGGCTCTCCAGCATTTTTTCGAATTTTTACTAAATATGACATATTAATTATCGCATCAAGTTTCGCTCTAAAAAGCGAGATAACAAATAAGGTAATCAGTAAAATCGCAAACGTCAACGCATAAGCATAACTAGACTTTGAGAAAAGTAAATAACTTTCCCAAATTAGATAGGTAACACCCAAGATATATACAACAAAGCCAAAGATTGTTCCTAAAAACTTGCGATTAACTCTTTTTAAATCATCCATTAAATCACCTACTAGCTAGGAAAAAGGCAACAGCGATAATTACAATTGAAATTATTATAGCTTCAACATAGCCAGTTAGTTCAAATTTCTTAGCTTTTTCAGTTTTATATTCCAAAAACGTTGGATAGTTACTACGAAAATCTTTTCGATATAACGCCTGTAGAGAGTAACGGATTCCATGAAATATTTCGTACGACCCCGACAAAGCAATAAGCGATGTAAAGAAGAGGATTACGCCAATTACAAACAAGCTATTAGAGATAGATTCCGTTGTAAAATTAAAATGATAGACTAACAGTTGAATAACTAACGCTGTAAAAAGCGCTCCTAATAAAATTAGGAAAATCCGATATTTCTTCATTATTTCTTCAACTGCGATTGATATCTTTGAAGTTCAGCAGTATTACATAATACAAAGTGGTTAGGCTCTACTTCTTGTAAAATTGGTTGTTCTACTGAATAATCATGTTCTTTTTCTGGATTATATCTTTTTAATTCCCCACGGTGTTGTTCATAAATTGGATCTGGTAGCGGAATTGAAGACATTAATGATAAAGTATAAGGGTGGAATGGATTATCAAAGATTTTATTTTTATCTCCAATTTCAACAATCTTTCCAAAATACATTACTGCTACACGATCACTAAAGTATTTTACTACTGATAAATCGTGGGCAATAAATAAAATCGTAATTCCTTTTTCTTCACGTAAATCATTTAACAAGTTAATAACTTGCGCACGGATAGAAACGTCAAGCGCAGAAATCGGTTCATCGGCAATGATAAATGATGGCTCAACAACAAGTGTTCTAGCAATCCCAATACGTTGACGTTGCCCACCACTAAATTCATGAGGATAACGACCAGCATGTTCAGGAACTAACCCTACTGTTTTTAAAGCTTCTTTTACACTTGCATCAATGATTGCTTCATTCTTAACCCCATTGATTCTTAATCCTTCTGCGATAATTTCTTTTACTGTCATTCTTGGATTAAGAGAGGCAATAGGATCTTGGAAAATCATTTGCATTTTACGCATTAATAATCTGTTTTTATTAACAAGATTATATTTATAACGTGCGATATCTTGTTTTTTACGTAAAGAGTTTAATTTTACTTCTTTTCTTAATTCTTTAATTTTTTTGTTAATCTCTTTTATTTCAGCCTTTTCATCAACAGTTGGAAGACTATTTTCTAACTCACGAATTTCTTCTTCAACTTGTTTCGTGCGTTCGTCATACATGTTAGAGATTTCAATATATTCTTTTGATTCTTCGTTAAACTGTTGAGCTTCTTTTTTCGCAACAGGATCAACATAATGTTCAAATTTACGATCTCTTTTTTCTTGTCGCAAAACATTTAAAGCATCTAACTTAGCTTCCTTATATTGGTCTTGATTAATGACACCATTTTCGAGCTTTTCTTTTAATTCTTTTTTAATTGTTTTGTATGTAATTTTAGCTCTTTTAACATCTCTAATAATTCTTGTTCCGTGAAAATAGACTTCTCCGCCAGTTGATGGTAATAATTTAATAATTGTTCGGCCAGTTGTCGTTTTTCCACAACCCGATTCACCAACTAATGAGAGTACTTCCCCTTTATAAAGGGTAAATGAAACTCCATCTACTGCTTTAACGATAATTTTATTCTTTCCAGAACCATGTTTGAAGTATTGTTTAAGGTTAACCACCTTTAAAATTTCTTCTTTATTTTCATTCAACTTGATCACCTACGTTCTTATGTGCTTGTCCGTTGTTAGCAAATTTCTTTTTGTCAATTCCTACTTGTTGTTTATAACGGTTAACACGTTCATTTATTATTTTTGGCATTTCTATTTTAGGTGCATCAGGATGAAGCAACCATGTAGCAGCATAGTGAGAATCACTAATTTTGAAGAATGGTGGTTCTTCAAGAAAATCAATTTTTAAGGCATGTTTATTTCTTGCTGCAAAAGCATCACCTTTTGGTGGGAATAACATATCTGGTGGCGTTCCTGGAATAGATAACAATTTATCTGTTGTATCTAGATCTGGAACACTTGATAATAATGCCCAAGTATATGGATGTTTAGGGTGATAGAAAATATCTTCACTATTTCCATATTCAACAATTTTACCAGCATACATTACCCCAACTCTACTAGCCATATTAGCTACAACTCCTAGATCATGGGTAATAAAGATAACTGATAAATCACGTTCTTCCTTGATTTGTTTGATTAAGTTTAAGATTTGTCCTTGAATAGTAACATCTAACGCTGTTGTTGGTTCATCACAAATTAAGATTTCAGGGTTAGCTGTTAAAGCAATCGCAATTACAATTCTTTGTCTCATTCCTCCAGAAAACTGGAAAGGATATTGATTAAAACGTTTTTCAGGTTGATCAATTCCAACTTCTTTCATTATTGAAATTGCTTTTTCTTTAGCTTCTGCTTTTGTAACTCTTAATTTTCTGATATATTCTTCTTTAGTTTCAGCAATAATTTTTTTATCTTTTTGAATTTGCTCACGGATTTCTGCTTTTTCATCGTCAGTAGTAGCTTGTTTTAACAAAGCTTTATCTTCTCTTAACCGAACCATTAATTCTTTAACAGCGGCATTAATTCGGCCTTTTTCTTGTGCTTTTTCAGTATTAATTGCTTTTCTTGCAGCTTTAACTTCTGCTTTTGCTTCTTTTTTCTTAGCTAAATATCTAGCTTTTAACGCTGGAAGTTCTTTTTTATACTCTTTAATAAGGGCATGTTGTTCAACCGTATATTCCTTAATTTTAGCTTTCTTTTCAGCTTTTGATAAACTATCATCTAACATAATTTCTGTTGTATGATGTTTAATTCTACTGTGAATTAATTTAATTAAAGTTATTTTGTTTAGGTAATCATGGTATTCAAGATGGAAGATATCATGATATCTTGTTTTTAAATGATTCCCATTAACAAGCATCGCTTCTGTAATTTGTTTCCCAATTTTCATAATTGGATTTAAACTTGAAAGCGGATCTTGAAAAATCATTCCAATTTTATTTCCACGAATTTTATGGAAATTTTCTTCTGATAATTTAGTTAAGTCTTGATTACGATATAAAATCTCACCATTATCAATAATCCCATTTCCAGCAAGAATCCCCATAATTGCACGAGTTGTAACTGATTTACCACTCCCACTTTCTCCTACAATTGCTAATGTTTCTCCTTTATATAAATCAAATGATACTCCTCTTACCGCACGAACTAATCCGTTAGGTGTTTTAAACGATACTGTTAAATCATTAACTTCTAATACTTTTTCTCTATTCATTATTCACTACCTCGCAATTGTGGATTTAAGGCATCTCGCAACGCATTACCAAACATATTAAAAGTAATCATTAAGATTGAAACGATAATAGTTGGATAAATAATTAACCATAAGTTTCCAGCAAAAATTTGTTGTTGTCCATCATTTAGAATTACTCCAATTGATGTTCCTGTTAAATTGATTGGGCCAATTGTTAATGATTGTCCATTCCCAATCCCAAATCCTAAATATGATAAGTTAACTTCTAAGAAGATAACAGATGGGATAGCTAAGATAACTCTTGTAACAATCGTTCCAAGGGTATTTGGTAAAATATGTTTAAAGATAATTCGGCGGTCAGATGCTCCAAGTGTCCGAGCTGCTAAAACATATTCTCGACCTTTATATCGATAGAACTGGAGACGAGTGATTTTAGCCACGCCTATCCAGCCGTCATAAACAACGAAGATAAAGAGGGCTAAGAATCCCGGACCAATTAAGACGGTAATAATCCCAATCATTGTGATTTGTGGGAAACTTCCCCAAATATCAGTAAATCTTTCCATTAAGATATCGACTTGGCCACCATAGTAAGCACTAAAAGCTCCCCAGATAACTCCAACAATAATATTTGATATAGAAGCTAGAACTCCTAAAAGCAAGGATGTTCTAAGGCCTAGCCAAATTAAAGTAAATAAGTCTTTTCCAAATACATCAGTTCCAAATAAGAAGTAAGGATCATCTTCAAAACCAATTGAATAAGTTCCGTTCATCATTACATGGTAATTACTATATGTTGTTCCAGCAATGGTAATAGAGTCAACACTAGTAACTGCAGTTAAAGGGTATCCATCACCAAATGTCCACATTTCTGGGTTATCTGGATCGACATTAATTGTATCTTCCATTCCTGGGTTATTAGCTAAAATTTCATTATATTCTTCTAACCCAATAATTTTTGGTGAATCAGCAAACAATGCTGCATATACATCATATCTAAATGATGCAACAGTCATTACAGCATCTTTACGTAAGTAACGACCATTTTCAATTAAATGATCTACTACTACTAATGAGAATGATGATAAATCATATCCAGCATAAACAATATCATCTGCAGTTGGATATTTTACGGTAATTGATTCTAATGAAACAAATTCACTACCATCAGTACTAGGTGTTGGAATTTGGTATTTTAGAATAATTCGACCAGTATCTCCAACATTAAGCGTTGGCAACATATCAAGTTCATGAATTCCAGCTGAATTAATTGTTCCTAGCAAAACAAAATCATCCCATGAAGCTGGATCAGTAATTGCTGAAGGTAAGAAATATGCTTTAATAACTCCAACTGTGTCCATGTCAACAACATTTACTTCAAGAGTAGTTCCATCCATAATTGTTACGAGGTCATATGATTGAATCGCGTAAGCAATTCTATCATAGTTGATATATAAATCATTCGTTCCCCCAACGTATAATGGGCTTCTTTCAGAACCAACGATTTCTTTATTAGTTAATGTTTCCATATCAATATACTCAATATCGAACCCGAGTGTTGGATAACCTAGACCAGTTTCTGGGTCGATTGTACTAACATCAATTGGTTGATCTTCATATTCTTTTGTTCCATCCAAAATTCCTAATTTTGATAACCCTGGAACTTTCGGAGGTAACGTTGTTAACGAAGAATTTGTTTGCATATATAAATTCTTCGGAGTAATCATTGGAACAGTAATTGATAAGATAATCATAATTAACAAAATGATTGAAGCAATAACGTTATATTTGTTTTTTGTAAAACGCACCATCGCATCTTGGAAATATGAAAGTTGTTTTGTTTGTAAAGGTTTATCAAGAAGACGTTCGTTATCTTGAACTAGTGAGAAATAATCTTGAGGATATTTTTTATTATTCATTATTTTCTCGCCCCCATTCTAATTTGTGGATCCACGATACCGTATGATAAATCGACGATTAGGACAGTTACTAGGGCAATTGCACCATAAAAGGCATTTGATGCCATAATTACATTATAATCATAATTACCAAACGCTAAGGCTTGTAACGTAACTTTCCCTACTCCAGGAATTGCATAAACACTTTCCATAATGAAAGAACCACCGAGTAATCCCGCAAATGATCCAATAATAATCGGTACCATCGGTACGATTGAATTACGAATTGCATGACGTAATACGGCTTGTGTATGACTTAATCCTTTTGTTTTTGCAAGTAAAACAAATTCTGAAGTTAGTACTTCAGCAAGTTCTGCTCTTAACATTCTTGTAAATCCAGCAATCGCAGGTAATCCACTTGCAACAACCGGTATAACAAATCCCTTAGCCATTGTTTTCCAATCTTCAACTCCGACAAGTGGGAATAAGGACGGTAAGAATCCATCCATCTTATAACTAAAGATAATAATTAAGATCAAAATAAATACTAAACTTGGTAAAGATAAAAACACCATAATAACAACTTGTCCAATGTTATCAATAAAAGTGTCTTTCTTAAGAGCTGTTAAAATTCCAAGAGCGAATCCAAACGGCAAATAGAAAAACAATGTTGCGATATTCAAATACAAAGTCAGTGGCATACGAGAGGTGATAATAGAAAAAGCAGGAACATTAACATGGATCTTCGTTGAAGTCCCCCAGTTCCATTCAGTTAATACATTTCTTAGCCAACTGGTGTATTGTGTTGAAATAGGTACGCGATAAAAGACTTTTATAATCGTACTATCTCTTACAGGATTAACAATAAAAACTGTTTTGTTTATGTTGGGATTATTTGCTCGAATTTCATCTAACTCAGCCATATCTTCTGAATTATTGATATCATAATATTTCGAGGTATAAAACCCATCTGATACTTGTTTTTCTAGCCAAGTATCTTTCTCGTCATTTTTAGTTGGCGGATATTCAGGTGCTAACTTCAACAAAACAAAAGTGATTGTTAATGTTGTAAACAGGATAATGAAAATCCAAATTACCCGTTGAATTATATACTTCGTCATTTAATCTCTTCCTCACTATTTAAAATTTATTCTAACACAACAATTATAACAAACTTTATTATGAAAGACAATTTATTTTTATATAAAAATACAAGGTTATTTTTATATAAAAATAAGGGGGATCATAGGCTATTTTATCAATAGTATTATGATCCCCTTATTACTTAATTTTTATTTACTTTTTGAGTTAATTTCAGTTATTATAACTAAATATTATAACCAAACCCAACCGATGTAGTAATCGCCAATATGTAATACGATATAAGCGTCGCTCCATCCGTTCCAATCTACTGCATAAATTTCAGTATATGCTTCAGGAGCTCCATTATCTGCTGCATATTCAGCAACAGTTGTGAAGCCATTTCCAAGACCAGTTAAATAAACATTTGCAGCAACTTCTGCATCAGTTAATGGTCCAGTAGAACCTAAATAATAACCTGCATATCCTGAATGATCTTTGATTGCGTCTTCAGCTGAAGTGAATAATGCAGCTTGACTGTATAATTTGTATTCTGTACCTTCCACAGAAATTACATATAATACACTTTGTCCACTTTCAGTAACAACGATTTTCGCAATTAAACTATCAAATTCTTCATCAGTAGCGATATTAGTTAGTGTATCTCCTAAAACATATTCAGAAAGATCACTACCATCAGATGAACTATCTAATACTTCACCTTTCATATCTAAGTAAGCATCGATTAAACTATCAGCATCTGTCCATGCAACTTGTTCTTGACCATCTTTGATATAAACATTTCCATTGATAGCAGCAACTAATGCATTGTATGACCAGATTTCAGAAACTTCTACACCATCTAAGTTAGTATAAGTAACTGCGATGTTTGGAGTTGAAGTATCAATACCCCAGTTTAATGTAAATCCGCCTCTGTTATCATCACAGAATACATCTAAGAAACCAGGTGCATCTAATAATGAACCACTAATTCCACCGATTCCAAGGTCCATATCAGCAATCATCATATGATCGTAATAGTTACCAGGGAAATCAACGTCATTAACGTTAAGAATAACTTTAACAAAGTTAACATCATCAACTAATAAAGCTTCATATTGTTCTTTCAAGTTAGCTACCATTGCTTGCGCACCAGTATTACCACTTGAAGCCCAATATAATTCTAAAGTAATTTCAGTATAAGCATCTGCTGTACCAGCAGTGTAATATCCATCTTCAATTCCCTTAGCAACTGCTTGTTTGAATAAAGCAACAGAAGCATCTGGGAAGTATCCGTAAGATTCAGCTCCGAAATAATCTAATACTGCAGCACCAGCATCAGTACCACGTACAGAAATTCCTGATTCACCATCTAAGAAATAAGTTGGTGCAAATAAAGTATAAGCTGGTAAATAAGTTTTAACTACATTAACAGCAGCTTCATATCTATCGAATCCATAATATAATGCTTGTTTCATTTCAGTGTATTGAAGGATTGGTTCTGGAACCCATGTTTCACTTAATCCAAATTCTGGATGATCAGCGATATATGCGTCACGAACATCTTCAGTACCGAATCCATTAATCATTAATCTCCAAGTAGTAGCATCTGGAGATACTTTAACACGAGGATCCCCTGCGTAGTCTTCAACTTGTGATGCAGGAACTGCAGCACTGTCTAAACGACCAGCTAAGAATTCAGCGAAAATTTGATCTGAACCGTCAATGAAACGATATTGGTATGCTGTATAATGATACATTTCAGCATCTGGATGGTTAGGGTTTTTAACAAATGTTAATAATTGACCAGAAGTGTAAGTATCAAATACATAAACACCACTTGATGCAACTGTATCAGGACCAAGACCATAAGCACTGTCTCCGCCTAAACCTTCAAGTAATTCTTGGTTAATTGGGCTTAATGAAGCACCAGAGAACATATATTTAATATCAAATGCGCTCTTGTCTGTAGTGAATTCTAACTCTAATGTGTTAGATCCATCAGCAGCCATACGTAAACCAACATCTGCGAAATCAGTAACACTACCGTCTAAATATTCAGCAGCATTTTTGATACCCATAGTGATGAAGTCTCCTCCACCAGATCTAGCTCTAAACCAACTATTATCCATCGCATGTTTCCATGTCCATAAATAATCACTAGCATCTAATTTTTCATATCCAGCAGCGAATCCTGAAGTATCGATATCTTCATGGAATGTCCATACTAAGTCATCTCTAACAGGAATTTGCCATACTTTAGCGTATGTTTTACCATTAACAACTTCTGGGTTAACTGCTACAGGTTCAGCTGAAGCTAAACTTGGATCAATTTGATAACCTGTTTTAGAAGCGTCGAAATGGAATTCATATAATCCGCCAGTAAATCTACCAATGAAATCTGATGAATTACTATCATCAGCGATCCAAGGGTTTAAGTTTGTAGGGTCTGTATTGAAAGAACCTCTCCAAGTGTATTCACCTGCGTTACCATATGTATCACCATACATTAATACAGTAGAATCATCTGCAGTAAATTGTGAGAATTCAGTTCCGAATCCTAATACTCCATTGTATTCTGGGCTGTATAATTGTACTCTTGATGAGAACATAACACGTGAAGCACGTGTATAAAGTGGAACACCTGCAATAACATTATCTAGTAAATATGTTTCAAGTGCTGCAAACAATATTCCTTTTGAGTCAACAGGTAATTTTGATAAATCAACCCCACTTAAATAGTTCGCAAGTGGTAAAGCAACACTAACTGTAATAGTCATTGTAGCTGTGTTATCATCACTATCTGTTACTGCTAATTCAACTGTGTAAACACCAGCTTTTAAAGTATCAACATTATTTGATACAACAACGATGCTACTAGTTAAATCTCCATCCTCTGCATCTGAAGCTGTAACTCCAGCAAGAGGATCAAATTCAGTACCAGAAACATAAGATACAGAAGTTTCTCCAGTAATAACTGGATTTGTATCAGGTGTATCTACTACTTCTTCTGGTTTACAAGCTGAAAGCGTAAAAACTGTTAACAGCAACGTAAACGCAAGAGCAATTCGTTTAATCATTTATATCTCTCCTTTTCTTTTTTATATTTAAATTATACCAAATACAATTTAAAATTACACTATTTTTTTTACTTTTTTTCCGTGAAAGCGCTATTTACAAATACTTTTGATACTTTTTAACCGCTTTCAACCACAATTTTATGAATAAAATCTCATTTTACCGCTAATTTATTTACTCAGCGTTAATAATTCCTAATAGGGTATCAACATCATAAATCATATCAATATCGATTGGATAATCAGGCTCAATTCCAAATTCAGTATTATGATAAACATAAGGATCTGCTTCTGTTCCTGCTCCAGTGCGATAAGCCCCAATATTATTACTACTCATTGTGAATGCTGTTCCGTTAGGTAATAAAACTGGCGTAATTGAACAAGCTCCTCCACCTGAGGTAACTCCAATAATTGGTCCTAGATCATTTTCCATGAAAATTGTTGCCATTTCATTAGCAGCACTAAAAGTAACAGGAGTAATTAGTAACGACCAATTTAAATAAGCATAAGAATCAATTCCATCATCAATAATTACATAATAACTTGAATAACCATTAGTATCTCCATCAATTGAACTAACTCTAAATGGATCATCTGTAATAAAGCCAACGATTCTATATAATGCCCCAATGTTTCCACCAGTATTCCATGATAAATCTAAAACAATGTTTTCTAAGTCAGGTGCTTCTAACATAATTTGGTCCATCATCATTTCTACATAAACAGCACTATCTGAATTAACTGTTTCTTCAACATTAACAGTTAATGGCCAATTACTAATAAAATCAACTGGAATTGGGTCAGTAACACCAACATAGAATAATTGGTATTCTTCACTATATTGAACTTGAACCATAAAATCAATTGTCGGATTATCAACATCTTCAGTAGCTACTGTAATTGTATAATAACCGTTTGCTTTCTCAGGATTAATTGTTTCTTCATAGACATATGTAAAGCCAGCTGCGATTAAAGCATCTTCATAAGTATCTACATAAGAAGGCGAAACTCCTTTAACAAGCATTTCTAAAACATTTTCTTTATCAGTTGAATTATTATAATAGAAGAATTTATTTCCTTCAGCAATTGTTGGAACAATTGAAGAAGCATCATCAACATCTAAAATTCCTTCAATAAATGAAAGATCAAAGACACTACTTTCATCAATATCAGCTGTATAGAAATCATCTAAAATTAAAACAACAGATGTATCATCTAAGAACCAATAATAAGGTCTACTTGGTGAAGCTGCTGCCCAACCACTTTCTGGAGCACCCCATTTTGCTTCAATGACATCATCAACTGCAACTAATCCATCATAATACCAATTTACAAAACGTGGTCCATAATATGATAAACTGTTAGTTTCTGGTCCATCAAATAAAATTGAATTAAAGTATGAATGATATCCATAACTAGTATGTGCTTCATCAAGTCCTTTTAATAATAAATCACGAATAGCGTAATCAAAATCTTCTGGATCAGTTACTAATAAACTATCTTTATTATCATATAAAAGGTCATAATATGTATCCACATCCATAATATCTTGTAAGCCATATAAATTATCTAAATCAAAAGCTAACATATTAAATGTATGAATTAATAAATCCACTGGAATATCTTCACCGTTCATTGAAGATCGTCGAATTGTACGAAGTTCACGACTACCATCTTCAGGTAAAGCGTAAATTCCAAATAACCCATCTGTATTATAATAAACATTGTAATAACTTAAACCTGCAAGTAATTGGTTAGCTACATAATATGGTAATAATACTTCATCATCATATGTTGCGATATCCATATTATAATCATCTAAATCATAAACAACATCGTCACCCTCTTCAAATGAACTATCAGGGTTATCGATATCATATTCAATATGTCTTCCATAATTTGTTTCTGTTGAGTAAACATATGCCCAGTAAAAACCAGGGTCATTGACTACAACTGTATTTTCAACAGAGTCTACTGTTAAAACCATATCATATGTTTCATCATAATCTTCATCATAATATTGATAAGATATCGTTAAAACGCCATCAGTTGTTTCAATTG
>Ga0164318_10000836_pt1 | contig 25440 bp, 23 predicted proteins | sample GuaBasSedimGuay9_FD_113734 | JGI IMG/M metagenome (GOLD analysis project Ga0164318, IMG submission 113734) | Subseafloor sediment microbial communities from Guaymas Basin, Gulf of California, Mexico - Guay9, Core 4571-4, 0-3 cm | ecosystem: Environmental > Aquatic > Marine > Hydrothermal vents...
TATAAGGAAGATAATTTTAGTATTAGAAAAAATATTCCTGATAATAATACACTTTTGAGAAGTGTTGTTTTTTTTATGATTGTTATTCCATTGTTAGTGATGGTTGGTTTTATTATTTTATTCAGAAGGAGTAAAAAAGTTTGAAAGTTTTGATATGGATTCTGGGGATTATTTTTTTATTTTTATTTTGTTCGCATAACAAACCAAAAGAGAATATAGCCGTTATAGATTATTATATTGGGGAAGACAGTATATTAGTAGAAAATATTAATAATAATTGGCTTATTAATAAAAAGTATCCAGGAGATAAATTTATTATTGAAAGAATTATAACTTTTTATGATTCATTAGATAATTTTAGAAATTTTAAGTTAGAAAAAAAAGAAGAATATTTAGGAGGCAAAAATATTAAGATGATAATAAATTTTGTTGATACATTATTTATTGGTAGAAAACATCCTGTAAAGAATTTGTATTATGTTGTTTATAATGGCATGGTTTATCTTGTGCCTTTTAGATATATTGTTCAATTTCCCACTTCCTTGGTAGATTTTGTTGATAAAAATCAAATTGTAGATAAAAGTAAAATCAATAATATTGTAGTCCATTGTAATAATCGTGATTTTGTGTTTTTTAGAAAAAAATCTAATCTCTGGTATTTTGGACAATTTAGAGCAAATAAATCATTAGTTGATTTTTTGTTGAGTTATTTTGATAAATATAATTCTGATGAAAATGTAAAATTTGATGGAAAGTTTTTAGATTATATTGTATTTAATAATGACACTGTTTTTTATAATGATACTATTTTTTATAATCAATATAATAAATTAATATGGAAACTTTCGAGTAATGCCCCCATTTTTAGAGAGTATTTTTTTAATATTGAGAGAATATCTAATGATATTTTTGCTTATAATAATTATAATTTGATGAAAATTAAAATAAAAGATAAAAATCGTTTTTTTGAATTAGATAAAGATTCTTTAGAACAATGGTATTATTATGGTAAAAGATTAGATATTGATGAATTTTTATCTTGTTTTTATAGTGCTGATTTTAGGATTGTTGAAGAAGATACTTCGCTAATTGATGATGTAGTAAAACAGCATCCAGAATATGTATTAATTTTTATATTCAGAGATAGAACAGAGATTTTGAGTATTTATAATTTTAGAAAAAATTTTTATATTAGAAATAGTCTTGATAAATATTTGTTTACATTTCCTCAAAGAGATATTATAATAATAGAAAGGTTTATTTCACAATTGAAATAGGAGAAAAGTATCTATGAAAAAATTAATAGATAGTCAAGGAAAAGTTTTTGGTAAGATAAATATATTTGATTTTTTAGCTATAATTATTTTTTTTATTGTAGTTTTTATAGGTATTTTAAAAATTAATGATTTTTTTGAATATAGAAAAAGAAAAAGTGAACTAAAAAAGCAGCAGGAATTATTAAAATTGAAATCAATTAAAGCTAAGGAGTCTTATTTTATAGCTTATGTTCCTGCTGATTTGTTAAAATATTTTGAACCTGGAAAACAATTGGATAAAAATTTTCAAATAATTGATATAATGAGGAAATCTCATTTATTAAGATATTCTCAAAAAGATTCTATTTTAGATTGTGCTTTGTATAGAAAGGAGAAGGAGTTATATAATGTGATTTTTAGGGGTAAAATTTTATTATATGAGTATAGAAAAGATTCCGTATTTTTTTATGATATGAAATATATAAAAGGTGGCTCTTATGAGATAGAATTGGCAGGTAAAAAAATTAGATTTAGTGAAATAGAATATTCAAAAGATTTTTACTATGTAGATAAAAATTATGTAATAAAAAATATTTCTCCAAAGCTTGCTCATATAATAAAACCAGGTATAGTTTTTTATAATAATTATTTGGATACAATAGCTGTTGTAAAAGAAGTGTTGAGTGTGACACAAACATATTCTTATGAAAATATATTAAATGAGAGAAGTAAATTATATTCCCAAAATCTTGATATGAATGTTAAGCTTCGTTTAAAATTATATAAATATCAGAATAAGGTTTATTTAAATAATTTTAGGCTTCTCTCAAATTATTTTGATGCTTTTTTAAAAAGAGATACCATTGATTTTATATATACGAGATTTTCATTGAATATTTTTGATGATAAAAAAACTAAAGAGGATGAATTTAAGTTTTTACAAGGGATTATTGTTGTTCATGGTTTGGGGAGAAAAGAAGTTTCTTATTTCAGAAATGGAATGGTATTTTTTACTGAAAAAGGAGATACAGCAGGAATAATCAGGAAGGTTTTACATAAGGGGTATGATTATTTTTATGATAATAGATTTATTAACTCTAAAAAAGGTTTTAGAATAGATTTTGATAAAGATACTTATTGTATTATAGGACAAGCAGATTTGGTTTGTAAGAATGTAAAAAATAATATATATTTTGATAAATATGTTATTTATCCTCATGGTAATAGTTTTGCAAAAGCTTTTTTCCCTCTCGAAGGTGTTAATATTATAAAAAATTGCAATATTACTTTTGATGAGTTGATAGGGGATAGAGAAAATAAATTTGTAATTATTGTATCGGATAATTTTTCCTTGCCGGCGGATATTGTAAGTTCTAATAATGGATATTCTATAGTTGGTAGAGTTTTAGAAAGATTAGGGAGAAATAAGTATTTGGTTAAATTGAAGGTGGGTTACTTTTCAAATTTTTATTATTTTGAAAATAATAGAATAAATGTATATAATAGATATACCTTCTTAATTAGAAATAGGAAGAAAATTTTTTCAACTTATGGATATTTTGTTCCTAATAAGAGGGTCCGTTTGACGTTAGAAACAAATGTTATTCCAGATAAAGAAGATTTTAATAATTTAGCAGATTATGTTAAGATTGTAAATATTGATAAGGATACAAAACACATAGAATTATTGTTAGATGTTTTTGAAATTGATGGTAAATTTTATTATTTAAGTGGCACTCCTTTGCCTTCTATTGGAATGGATATTTCAATAGATACAAAGGCAGGTAGGTTAAGTGGTAAAATAACAGGGAGGAATGATGTTGACGATTGATAGAATATTAGAAGAGACAGGAGCTTTATTAGAAGGTCATTTTAAATTAACTTCAGGTTTGCATTCTGATAGATATATTGATAAAATGAAAATTTTACAATATCCTTTATATACTCAATGGATAGCAAATGAAATGGCAAAACCTTTTGCAGATGATGAGATTGATGTTGTTATTGGACCTGCTATGGGCGGTATAATTTTGGCTTATGAAGTTGCTAAAGTTTTAAATAAAATAGCTTTTTTTACAAATAGAGATAAAGAAGGGAAGATGGTTTTACGTAAAAGTTTTGATTTAAAGGTAGGTGCAAAAGTTCTTGTTGTTGAAGATATTGTAACAACAGGGGGTAGTGTTTTTGAAGTTTTAAAATTATTAAAGGAAAAAGAAGTAATTGTAAAGGGAGTTTCTTTAATTATAGATCGTTCTGGTGGTGAAGTTGATTTTGGTGTTAAAACTAATGCTTTAAAGAGATTAAAAGTAGAGGCTTTTGACCCTGAGGATTGTCCGTTATGTAAAAAAGGGATAAATTTCACAGTTTTAGGTTCAACAGGGAAATAGATTATGCTGAAATTTTTGATTATTTTTTTGATTACTATAAATGTTACATTTTCAGATAATTTTTTATTTAATAAAGAACGTGCATATAAATATCTTGTTTATCAGTGTGATTTAGGACCGAGAACTCCTGGTTCTAAGAATATAGAAAAATTGCGTCAATATATAAAGAATATTAGTGATGATAATGGATTGAGATATATTCGGCAGGATTTTGTTTTTAAAGATACAGTTAGAAAAAAGAATTTAAAGTTATCGAATTTGATTGTAAGTTATAATGTTGATAGTCAGAGGCGAATATTTTTTGCAGCGCATTATGATACAAGATTTTGGGCGGATTTAGATCCAGAACCTAAAAATAGAAATAAGCCTATTGATGGCGCAAATGATGGGGCATCAGGAGTTGCTGTTTTATTGGAATTAATGAATATAATTAATGAGATAGAACCATCGTATGGAGTAGATTTTATTTTTTTAGATGGTGAGGATTATGGAACGGATGATTATCCTGAGATGTTTTGCCTTGGTTCAAAATATTTTGTTCAAAATTATCCTATATCTGATTATGTTTTTGGAATAGTTCTTGATATGATTGGTGATTGTGATAACCAGTATTTTTTTGAGGGGTATTCTGATTATTATGCTCCTGAATTAAATCAAATAATATTTCAAATTGCGCAAAATTTAGGAATATCTTCTTTTATCCCTGAGGTGAAACATACCATATTGGATGATCATTTGTTTTTTAATAGAGCAGGTATAAAAACAATTGATATAATAGATTTTGATTATCCTTATTGGCATACTCTTGAGGATACTAAAGATAAATGTTGTGCTAATTCTTTGAATGATATTGGCATAGTATTGGAGACATTTTTGAAGCAATTTAAATAGGGTAATATTTACTTTAAATAGGGCAAAATTTTCTATAATCTGTAATTTTTTTCATTTTAAGATATTTTTTATTTTTTAAATATTTTTGTTTATAATTAATTGTTTTATAAGGGGTTATATAGTAGTTTTCTATTATGGCATATTATTTGCATACAGTATTTCCTTAAAAAGAGAAATCAAAGGAGGATTGCATGAGAATAAATACGAATGTGTCTGCTTTAAAGGCATACAACGCATTATTCTTCAATACCAAAAAGATGTCACAAGTACAAGAACGTTTATCATCTGGTTATAGGATTAATGTTGCGGGAGATGATCCAGCAGGTTTTATTTTAGCAAGAAAATTGGAAGTTAGAGCAGATGGTTTACATACTGCGGCTGATAATATTGGTACTGCAAGAAATTTGTTGGGTGTTGCAGAAGGTGGAGCAAAGACTATATCAAAATTGTTAGAAGAAATAAGAAAAAATGTTATAAGAGCAGCTGATGATTCTCTTTCGAGAGATGAAAGAATTGAAATTCAGGCTGTTGTTGAAGAAATTGCTCAAGAAATTGATCAAGTAGTTGAGACAACAAGATGGGGGGAACAAAAATTATTAGATGGTAAATTTCAGAGTAAGTTTTTTCAAACCGGCCCTGATGCTACAGATAGAACAAGTTTTAATATCCCTGTATCTTTTTATTCTGAGGATTTAGGAATTGGTATAAATGGATGGGAAACAGCTAAAGCAGGAACTGTTGAGAATTTAAATATTGATCCAGGTACTGGGGTTGCTTCAATTGAAATTAATACTGATACTGAGGCAATTGCTGCTAATGGATTTTATAGAATAAAAACCATTCATAATGCCGGGACATCTCCTCAAGATGCAAAGATTTATATAGAATATGATAGTAATGGATTTAATGTTGCTGGTGGAACCACCTGGTCAAAAGAAATTGCATTGGCTGACTTATATAATCAGGGTAAACATGATCCAAAGAATGGATTACAAGATAATATATATCTAATTGAGGGGTTGAAGATTAGTTTTAATTTGCCTGATGACACAGATCCCGATAATATAAAATATAATTTCATTACTCCTAATGCTACTACAGAATTTGAAATTAGAAATGCTAAAACAACAAAGCTTGATTTAAGCCACCATGGAAATGCAATTCAAACATTGCAGGTTGTTAATGATGTTATCAAAAAGGTTAATCATATGACTGCTAATATCGGTTCAAAAAGCCAAAGACTCTCTTTTAAAGAGGATGCTATAGCTATTACGGAGACAAATGTGAGAGCAGCCGCAAGTCGTATCCAAGATGCAGATATGGCTAAAGAACAATTAGAATCTGCAAGATTACAGATATTACAACAGACTGGCTTATCTATGATGGCGCAAGCTATGTTTTTACCTCAGAATTTATTATCCTTATTTCAATAGTTTATAACTAATTATGGGAATGAGGATTAAAAAAAGGAGGATAATTATGTAGTCGATATTAAATTCTAATATATAAATTAGTCCGAAAGATATTATAAGGGATGAAAAAATTGTTCCTTTATAATCTTCACTAAAAATAGTTATTTTGTTAGTTTGTATTTTATTGTCAATAAAATTATATATTTGACCATGGATTATTCCCCATAAAAATAGAAAAAAATATATTAAAGATGGTTCAATTTTTAAAAATACAATAAATGATAATAAGCAGAAGAATATATTGATAAATATTATTTTAGGATATTTAATTTTTTGTAATATTAATGCTAAAAAGAGCCCAATGAAAAAGGAAGTATTTATTAATGCAATGTCTTTTACGATAGCTCCATTATTTTTTTTATATATAATTAGTGATAATATAAAAATAGAAAAAGATATTGAAGAAAATATAAAATAGTATATTTCTTTTTTATTTGTTTTTATAAAATTTATTATGTTATAGAAATACAATAAAATTAGGAATGATATAATTAGCAATGAATTATTAATTAGTATTTCATAGAATATTCCATATATTTTATTTCGTTCCTGTATAAATTTTTTTATTGAAAAATTATATTTATGAGAGGATTCTATAATATCCAGAATTTCTTTATTTCTCTGACTATGAAATATGATATTATAAAGCAAATAGGTTTTTAAATTTTGATTGATAGTGTTATGTTGAAAGTTTGAAGCAAATATATCAGATGAAAATTTAAAATTTTTATTATTTGTAAATTCAATAATAAAAAAGTCAAAATTAATAAAATGTATGTGTTTATAGTATTTTTTTATATACTGGATTAAATTTTGCAGGAAGGCTTTTTTGATATCGGACAAATAGTTTTCTTCTAAAGGTATTTTTATAAAATTGATTGTTTGTTTTGATCTGGCTAATTTAATAATTATTTTTTTTAGAAGGAGGAAGTTTTCAATATTATTGATATCATTTATATTTATTAGTGTTATATCCATTTTTTCTTTATTTATTATTTTATCTATTTTTGGGAGAGGAGTAGTGTAAATTTTAATATTTTTATTTTTGTTTATATTAAGTTCCTTAAGAAGAAAGTGCAATTTTTGAGGATCAGTTTCATTTATTATAATTTTATTTATATCAAAATTTGATAAATGTTTAAGTAGATAAGGATTTTGTATTCCTGATATATAGATATTTTGTATATTGGGTTTTGATGATAGACAAAAGTCTATCCATATAAAATCATTAGGATTGTATTCATTGATAGTGATAAAGTTTTTATTATTATAATATGATATAGATTTTGCATTGTGGGTAATTTTTATGATATTACTGTATGGTGTTTGAATTATTGCATTTTTTACAGGATATATTATATAAGATATGCTTAATAGGATTATTATATTTATTATAGTAATTCTATAATTTTTGTTAATTAAAAAGATAAATAAGATTAATGATATAATTATAAAAATATTAAAAATAAAAAGTGAAGGGAAAATATATATTAACATATAAAATATAATTCCTGATAATATACTTCCTGTTGATTCTATTATATAGAGTTTATAAGAAGTATTCGCGGAAAAATTATTTTTTATCATATATCCCCAGTATAAATTATTAGGAAATATTGTAAAAAATGTAATTAATATTATTAATGAGTAGGGAATGATTTGGAAAATTAACATATTGTTTAATTTTATAATAAAGAAGTCCAGATTAATAGCAATTAGCAAAAATAATATATAAAGATTTATATGCAGGAATTGTTTATATTTGGGTTTTATTTTTATTCCAGTATATAATCCTGAAAAAAGAAATAGATAGTAAAAAGGAATTATTATGTTGCTTGTATTTGCTAAAAGAAGTAATTTTCTAAAAAGTAGTGTATTTGTAAGATTTAGAAAGAATCCTATAAAGAAGAAGATAAGACTTTTAGTTTTCAATTGATTTTAAAATAGGATTTAATGAACCTTCATTATATAACTCAATGAAAATATCAGCAATTATAGGATCAAAGTGGGAACCTTTGCATTTTTTTATTTCATTAATAGCTTCTTTAATTGGTAAAGCTTTTTTATATGGTCTGTGTGAAATCATAGCATCGAAGGCATCTGCTATAGCAATAATTCTTCCTTCGATTGGGATATCTTCACCTTTTATTCCGAAAGGATATCCAGTACCATCATATTTTTCATGATGATAGAGTATATAAGGTCCAATATGTTTAAGGTCTTCGATATTTGTAACAATTTTATATCCTATTTCACAGTGTTTTTTTATTTCTTCAAATTCTTTAGGAGTCAGCTTCCCTGGTTTTCGCAATATTGCATCATCAATCCCAATTTTACCTATATCATGGAGTATTCCACCTATATAAGCATCTTTAATTTTTTGCTCATCCCAGTTTAGTTTTGTTGCAATGAGTTTAACGAATGCCCCTACTCTATCAGTATGTCCTTTTGTATATTTATCTCGTGCTTCAATAGTTGCAGCTAATGTGTTTATAGTGTTTAGAAACAGTTTGTTAAGATGCTCTACGAGTTGAGCATTTAAAATTGCTGTTATGCTTGATTCTGCTAATGTATTTAACATAAATAAATCTGTTTCATTGAAGATGCTATTGGGTTTATTAAAAACAAAAATATAGCCTTTTATATCTTTATTCCCTGTTAAAGGTACCCCTAAATAATTTTTTATAGGCCTTCCTTTTATATTATAAAAAATATCATCAGGATAAATAATATTTTTTTTTATTGTAGAGGGTTTTTTTATTATTTTTTTTATTTCTTTAATATATTCGTTTTTATTTTTATCAAAATTGATTACATCAAGAAATGTATCTTTATTTATTTTGAATTCTTTTCTTCTTTTTAGTTTAAAAAATATTAGAGAATATTCAACATCAAGTAAATGCTCTATATCATTGACAATTTCTTCTAATATTTTTTTTAATTTAAGTCTCGAAAATATCTTACGAGTTATTTGCCTTATTTGATCAATTGCAACTGAATGTATTTGTAAATCATGATATAATCTATTGAGATCATTGATTAATTTACTATATTCTATATTTTTTTTGTTCATTTCTTCAAGTTTATCATAATTTAGGAATATAGGAATAATAGTATCAGCATAGATTTTTAAAAAATTTGATATTGAATGGATTTTTTCAGCTTCATAGGTAGTTAAATTAGTAATAAAGTATCCTAAAACATCATTTTTATTTATTAAAGGGATAATATAAGAATATTTTTCATTTTGTTCTTTTTCTATAAATGGGGAGTTTTGTTTATTACTTAATAATTGAATTTCTTTGAGGCTATTGTTTAATACAGATATTATTTTATTTTTACTTATGTATTTCCCTATTTTTATATTTTTTGTTTTTATCAGGCCAAAGTATTTTTGATTATTAAAAAGATATATGCCAATATTTTTGAGCCCATGAGAAATAGCTAATGTTTCTAATATTGAATATATAGCATCACTTAGGTCATTTATATATGAGGTAGTATGAACAATTTGCAAAATATTCTTCAAAATATAATCATAGTTAAAGTTTAGAAAAGGAATTGTTATATTATTTCTTCTATTGATCGGTTGATTAAAATTTATAGTAGATTCAATTGATAAATTTCTTAAGAATATATGGGGTTCTATATCTATTTCATATATTTTTGTTATATTTATATTATTTGCTATATCTTTAAAATCATTGAATGATTCATCTTTTGAATAAAAATATATGAAATTAGGTTCATACTTAATATTGTTTAAAAATGATTTTAAGTTTATAAGTTCGTTTTCTATATTTTTATCTATAATTATATAATTAAACACGTTATCTAATGGAATGTTATCAATGTTTTTAAAGAATTTTATATTAATGTTTGTTAAATTTTCAGAAGCAATTTTTAGAAAGATGTGGATATTTTTTATAATAGCAATATTAGTTTCAATCATTTTATTTATTGATTAATTTTGCTAAAAGAATTGAAATTTCATATAACAAAATAAGAGGTAATGCAAGAAAAACTTGACTTACAATGTCGGGAGGTGTTATTAAAGCAGATATTATAAAAATAATTATAATTGCATAAGGGCGAATTTTTTTTAAGAAATTGCTATTGATTAGATTGAATTTTGCCAGAGTTCCTACAATAACAGGGAGTTCAAAAACTAATCCAAATACTATTATTAATTGCATTACAAAGGAGATATAATTATTAATATCTAATTGAGGTTCAATTCCTTCAACAGTCATTTTTAGGAGAAAATTTAATCCCATTGGAAGAATCAAAAAATAGGCAAATAGAAAGCCAGCTATAAAGCATATAATTGCTGAAAAAAAAAAGATATAAGCTATTTTTTTTTCAGTGGTATAAAGTCCTGGAGATATAAATTTCCATATTTGAATTATTATTATAGGTAAAGAGAAGACAAAGCCCGCTACGAATGCTACGCTCATCCTGACAATAAACATTCCTGCGGGCTTTAAAAATATAATTTTAGGAGCTGGATTAATTTTTGATAATGGATATTTGAGAAAATCTATTATATAATCTGCCTGAGTAAATGAAATAATTGACAAAATAATCACAGATAATAATATTTTTATAATGCGCCATCTGAGTTCTTCTAAATGATCTAAAAAAGACATTTCTTTTTGAGTTTCATCATTCAACTTTTTGTCCATAACCTAATGCGCCCATGATTTTTATAGCACCTTCAGGACATGCTGGAACACATAAACCACATCCAATACATTTATTAGGATCAATTGTATGTTTTTCACCTTCATTGCCTGAAATTGCTTTAACAGGGCATACAGATATACATTTTGTGCAGCCTGTGCATTTAGTATCAATAAAAAATTTACTTCTATTACGTATCTTATCGATATAAGATTTTGTTGGACATATATGTACACATACGCCACAATTTGTGCATTTTTCAAAATCTATTACAGGGAGGTTCCCTTTCATTGAAATTGCACCAACAGGGCATTTTTTTACACATAGTGTACAACTTATACAGCCTACTTTACAATAATCTTTTACTGTTTTTCCTTTATCTTGAGAAGAACATGCGAGGTATACTTTATTATCTTTTGGCATTAAATCTAAAACATTTTTAGGGCATGCTTCTACGCAGACACCACATCCTGTACATTTTTCATCATCTACAACAGGTAATCCTTCTTCTCCTATATGGATTGCATCAAAAGGACACACTTTTTCACATGTTCCTAATCCTAAACAACCGTATTCGCATACTTTGTTTCCACCAGCTACTAATACAGCCGCTTTACAATCATTAATACCATTGTATATAGCTTTATCTTTTGCTAACGCATGAGTTCCTTTACATTTTAAATAAGCAACTTTTGCAACAGTTTCTCCAGCCTTTTTCCCTAAAATCTGCGCAATTTTATCAGCTACCTCTTTGCCACCTGGAATACATAATGTTATATTTTCATCATATTCAACAACAGCTTCAGCATATGCGTTACAACCGGCATATCCACAAGCACCGCAGTTTGCATTTGGAAGGACTTCTGCCACTTCTTCTATTTTAGGATTTTTTTCTACACTAAATACTTTTGCAGCATAGGCAAGTCCGCCACCAAAAATGAAACCTAAAGCTCCAGCAGTTATTACTGATACTATTATAAACATTATATCCATAGTAATCTCCTTATTAGAATTTTAATCCAGCAAAACCAAGAAATGCAATTGACATTAATCCTGCTAGAATAAAAGCTATTGCCGGACCTTCGAATGGTTTTGGAAGATCCATCAAATCTAATTTTTCTCTTAAACCTGCCATGAGAATTAGTACAAGTGTAAAACCTATACCAACTGCAAAACCATGTATAGTACTTTCTATAAAATTATAATTTTCTTCAATATTTAATACAGAAATACCTAATACAGCACAATTGGTAGTTATCAAAGGCAAGTATATCCCCAATGCTTTATACAAAGGAGGGCTAATTTTTTGAACAACCATCTCTACTAATTGAACTAATGAGGCGATAACAAGGATAAATGTGATTGTTCTTAAATACGTTAGATCATACATCTTTCCTGTTATCCAGTACCAGAAATTGTTGGTTGAGGGGTATAGAAATAATACGTAAATTAAGTATGTTACAGAAGATGCTATAGTTAATACAAATATTACAGCAAACCCCATACCAATTGCACTGCCGAGTTTTTTAGAAACTCCTATATAAGGACATATTCCTAAAAATCTTGATAAAATTATATTATTTATAAAAATAGCACTAACAACAATTACTAATAATTTTTCAGCTCCCATCTATTTCTCCTTATTTTGTTTTTTTATATCCATGAAATTAAAGAAGCCTAATAATAATCCGAGTGTTAAAAATGCTCCAGGAGGTAATATCATTAAAAGAACAGGCTTATATGATTCTCCTAATATGTTGATTCCCAATACTGTTCCATTTCCGAGTAATTCTCTAAAAAATGCAAGGAGCATCAAAGCAAGAGTAAAACCAAGTCCCATTCCTAATGCATCTGCAATTGACGGGAATAATTTATTTTTGCTGGCAAATGCCTCTGCTCTCCCTAAAATAATGCAGTTAACAACAATAAGAGGCACAAAAATACCCAAGCTTTTATGCAAAGATGGTAAATATGCTGCCATAACTAAATCAACAACTGTAACAGCGGATGCAATAACTACAATATATGATGGAATTCTTATTTTATCCGGTATTAGTCCTTTTATTAAGGATATAATACTATTTGATACCAGAAGCACAAAACTTGCTGCAAGTCCCATTCCTATGGCATTTTCAACACTTGATGTAACAGCAAGAGTAGGGCATAACCCTAACATTATTCTAAATATAGGGTTTTCTTTATATATTCCTTTTAAAAATTCTTTTTTAAGTTCCATTATTCACTCCCTATATTTTGTGTTTTATTTTTTAGTTCAACAAGAGTTTTCTTTATTGCTTTTGTAACCGCACGTGATGAGATTGTAGCACCTGTTAGAGCTTGAATAGTGTTCTCTTTATCAGGATTATCCTTGTCTAAGAATATATTATTTTCTTTTTTACCGATGAATTGGTGTATCCATATCTGTTTTTTTCCATTGTATTTCCCCATTGCTTCAATTTTAGAGCCGAGTCCTGGGGTTTCTTGTTGAAATATAACTTTTGTCCCTGTTATTGTAAAAGTTGTATCTACACCAATCAAAGCTTGTATAACAGAAGAATAGCCTTTTCCATATGCAATTGTTGCGTATCCAGCAATATTTGTTTTTTGATCATCTGAATACCCAATATAGAAAGTAAAACCGTCTGTTTCTTTCTTTTCTATTTGCACTACATCTTGGGGCATAACTTCTTTTACAGCATTATTTATTTCATCTAACCTATGTTGTTGAATTAATGGTTGCGTTTTTAAATTAAGAAAAGCAAGAATAGCAACAGAAAAACCTGTAATAATTGTTAGAACTACAGAGAATTTTATTATATTATTTTTCATTTTTTACCTCACCGAATTTAGTGGGTTTAACATATCTATCAATTAGAGGAACAACTAAATTCATTAATAAAATACTGTATGAAACACCTTCTGGATAACCACCAGCAAGCCTGATTGTGATTGCTATTACTCCGGCGCCAGCAGCAAATATAATACGTCCTTTTTTTGTTATAGGAGATGTAACCATATCTGTTAGCATATAAAATGCACCTAAAAATAATCCACCTGAGAAAATATGGAATAGAAAATTTCCTGAAAATAGGCCCTGATAACCACCAAACATCCAACCTAAAAAACCTACAGTTAATATATAAGTGAAAGGTACTCTCCAATCAATATATTTTTTATAGATTAAAAATAGTCCTCCTAAGAGTATTAATAAAGCAGAGGTTTCACCAATACATCCTCCAATATTACCAATAAATAATTTTTGCCAATTAGCATATAATCCATTAATTGCTTTAGTAGCGGCAATATTAATTTCAGTTGTATCTGCTTTAATAGCCGCTAAATTTATTTTATAGATATTTAATGGAGTTGCTCCTGTGAATCCTTGCAATGTTAGTCCGCTTAAAGTTCCACCATGAGGAGCAAGCCATTTTGATGTCATTTCAACAGGCCATGAAGCCATTAAAAAAGCTCTACCGACTAAGGCGGGGTTTAAAGGATTGTTTCCTAAACCACCAAATATTTGTTTTCCAATAGCAATAGCAACAAAAGAGCCAATTATCGGAATCCAAAATGGAACATCCGGTGGTAAATTGAACGCAAGCAATATACCAGTTACTACCGCGCTGCCATCAGAAATAGTAGATGGCTTATGGAGTAATTTTGTAATAATATGTTCTGTAATTATAGCACTTATTATAGCAAGAAAAGTGATCCAGAATGCTGGAAATCCATAAAGATATATAGAAAATGCCCATATAGGGACTAATGTTGCATTAACAGTCCACATAATTTTAGGTATACTTTCATTATCTCGCCATTGAGGAGAAGATGATATAATTAATTTGTTATCAACCATTAGAAGCTCCTTTTGTTTGTTGAGCTTTACGTCTGTTGGCTATTATTGTGGATTTAGCCAGTCTGATATAATGAACTAAATTAATTTTTGCAGGGCAAACATAAGCACAAGAACCACATTCTATACAATCCATAGCACCATATTTTTCCGTTTCTTCTGTAAAATCTTTTTTTATATTTTTCATAATCATTGTTGGGACAAGGTTCATTGGGCAGACATCTACACATCGTCCACATGAGATACAATTATGTTCTTCATAAATAGCAGTTTGTTCTTTAGTTAATGCTAAAATCCCGGAAGTTCCTTTTATTACAGGAACATTAAGATCAAATATAGCAATTCCCATCATAGGGCCGCCATTTATTACTTTAATAGTATCATCCTTTAATCCACCACAGTATTCTATCACTTCAGCTATTGGAGTTCCTATTCTTACTAATAAATTTTTTGGATTTTTTATACCTTCACCAGATACAGTTAGAACTCTCTCGTATAGGTTTTTGTTTTTATAGATAGCTTCATATATTGCATAAGCAGTTCCTACATTTTGTACAACAACACCCACATCTAAAGGTAGTCCGCCAGAAGGCACTTCTTTTTTTAATATTGCATATATGAGCTGTTTTTCTGCACCTTGTGGATATTTTACTTCCAGTCCAATAACTTTTATTGGAAGATTTGCAGTTGCTTCTGTTAATTTATGTATTGCATCAGGTTTGTTTTTTTCAATCCCAATATAAACATTATCCACTTCTAAAGCGGTTTTTAATAACATTACTCCTTTTAGAAAATCTTCTGTTTTTTCTATCATTATTCTATAATCACATGTTAGATAAGGCTCACATTCAGCCCCATTTATAATAAGAGTATCAATACTTTTGCCTGGAGGTGGGGATAATTTTACATGCGTTGGGAAGGTTGCACCGCCTAATCCTACAATTCCGGCTTCTTTAATTTTTTCGATGATGTATTTTTTGTCAAGATTTTCAATATGTTGTTCATCAAAATCAGTTTCAGATTCATCATTTCTTTCAATTATAATAGTCTGGGATTTTCTACCAATGGGCGTATTTAAATTTTCGATTTTTTTTACTATTCCGTTGATAGATGAATGAATATTTGCAGAGACAAAACCACTTGCTTGTGCAATTAGTTGTCCTTTTTTTACTTCGTCCCCTGGTTTAACTAAAATTGTTGCAGGAGCACCAATATGTTGTTGTACTGGAATATAAGCGATTTTTGGGGGTGGCATTATCTCAATTGCTTGACCGGAAGATAAATTCTTTCGATCATCTGGATGGACTCCCCCCTTGAAAGTATATTTTTTAAAAAGAGCCATCAAACCCTCCTGTTTTTTTGTTATTTTATAATAATAAAATTTGTCTATCAAGTCAATAAATTAAATATAGTTTTAAATTTTTATCAAAAGGATTTATTAAATAAATATAGAGTTTATTTTTTTAATTCAATTTTACACTTATTATTGCCGATAATTTTTATATGACTAAAACAAATGTCTATAAAAAATGGGATTCCTTATGGGGAAGCCTTTATCAAAAACCTATTAAAGAAGATTTGCAGGATTTTATTCTTCAATTAGCTCAAGCAGGTCTATTGGGAAAAGTCATAATGGATCTCGGTTGCGGATATAATCCAGTTACTAAAAAATTACCTGACAAAAAATTTAAAAAAATTTATATAGATGTTAGCTATGGTATAAATTATAATACAAAAAATGAATATAATTTATTTGTGAAATTTGATTTACATAATATTTTATATGAAAATAGGAGAGATTTCAAAAAATATATGAAAAAATTATATTCTTTCCTCGGAAATAGGTATAATGATAATAAGTTGATAAAAGTTGATACAATTATTTATTCTGATGTTTTAAACTATATTGATTATAGAAAAGTATTAAAAAATTATTATATATTTTTAAATAAAGGAGGCAGAAAAATTATTTTTAATAAAATTAATAAAGGAATTTATGAACTTTTTTCTGATAAAAGACCTTTGAGTAATTGGGAAATTCTTACTTTTTTACAAAAAGATTTGAGAATGACAATAGAATATGTTAGGCCTCATCCAATAATAATAGGTGATAATTATGAAATAGAGAATGCTAATTTTATATTTATTGCAAAAAAAATATATGATTAAAAATTGTCTATTATAGTTTTAAATTTATTTCCGATTATATCAGTAGAATAATTGTTTATTATATATTGTCTTGCCTTTTTGCCGATTGATTTTCTTAATTCAGGATTTTTAATTAGTAGTTCTAATTTATTATACCATTCTTCTTTATTTTTTGCTAAAAATCCGTTTTCCCCATCAATTATAAATTCTTTATTTACATCTGTAAGAGTTGCAATAACTGGAATTTCTAATGCCATATACTGGAAAGCTTTTAAACCACATTTCCCGAGCACCCATTCTTCAATGAATAAAGGGTATAGTCCTATATCAAATTTTTGTATTGTAGAGATTTCTATATCAGGACTCCAATCAATGGCAGTACATTCAATGTTAGTAAATTTAAAGTTTTTGTTTCCCATAATCATTATTTCAAAATCATAATTCTTTTTTAATTCTTCTAATATATCTTCTATTGCATATAAATAAGCTGAGGTGGTTACACTTCCTGACCAGCCAATTACTATTTTTTTATTATTTTTGTTTTTTATAGGTATATATTTTTTAGTATTTATTGCAGAGGGAATTACAACCATCTTTGTTTCATAATCTGGTATATATTTATAGAAAAATCTTGTTGCTGAAAAAACGTATTTAGAATATTTAAAATAATTAAAATACCTTTTGGGATTCCTAAAATATGAAATAAAAGTTTTTTGTTTACTTTTATGTGGGAGGAAAATAAAATCATCAATATCATAGATTATTTTATTTTTAAATATTTTTAGATATATTTTTTCAAAAAATGGTAAATAAATAGGGAAAAGTTCTAAATGAATATAAATTATATCATATCTATGAAAAATTATCAAAAGGAATATCCTTTTAATTAAGTTTTTTGCAAATATCAATAATTTTAATAGCATATTATTAGAATTGTGTATTAAATTATATTCTCTTTTTGACCAAAATGGAAAGAATTTTATATTATATCCATTTAGAAAAGGAATAAATTGTTCGAATCTAAAACGTTGTGAAGGAGCTTGATTTTTTGGATAAGGAACAAAAAAGACAATATTTTTCATATAGTTATGATATATAAATTTTATGAAAATACAAGTCTATTTTTAATTTTTCTCTTTGGATAAAAAATTAATTTAAAAATATATTTTTTTAAAAAAAATATCTTGACTTTTCAATTAAATTTTTTAGTTTATAGTTGATAACAATTTTTTTTAAAAAGGAGTTTTTATATGATATTAAGATTTTTCATATTAATTATATTTTTTTTTTATCTTGCACTGTAATTTTTAATAATAAAAAGGAGAATGTAGCTATTAAAAATAATAGTACCATTATTCCAGAGCCTTTAGAATATCACCAAAAAGATGGTTGTTTCAAGTTTGATTCTAATATTACATTTAAATATGATAAAAATAATGAAGATATAAAAAGAGTTGTTGAAAAATTTATTTCACAATTCGAAAAGGTTTCTGGATTTCATTTTAGTGATTCGAGAGATAATAAAATTATCAATATATCTTTAGTTGATGGGAATATATATGGGGATGAAGGATATTCAATTGATATAGATAGTAATAAAATTGATATATCTGCTAATAAGTGGCCGGGTATTTTTTATGCCTTTATTACCTTAGAGCAGATGCTTCCTGCTGAGTTTTTTTCAAAAGAGGTTCAAAAAGATATTGATTGGAATGTCCCACAGGTCAGGATTTTTGATAAACCTAGGTTTAAATGGCGTGGTTTTATGCTTGATGTATCAAGACATTTTTTTTCTGTTAGCACAATAAAAAATTTTCTTGATTATCTTTCATTACATAAAATAAATAAATTTCATTGGCATCTTATTGATGATCAAGGTTGGAGAATTGAAATTAAAAAATACCCTAAATTAACAGAAGTCGGTGCATGGAGAGTCGACCGTGAAGATAAGCATTGGAGGAATAGAGAACCACAAAAACCTGGTGAAAAGGCTACTTATGGTGGTTATTATACTCAAGAAGAAATTAGAGAAGTTATAAAATATGCTGGTGAGAGGAATATTGAAGTAATTCCAGAAATAGAAATGCCAGGACATTGTACATCTGCAATTGCTTCTTATCCGTGGCTTACATGTAGAAGTGATAGAGTATATACTGTACCTCCTGGAAGTATTTGGCCAATAAAGGATGTATATTGTCCAGGAAAAGAAACAACATTCGAATTTTTGGAAGATGTGTTAAAAGAGGTGATAGAATTATTTCCCTCAAAATATATACATATTGGAGGTGATGAAGTAGATAAAACAGAATGGGAAAAGTGCCCTTATTGCCAAAAACGGATGAAAGAAGAAGGCTTAAAAGATGTTAGTGAACTTCAAAGTTATTTTATTAAAAGAATTGAAAAATTTCTGAATAAAAATGGAAGGATTTTAATAGGTTGGGATGAGATTTTGGAAGGTGGCCTTGCACCGAATGCTGTGGTTATGTCATGGAGAGGAGTTAAAGGAGGAATCATCGCTGCAAAAGAAAAACATTATGTTGTTATGAGTCCTACTTCGCATTGTTATTTTGATTATTATCAAGGAGATCCTGATAAAGAACCTCTTGCTATAGGTGGTTATACAACCTTAAAAAAGGTTTATTCTTATGAACCTATTCCAAAAGAGTTAAATGAAGAAGAAGCTAAATATGTTATGGGAGCACAGGCTAATCTATGGACTGAGTATATTCCCAACCAAAAACATGCAGAATATATGACCTTTCCAAGGATTGCTGCTTTATCTGAAGTCTTATGGAGTAATAAAGAAAGTAAAAATTGGGAGGATTTTAAAAGAAGAATATTAAGAATGATGAAGATATATGATTTATTAGATATAAATTATGCGAAAAGTATTTTTGCTGTCGATATTCGTTCTTTTTTTGATAAAGAGCAACAAAAAATTCTTGTTAAAATGGAAACACAATCTTTTAATCCAGAGATATATTTTACGCTTGATGGTTCAGATCCTGATAATTTTTCTATAAGATATAAAAAACCAGTTGAGATTAAAAAAACATGTCTGATTAAAGCAGTATCTTATTTAAATGGTAAAAAAGTTAGTGGAGTTTCTAATGTTGAGTTTTTTTATCATAAAGCACTTGGCAAGAAAATTAATTTAAAATTTCCATATTCTGAGAAATATTTTGCTAATGGAGATTTTTCTTTAGTTGATGGTTTTAAAGGTAGTATGTTATATAGTGATTCTTTGTGGCAGGGTTTTTGGGGGACAGATCTTGTTGCTACAATAGATTTAGAGAAAATTAGTCCCATAAAATATATATCAATAAATTTTTTACAGAGTGTAGGTTCGTGGATTTTTTTACCTAAAAAAATAGAATTTTTCATTTCATCCAATGGCAATGATTATAAAAGAGTAGCTGTTTTTGATAATGTTGAAGTGAGAGAAAATTTTATTATTAAAACATTTGAAAAGCAGCTTGATTCTGAAAAAGCAAGATTTGTTAGGATTTTTGCTAAGAATATTGAAAAATGTCCTCAGTGGCATCCAGGCGCAGGAGATAAAGCCTGGTTATTTGCTGATGAAATTATAGTAAATTAAATTTATTCTTGAAACTTTTTTTTATTTTTGTAATTTAAATAGCTATGAATGAAAAATATATTGTTGTTATCACTACATGTGATAGTAGAGAGATAGCTGAAAAAATTTCTAATTTTTTAGTGAGAAATAAATTAGCAGCATGTGTTCAGATTTCTAATGAAATAAATAGTGTATATATATGGAAAAATAATATTGAGAATTCTACTGAATATTATTGTATTATAAAAACTAAAGAGAATTTATTTCATAAAGTGGCAGAATCCATAAAAAAAATACATAATTATGAAGTGCCAGAGATTATTGCTTTGCCAATTATATATTTGAGTAATGATTATAAAAAATGGATTGATGAAAATACATTGTAAAATATAGAGAAGAAGGAGTATTTTGTGGATATTAAAGATAAAAAAGATATAATTTATTATTTAGGGGTATCAGAAGAGGAGAAGATACGGGAATTATTTGATTATGCTTATAAAGTAAAAGTTGAGAATGTTGGGAAATTTGTATATTTCAGAGGGATTATTGAGTTTAGTAATATTTGCACGAAAAATTGTTATTATTGTGGTATAAGAAAAGATAATACAAAGATAAAAAGATTTTCAATGACAGAAGATGAGATTATAGAATTAGCTTTATGGGCTTATGAAAATAATTATGGATCTATTGTTTTGCAGTCTGGTGAGAGAAAGGATAAAGATTTTGTTTTATTTATAGAGAAGATTTTAAAGAAGATAAAAAAATTATCCAATGATAAACTGGGCATTACATTATCTGTAGGTGAGCAGGATTATGATACATATAAAAGGTGGTTTGATGCTGGTGCACACAGATATTTATTGAGAATAGAAGCATCAGACAGAGAATTGTATGAAAAATTGCATCCTGCAGATCATAGCTATGATGTAAGATTAAAATGTCTTGAATCATTACGTGATATAGGTTATCAGGTTGGTACAGGTGTTATGATTGGGTTACCTTTTCAAACACTTGAAAATCTTGCTAATGATATTTTATTTTTTAAAAAAATGGATATAGATATGATTGGTATGGGGCCGTATATTATTCATGAAGATACACCTATTATTAAATATGTTGATAGTTTTGATAAAGAAAGTCAGCTTAATCTTGCTCTTAAAATGATTGCTGTAACGAGGATATTTTTGAAAGATGTTAATATTGCATCCACTACTGCGTTGCAAGCATTAAAGCATATAGGTAGAGAATTGGGATTGATGGCAGGAGCAAATATTATTATGCCAACAATAACTGATACAAAATATAGGCAATTATATTTATTATATCAGGATAAACCTTGTATTGATGAAAATGCAGGACTTTGCAGAAATTGCCTCCAGGCACGTATAGAATCAATTGGTGAAAAAATAGGATTTAATGAATGGGGCGATTCGCCTCATTATTTTAAAAAAGTAAGGGAGTCTTAATGGTGAAACCTAAAAAATTAGAAAAAGGAGATACTATTGGTATTGTTTCTTTAGCTTCTCCACCATTTGGAATTTCGGATATTATGTTTGCTAAAAAGCAATTGGAAAATATGGGATTTAATGTGATATTATCGGAATATATTAGTGAGCAGTATAAATATTTAGCAGGCGAAGATGATAAAAGATTGCAGGAATTTTATAGATTTCTGGAAGATAAATCAATAAAAGCAATAATGTCTACCAGAGGTGGATATGGCACTGGAAGATTTTTGAGAAAATTAGATTTTGAAAAAATAAAAGATAATCCTAAGATAATTATAGGATATAGTGACATAACTTCTTTATTACTTGCAATTTATAAAAAAACAGGGCTTGTTACCTTTTATGGGCCAATGTTTACATCAGAATTTGCATCATCCGATATATCTTATACTAAAGATAGATTTATTGATACATTAGTAAATCTAAAATATCCGATAGAAATATCTGGCTGTAATAGTGATAAAGTATATATTTTTAGAGATGGCTATGCAGAAGGAGAATTAGTTGGGGGATGTTTGTCACTTATTGTATCGACACTTGGCACACCTTATGAAATTGATACAGACGGAAAGATTTTATTTTTTGAAGATGTTGGTGAAGCGCCATATAGGATTGATGCTATGTTAACTCATCTAATTAATGCAGGAAAATTTGATAAATTAGCAGGGCTTGTTATAGGAGAAATGATAGATTGTACTCCTAATAGAGGTTTTCCAATGGGAAGCTTTCATTGGGAGGAAGTGATTTTAGATAGGATTAAAGATTTTTCTTTTCCTGTAATCTCTGGGATATGTTTTGGTCATGGAAAGCAAAAAGCAACAATTCCTATTGGCACAAAAGCAAGAATTGATACTGAATTGAAAAAATTAATTTTATTAGAGGTACCTGTTTTGTAGTTTTTTTAATACTGAGATTTTTTGAATTTCTCAAAGAGATAGTTATATTTTTCTTTCAATAATTTGTTATAGTGTATATTTTGAGGTAGTGCAGGTTTATATTGCCATTCTTTAGAAATTTGCATAAGAGCCTTTTCTAACTCCCATTTATGTAAAAAGAGTTTTCCATGGAGAGATTTTACTGCTTTTATTTGATTCTCTGAGAATAGGGAAGGGGTTAATACAAGTTTTACATACGATGAATCTATATAGATGCTGTCTGCTTTAGCAAGTTTTATTATTTTTACTGCCATAGAAGATTGTATATTTGCTTTATTTTCTATATAGGATTTCAGGCGAATAGCATTTGTATAATTTTTATTCTGCAATTGTTTTAGTTTGCTTATTGTTGAGTCGTCAAGGTTATATTTATTTTTTAATTCAATTAGTAAGTTTTCAGAAATTATATAAGTAATAGGTTTATATACTTGAGTCTGGAAAACATTTTGCATAAAAAATAGGCTAATAAAACTTATTCCACCCGCAATTATAGGTGTTAATACCCATCCAGAAGCTATTTTCCCTAATAATTTAAAATTTATTCCTTTAACTCCTTTTGCAACACCTATGCCGATAACACCGCCTACAACTGCTTGGGAACTGGAAACAGGAACCAATGGCAGTGGAGGGAGCCCTATTGATGAGATAAAATTTGCTATAGAGGAAGATGAGAATATAAATAGTACCAGAGATTCAGACAAAACCACAATTAATGCTGTAACTGGCGATAGCTTGAATAGTTCGTTCCCGACAGTCATCATTACTTTTTTTGAATAAGTGATTATTCCTAACGATATTGCGATCGCTCCTATCAGAAATAGTTGTTGAGTGCTTGTAAGAACGAATAAGTTTCCAATATTTATATTTTTAAATGGAGATGAAGTTATAAATACTCCCATTACATTAGCTATATTATTTGCACCTAATGAATAGGCACCAAAAGCACCGACTAAGATTAGACTTATTCTGGTGTATAAATCCAGAGATAGAAGGTGTATTTTTGCTTTATTGAGACATTTTTGAGTGATTTTAAATAAAATAAATGCAAATATGGCGGTGAGAATAGGGCAGAATATCCAGGTTGATACAATCTTTTTTAAAGAGTTAACATCTGTGACAAAATTAGAAAAAAAGTTCCATCCTATAATTGCTCCAACAATTGCCTGGGATGTTGAGACCGGTAATTTTAATTTTGTCATCCATGTAACTGATATAGCAGCTGCAAGAGCAACTGTAAAGGCACCACCAATAGCATTGACATCACCTAATTTTCCTAATGTATGAGCAGCACCAGTTCCGCTTATAACAGCGCCTAAAATTACAAAAATACTGGCAATAATTGCTGCTGTTTTAAACTTTACCATTTTTGATCCTACAGCAGTACCAAAAATGTTAGCAGTATCATTTGCGCCTAATGACCATCCTAAAAATAATCCACTAATTAGATAGATAAATATCACTACTATCTTCTCCTATTAGAGCATTAGATCATACGTTTTATAGTATATACTGCTAATCTGTCAGCAACATCTTCTGCTTCATCTGCTATGTGTTCTATATGAAATGTAAAATCTCTCAGGTGTATTTTTATGGCAAGCTCAATATCTTGTAAAAAGATATATCGCTTTATGCTTTCTGCAATTTTATCAGATTCTTTTTCATAAACATAAACTTTATTGATATAATCACGTACAGAATTAATATCTGTAAAATATGCACGAATCGCTCTAACTAATTCTTCAACAGAATTTATAACAACATCAGTTAATTCTATATATTTTATTTTTAAATCTTGTAAGATAAAAGGTTTTTCTATAGAAAATTGAAGTAATGTTTCATTAAGTAAATTTAGAATATTATCTGTAACTTCTAATAAAGCTAATACATCGCCCCTTGATTCAGGGATTAGAGTATATAAATATAATTGATTTTCTATGTCTCGTCTTAATTCATCTCCTTTTGATTCATATTTATCAACAATATCAAGCCGTTCTTCAAAATCATTTAATTCATTATTCATATAAAACTTAATAGCCTGCTTGAATTCTGTAGCACCTTTAATTATTATGTCTAAGAATGTAGCTATTTTTAACTCTAATTCTTTAGATTTTTTGAATATATTCATTTGTATGCTCCTTCTTTCTTTATTAAAATATCTATTTTATAATAAAGAAATTTTTGATAACTTCAAAATGTAATATTTATTTTTACCATACTGTAAGTATTTTATTTACTATATCTTCTGATAAATTTTTTGTTACTTTTGTTTTAATTTCTTCTTCATTTTCAGTAAGATAGTTATATGTAAGATGATTAGATAATCCAGATGAACTCCAGAATGTTTTATTTTCTTTTTTATTTATACATTTTGCAGATACTGTAATTTTTAAGTCATATTGACTTACATCTTCATTTCTCCCATAGGTGTAAGGTTTATTTTCATAATTTAATATAGTAATATTTAGAATTAAATCGGCATCATCAGGATTATTGACTATTTTTAATCTTCCATTGTCTATAAAAGCATTAATTATATTTTCATATAATGTTTCTGATAATTCTCCTATGGCAGTTCTATTTTCTATAGGATAGAGATAAATTGTTTTAATATCTGGAGGAATACTATCAGAAGTGCTGTAATACCAACATCTTACGAATAAAATTAATATAACAAGCAATATAATTATATCTTACATTTTTTCGGTCCTTTTTAAAAAGAAGTTTATTATA
>Ga0164318_10000837_pt1 | contig 25437 bp, 16 predicted proteins | sample GuaBasSedimGuay9_FD_113734 | JGI IMG/M metagenome (GOLD analysis project Ga0164318, IMG submission 113734) | Subseafloor sediment microbial communities from Guaymas Basin, Gulf of California, Mexico - Guay9, Core 4571-4, 0-3 cm | ecosystem: Environmental > Aquatic > Marine > Hydrothermal vents...
AATTTTTTTCCAAGAACAGCACAACAAACAAAGTTTCACTATGGCTTTTCTCTCCTTTTTGGATTAATACACGGCATGGGTTTTTCCAATTATTTAAAAATTTTACTAGGAGCCGAAACGTCCATTTTAAAACCTCTATTTGCTTTTAATCTGGGATTGGAAATTGGTCAGCTTTTGATCGTGAGTATTTATTTTATAATATTGTATCTTTACACTCGATTTATACATCAAAATCATCAGTATTGGAAAATTAGCTTATCAGCAATAGCTGGAATAATTGCTGTTTTTCTGATGATTGAAACTCGTTTTTGGTAATAAATCAACCACAACCAAACCTAAACCTGATTATGAAAAAAACATTTCTTTTTATCGTATTGTCTGTACTCGCTAGCACAGTAGTTTTTGCCCAACAAAATCCAAGTAAATTTCATCAATTAAAAGAAGAGTTTGCAACACCTAATGTGTACCGAACAGCAAGTGGCGCTCCTGGTCACGAGTATTGGCAGCAAAAGGCCGATTATGTAATTGATATCCGATTGGATGATGAGAATCAGAAAATCTCGGGTGAAGAAACCATTACTTATTTCAATCAATCGCCAGATGAGTTGACTTATTTATGGGTGCAACTCGATCAGAATATGCGAGCAAAAGATTCAGACAGGTATAAAATTTCGACCTCAGAGATGCGTGATCAAATGAGCTTGCGAGCTCTAAATCGTTTAGAGCCTGACTTTGATGGTGGTTTTAAATTGGATAAAGTTAGCGATAGCCGAGGTGCTCTTCTGAATTATACCGTAAATGGCACGATGATGCGTATTGATTTGCCACGACCTTTAAAGTCAAAAGCATCTTATAGTTTTAAGATAAAATGGTGGTATAATATCAACGATCATATAAATATGGGCGGTCGTTCGGGTTATGAATATTTTGAGGAAGATGGCAATTATTTATATATCATCGCTCAGTTTTATCCTCGTATGGCTGTTTATAACGAAGTGGAAGGTTGGCAGAATAAACAATTTTTAGGTCGTGGAGAATTTGCCGTTCCTTTTGGCGATTATAAAGTGAGTATTACTGTTCCTTCTGATCATATTGTTGGCGCAACGGGTGTTTTGCAAAATCAAAACGACGTTTTAACTGCTAGTCAAAGAGCACGTTTTAAAGAAGCTTCTAATAGTGATAATCCAGTGGTAATTATTAGTCAGGATGAAGCTGAAGAAGCAGAAAAACATTTTGCCAAAACTGAAAAAACTTGGGTTTTCCAAGCTGAAAATGTACGCGATTTTGCTTTTGCTACGTCTCGTAAATTTATCTGGGATGCTCAAGCGGTAAAGTTTGGTAATAGAAAAGTAATGGCGATGTCTTTTTATCCTAAAGAGGGGAATCCATTATGGGGAAAATATTCTACTAAAGTGGTTGCGCACACCATTAAAACATATTCGAAGTTCACTTTCGACTTTCCTTATCCTACAGCTATTTCAGTACATTCTGATCAGCAAGGGATGGAGTACCCAATGATTTGTTTTAATGGTGGACGACCAGAAAAAGACGGAACGTATAGCGAGCGCACAAAATATGGAATGATAGGTGTTATTATTCATGAGGTAGGACATAATTTTTTCCCAATGATTGTGAATTCAGATGAGCGCCAATGGACTTGGATGGATGAAGGGATGAATACTTTTTTACAATATTTGACTGAGCAAGAATGGGAGCGTGGTTATCCTTCTCATAGTGGAGTCGCCTATAATATTGTGGATTATATGAAGGGCGATAAGAAAAACATACGGCCTGTTATGACCAATTCAGAATCTCTTATGCAGTTTTATCCTAATGCTTATGCTAAACCGTCAACAGCATTAAATATTCTTAGGGAAACAGTAATGGGACGCGAATTGTTTGACTTTGCTTTTAAAACATACGCTCAACGTTGGATGTTTAAACACCCAACACCAGAAGATTTCTTTCGCACAATGGAAGATGCTTCGGCAGTTGATTTGGATTGGTTTTGGCGTGGATGGTTTTATTCAACAGATCATGTTGATATTGCATTAGATAAAGTAAGTTGGTTTAAAATGAATACTCAAAATCCTGAAACAGAATTCCCTTTGGATGCCAAGGAGAAGTATGAAAGCAGAGATAGCTATATTGCAAATATTAGAAATAAAGAGCAGCTGGAAGAGGTTTATACAGAGCGGGATACAAGCACATTGGATTTTTACAATCGGTATAATCCTTTTGCTGTTGGCTTGAAGGAAAAGGAAGATTATGAAGCCTATCTTGCTTCACTAAGCGATGAAGAAAAAGAAGTTCTTAATGCGGGAAAGAATTATTATCAACTCGACTTTTCCAATATTGGAGGCTTGGTAATGCCTATAATTTTGGAATTTACTTATGTTGATGGTTCGAGAGAAATAAAGCGAATTCCTGCTGAAATATGGAAAATGAATTCCAGTCAGGTTTCAAAAGTATTTGTCACGGATAAAGAGATTCAAGAAATCGTTTTAGATCCAAATTTGGAAACAGCTGATGTTGATCGTAATAACAATTATTGGCCAGAGCGCAAAGAGCCAACTCGCTTTGAATTATTTAAAGCTCGACAAAGAAAGTCTTCATTTAATCCAATGCAAAAAGCTAAAAAGTAATTGTTTAGGTTCTTATTTTAAAGAATCAAACCACTCCAAAGCAGATAGTATAATGGGTACGGCAGCATCTGTGTGAGAACCAGTTTGAATGCTTATCAATTCAACGGTTGAACTGCTATTTGCACTCAAAATTTGCTCTGCATTCACACTGATAGCGTAAGGAACAATTTCATCAGCTAGGCTGTGATAAAATCGGATGGGATTTTTAGGGTTCCAGTCAAGCAAAGAATTTTCGCGAAAATCTAATCGTAAAACATGATTATCATTGGTTTTAAAACCGTTTACAAAAGTTTGATTTAATAGTGCTGTCATATCTGTTGTTAAGTTGGCATTAATAGTTCCCAAGTCATTGGTTCCATCGTATAGGCTAGAAACTAGATCTGCATAAGGAGCATTAAAAATATCCGATAAGTTTAAATTATCGTAATATTCAGCATAAGAGTATAATATAAAACCAATTAATGCTGGTGAGTTGTAGGTATCTAATGCTAATATACCATCAGCAGTAGCTTCAACATCATAAGGTCCGGCCATAGGCGCAGATGCTTTAAGTTGAAATTGAGAGCTATAACTAGCTTCTATCTTTTTTTGTGTAGCCATAGTTACATAGCCGCCTTCGGAATATCCACAGATATATAAATCGTCTGAATAGGAAATTCCGTTTTCATCACAGTAATTTTTAGCTGCAATTAGCATGTCAATACTTGCTGACGCCGATAATTCGGATTGAAGATAGGGATGAACTTCATGAGAATCGCCCAAACCTAAATAATCAGGTAAGCAACTGATAAATCCTAGAGAAGCGCTAAGTGCTCCAACCATTCCTTCTGTAGAATTTGAACCCATATAAGTTGGAACATTAGTGCGTTTAGCTAAGGTGCCGTGCTGGTAGCTTAACATAGGGAATGTGCCGCCTGTTACCGGAATGAATAAAGCACCACTAGCTGTTGTAGGCTCTCCTTCACTATCAATAGTTGAATAGGAAAGTTTAATCATTTCAACCTTATATTCGGGATTTAAGATTGTATGTGCTCCGGTTAAGGTTAAGCCCAGATTTATTTCTGTTATGGTGATGTCATCCATCTTAACAGATTTTATCAGGTCGCCTCTTTGAACTGCTTGAGGATTATCGGGAGTGTCAGTATCATCTTTTGTACAACTAAAAAGAGAGATTCCTAAGCCAATAAATAAGACGAAATAATAAAGTTTATTAAGTTTCATTTTGATGCGAGTTTTAAATTTCAGCACCAAAATACAACAAAGAGAACTTATATCCCCAATTTAATAGAAAATAAAGTTTTTAAAGAAGCGAATTATTAATGATTCCTGCTCCTAAGCAAATTTCTTCTGCTTCGTCATAAATTACTCCAAATTGCCCTGCTGCTATGCCTGCAATTGCAGTATCCGATTGAATAAAGTATTGATCGCCTTTCTGAATAAGTTTTCCTTTTGTAAAATCGGGGGTGTGGCGTGTTTTAAATTTTACATCTTGAAAAACAGAATAATCACGATCTGCCTTTTCGTTGATAAATTTAAAATCAGCTAGCCAAATCTTATCTTCATATTGGGCAATTGGATCGTAGCCGTTAGAAACATAAAGAATATTCTTTTCCATATCTTTTTTTACCACAAACCAGGGGCCTTGACTTAAACCCAAACCTTTGCGTTGCCCGATGGTGTGAAACCACAGTCCGCGATGCTCACCTAAACGTCGCCCAGTTTCTAATTCTACAATATCGCCTTTACTTTCGCCAACATATTGGCGGATAAAATCGTTATAATTGATTTTGCCAAGAAAGCAAATCCCTTGACTGTCAGGTCTTCCGGCTGATGGAAGTTTGATTTCGTGAGCTATTTTTCTTACTTCTGGTTTTGGAATATTTTGCAAAGGAAACATTGCTTTTTGCAATTGTGCATTGCTAATTCGTCCCAGAAAATAGGTTTGATCTTTGTGCTTATCTACGGCAGTATGTAAATAGTTTTCTCCATCAATCACTTCAATTCCTGCATAATGTCCGGTAGAAATCCGATCGAATTCTTGTCCATATTTATCGTTGAAAGCTCCAAATTTTATCAGAAGGTTACACATAATATCGGGATTGGGTGTAAGTCCTTTTTTTACGGTATCCAGGGTGTATTTAATAACGGTGTCGTAATATTCCTTTTGTAAATCGACAATTTCCATCTTGCAGCCATATTTTTTGGCAATATAGCTGGTAATTTCAATATCCTCTTCTTTTGGACAAACGTATCCGGGCTCATCTTCCAAGCCTATTTTTATGTAGAAGATTGTAGGGTCGTAACCCATTTCTTTTAACAGGTGAACTGTAACTGAGCTGTCGACACCTCCCGAAACTAATGCTGCTATTTTCATTTAATCAATCTGATTTTTTTGCAAAAATAAGTGTTTTTCGTCATTCACCGATAAATGAATGCCATTCGCCGAAAACTTCTTGACTTGTTGTGGTAATGTCTTTAGTTTCGCTAAAAATTGAAAACAAAAAAAATAAACTGTATGAGAAATCATCCACAAAGACAAGATTCAAACGGACGTGTAATAGCCGGTATTATTATTTTAGTTGCCGGTTTATTGTTCTTACTTAATAATCTAAATGTATTGCCTCCACAAATGAGGTATTATATTTTTAGTTGGAAAACGTTATTAATAGCTATCGGAACTTTAAACCTTCTATTTTCGCATAACCGAACTGGCGGATTTATTATGCTGATAGTTGGTCTATCATTTTGGATTCCGGATATTATTCATATTCCAATTCGTATGGGGCGATTTATTTGGCCTATGGCGATTGTTGCTGTTGGTATTTTTCTTCTGTTTAATTCCTCTGAAAGTAAGTATGGTGAACGTTTTTGGAAGAACAGAATAAGAGAGCGCAATAAGTACAGAGATGAGAATCAGTCTGATGAACAAGGCGATTTTGCACAGGATGATTATGTTAACGATATTGCCATTTTTGGAGGTGGGTCTCGTGTAATTACAAGTAAGAATTTTAAAGGAGGAAAGCTAACCGCCATTTTTGGCGGCTCTGAAATAAAGATGCATCGTGCTAAATTAGCCCCAGGAAAACAAGTGCTTGATATTTTCTTTGTTTTTGGAGGATCGGAAATAATTGTTCCGGCAGATTGGGTAATAAAAGTAGAAACGATCTCTGTTTTTGGTGGGTTTAGTGATAAAAGATATGTGCGAAAGCCAGAAGAAATTACAGAAGGTGCTCCTTCAGTATTGGTGATTAAAGGACTTGTTTTATTCGGTGGAGCCGAATTAAAATCTTACTAAGTTTGTCTTTTCAAAAGGCTTTTGTAATTTTAATCCTCTATGCAACATCCTCTTTTCAGCAGTAAGACAGCATTTGGAATGTATATTTTGGCTTGGGTTATACTGATTAGCATTCAAACTCTTTCCTTTTTTCAGTTGTTTTCTGTTTCGTGGTTTTATGCAGTAATTGACAGTCTTCTTTTCGGAAGTATTTATTTCTTTATTGGAATAGGAGTGTGGTATTTTATTCGTTATGCCAGTTTTGAGAAAAATCAACTTTTCCCTTTGATTTTAGAACATTTAGCTTCGGCTTTTGTTTTGGTTAGTATTTGGGTGTACAGCGGAACCTATATATTAGCACATATTTTTTCTTTATCTCCCGATTATGTGAATTTACTGTGGGGAACAATAGGGTGGCGATATGGAAATGGGTTTCTGTTATACATTATTCTTATTATTGTCTACTATTTGTATGCAAATTATATTCGGCAACAGCAACGAAAAGAAAAAGAATTAAAGCTTCATTCAAGCTTACAAAATGCCGAAATAGATTTATTAAGATCTAAACTTAATCCTCATTTTTTGTTTAACAGCTTAAATAGCTTAAATGCCTTAATTCAGACAGAGCCCGAAAATGCGAGTAAAATGCTGTTGCAATTATCTGACTTTTTGCGATTTTCCATTGAAAAAAATAAACAAGAAAAGATAGATCTTAAGGATGAGCTTGTTAATTTGGAACGTTATATGGCTATAGAACATGTTCGTTTTGGAAATCGCCTGAAGTTCAATAAAAATATTCAAGAAAAAGCTTTAGATTTGAAATTGCCCGCAATGCTTTTACAACCTCTTTTGGAAAATGCCATTAAATATGGTTTAGGAAGTAAATTAGGTGATGTTGATGTTAAAATAAAAGCAAAAGAAAGTAATACTAATTTATTGATAGAAGTATGTAATACATATGATAAATCTGTTAATGTTAAAAAAGGATCCGGACAAGGTATTGATAATGTTCGTAAGCGTTTGAATATAATTTACAAAAATGCAGCCGATTTTAGGCTCGAAAAAACAGATAATCTGTTTAAAGTTAATATTATAATCCCCCAAACAGATAATGATGAAACAGCTTAAGGTTTTTATAGTTGAGGATGAATTACCCGCTCAAAAATTATTAGAAAAGTGGATACAGTCTATACCGGAACTTATTTTAATTGGTATTTATGCCGATGGTTTCTCAGCTTTAAAAGCTATACAGGCAGAAAAGCCGGATCTTGTTTTCTTAGATATAGAAATGCCAAAATTGAATGGCCTTGAAATTCTTGAGCTTTTGGATGACCCTCCCCAAATAATTTTTACTACAGCCTATCACGAATATGCTGTTAAAGCCTTTGAGTTAGCCGCAATAGATTATTTATTAAAACCTTTTTCGCAAGAACGGTTTGAGCGCTCCGTTAATAAAGTGCTGGATACTCAAAAAGTATTAGTCCCTGATTTAAAGAAGTCTTTATCTAAACTAAAAAATGCACAACAAGAAAGGCAGCCTTTGGATAGAATAGTTGTAAAAGAAGGTGTAAATGTTCATATAATTCCTGTTTCTGAAATATTATTTATTGAGGCGCAAGACGATTATGTGATGATTCATACAAAAGAGCAGAAGTATTTAAAATTAACTAGTTTGCGTTCTTTGGAGAATAGCTTGCCTAATGGTCAATTTGTAAGAGTTCACAGGTCATTTATAGTAAATATAGATGAAATTTCAAAAATTGGAAATTACAGTAAGGATTCGCATCAAATTATTCTGTCAAATGGAAAAAATATTAAAATTAGCCGTTCCGGTTTAGTGTTGCTACGTGAAATTTTACATCTTTGAGTTGTCATTTTGAAATTATTTTCTCGATTTGAGATAAAAATAAGTAGCAATTTAAATATGGATTTATATTCATCTTTTTTAAAAGTGTTTGATTATCAATTTATAAGATTTTAAGTCGTATTGAAAGGCATTTCTGGCAAGGTTTTAGAAAGAGATAAAACGAACAATAACTAAAAAAGTATAAGCATGAAATTAAGACTGTATTTCCTAACGGTATTATATGTAGTTGCCTTATTTCTTATGTTCATCTCATAGTTAAGAATTGGCGAAGAATATAAATAGAATTAATATAACTACTGAAATTGATTATCAATGATAACTTAATTCGTTTATCTTTTTTAATCAGTTTGTGCTAATCTGTGCAAATAGAGGTCATATTTTTATAAAGGGCTCTATTTTTATGGTGGTAATTAGGATTATTTTATGTAGGTTTGTGACGATATTCTCGCAATAATATCAGCAATTTAAATTTAGTGGTACTTAACTTTATAACGCATGAAAAAAATCAGTTTAGTTTTTTTGAGTTTTATGTTTGTTGTATTTGTAAATGCACAACAATGGACAAATAATTTACCTAAAGAAAAAGCATCTTCTTCACATACTTTTTTTGATTATCAGAAAGCTTTTTATTCTTATTGGGAACCGTATAATGTAAAAGGAGGTTTTTATATCGACGATAATGGTGAACAGAAGAAAGCACCGGGTTGGAAACAATTTAAGCGATGGGAGTATTTTTGGGAAACGCGTACAAATCCTGAAACAGGAGAGTTTCCTGCGCAGGATATTAATACTATTTTTAAACAAGAAAAACGCGCTGCTGCCTTTAATGAAACCAGTGAATTATGGCTAAGTAAAGGACCTGATTCTTCTTCGGGAGGTTACTTCGGAATAGGTAGAATTAATGTAATCGCTTATCATCCAACTAATCCCGATATGTTTTGGGTAGGAACAGCTTCTGGTGGTTTATGGGTTACAACTGATGGTGGTCAAAGTTGGGAAGTTTTAAACGATGATATGCAAACACTTGGTGTTAGCGATATTATTATCCCATCAGATTATTTTACTTCTCATACTATTTATCTAGCTACCGGCGATAGAGATGCTTTCGACACAAAAAGTATAGGGCTTTTAAAATCCACTGATGAAGGTGCGAATTGGGAAAACATAAATTTCAATTTTACGACCAATCAAAACGGAATGATTTACCGAGCTCTGTTAAATCCTTTTGATAATGAAACCATTATTGTAACAGGAAATTTTGGTACTTATAAAGGTAGTGGTGTAAATGGGAATTGGAGTAAGATTTCTGATGAAATGTTTATAGATATGGAGTTTAAACCGGACGATTTTAATACGTTATATGGTTCTACTAAACAAGGTGGCGTATTCGTTTCTACGAATGGTGGTAATGATTGGAATCAAATTATAGATGAATCTCAAGGAAATCGTACGGAACTGGCTGTAAGTCCGGCTAATCCACTATATGTTTATGCTGTTATGGTAAATGATGATGATGGTTTGTACGGCGTTTTTAAATCGGAAAATGCCGGAGAATCATTTGATATGGTTTATGATCCAGCTGCTGAAGGAGGTTTGAATATCCTTGGTTGGGATAATGGTGATGATGACGGTGGTCAAGGATGGTATGATTTAGCTATAGCTGTATCTCCAACTTCAGCAAATTTTCTTTTTATTGGTGGTATAAATACGTGGATATCAATTGATGGTGGATTAACTTGGGAGATGATGAATCATTGGTATGGCGGATTTGAATCACCTGAGGTTCACGCTGATAAGCATTATTTGGGATTTCAGACAGGAACAAGAAATTTGTTCGAGGGAAATGATGGTGGTATATACAAAACAAGTAATTTCACAGAATGGACTGATTTAACTAACGGTATTACTAATTCTCAAATCTATAGATTGAGTACTTCTCAAACGGATGTTAATCAGGGTATTACCGGACTGCAGGATAACGGAACAAAGCTTTCGTATTATGATGATTGGTATACCGTAAAAGGAGGTGATGGAGCAGAGTGTATAATAGATTATACCGATGAAGACATACAGTATGGATCTGGTGTAAACGGTCAAATTTCTAGAACTATGGCTAATTGGTCGGGATCTGAAACTGATATTTCAGATAATATTCCAGGTGGAGCTGATGGGGCGTGGATAACTCCTTATATTTTGAATCCGGTTAATCCAAAAAGTTTATATGTTGGTTATAATGAAATTTGGAAGACGGAAGATAGAGGTGATAATTTTGTTCAGATAAGTGATTTTCAAGAATCTTCTTTGCAGTCCTTAGCAATATCTCCGGCTGATACAAATACTATTTATGCTGCTACTTATTATACCATATATCATACAGATAATATCGATAATGGTTGGATTGATATTACCGGAACTCTTCCTGTTAGTGATGCTAAGATTACTTATATTGCTGTAAAGGATGATGACGCAAATACCGTTTGGGTTACTATGAGTGGTTATGATGGTTATGGCGTTTGGGAGAGTACTAATGCTGGTCAAGATTGGTCAAATATTTCAGATGGACTTCCCGATGTTCCTTGCAATACTATTGTGCAAAATAAATTAAATACGTCAGAAGTTGAGCTTTACGCCGGAACAGATATTGGCGTGTATCTTAAGCTGGGTAACAATCCTTGGGTGTTTTTCAGTACAGGACTCCCAAATGTTGTAGTAAGCGAGTTGGAGATATATTATGATCCGGTAACTCCAAGTGAAAGCAAATTAAAAGCAGCAACTTATGGTCGTGGATTATGGGAAACAAAAGTATATGATAGTGGTATTCAAACAGGAGCAGAGTCATTGTCTAAAGTTATAGAATCTATCTATCCTAACCCTTCAACAGGGCAGTTTAGAATCGATTTTAAAGATTATAACGGTGAAGAAATTGAAGTGGAAATTAGAAGTTTAAGTGGTAAATTAGTGTATAAAAACAGTTTAACCGCTCAGACAAATACAATTAATTTAGAATATCTTGCCGATGGTGTTTATGTACTACAGATTCAAAAAAATAATCAGCTGTTTGGACAAAGTATTGTAATACAGAAATAGTTTAGTTGAAAAAACATTTAAAAGCTCTCTTCTGAGGGCTTTTTTTGTTTAAATCTTTTTTGTTCATAGTATTGACAAATGGTTGATTACTTGTAAATTTGACCATCAAACATCGCAGATATAATCTTGAAATGTATCTTTTAAATTAGATCACTCAATTTTTTAAGTGAACCTTATGAGTTTTTATGTTAATTTCAAGAAGCTATGTCTTAGGGATGTTGTACTTTTGCAAACCAATTTACTGGGATAAGAAGACGATTTTTTGAATGGATGAAAAAAAAGACAGAATAGAAGATTTTGATGAGAATGTGAATACCGAAGAACATCAACATGATGAGCAATCACAAGGTAAAATGCAATCAGCTACACATATTTCGGGCATGTATGAGGATTGGTTTTTGGATTATGCTTCCTATGTTATTTTGGAACGTGCTGTTCCTAGTGTTGTAGACGGATTAAAACCGGTTCACAGGAGGATTTTGCATTCTATGCGAGAGCTAGATGATGGTCGGTACAATAAAGTGGCCAATATCATTGGAAATACAATGAAATATCACCCTCACGGTGATGCTTCCATTGGTGATGCTTTAGTAAATATCGGTCAAAAAGATTTACTAATTGATATGCAGGGAAACTGGGGAAATATCCATACCGGTGACCGTGCAGCTGCTCCCAGATATATTGAAGCTCGACTTACAAAATTTGCATTACATACTCTTTTTAATCCTAAAACTACCGAATGGAAGCTTTCGTACGATGGAAGAAATAAAGAGCCTAACGATTTACCTGTTAAGTTTCCACTATTGCTCCAGCAAGGGGTTGAAGGTATCGCTGTTGGATTGGCATCTAAAATATTACCACATAATTTTATTGAATTAATAGACGCTTCTATTCGGATATTACAAGGGAAATCATTTGAGATTTATCCTGATTTTCAGACTGGTGGATATGTAGATGTAAGCAAGTATAATAAAGGTTTAAGAGGCGGTAGAATACGTATCAGAGCAAAAATAAATCAGCTCGACAATAAAACCCTTGTCATTACTGAAATACCTTTTTCAAAAACAACAAATACCGTTATTGATACTATTATCAGTGCAAACGACAAAGGCAAAATAAAAATTAAGAGAATTGATGATAATACAGCTAACGAAGTAGAAATTATTTTACATCTTTCGCCGGGTGTTTCCCCCGATCAAACTATAGATGCACTCTATGCTTTTACCGATTGCGAGGTTTCAATTTCTCCTAATTCCTGTGTTATCGATAATGATAAACCTGCTTTTTTAGGCGTTGATGAGATATTAAAAAGATCAACTGATTTTACGGTAGAACTACTCAAGAAAGAACTCCTAATAAAAAAGAACGAATTATTAGAGCATCTGCATAATCTTTCACTCGAAAAAATATTTATAGAAAATCACATTTATCGCGATATTGAAGTCTGTGAATCATTTGAAGAAGTAATAGAAACTATTGATAAAGGATTAAAGCCTTATACTAAAAAATTTATTCGTAAAGTTACTCGCGATGATATTATTCGCTTGACAGAAATAAAAATTAAGCGAATTTCTAAGTATAACTCATTTAAAGCCGATGAACAGATAAAAGATTTAAATGTAGAACTTAAAAAAGTTGATTTCAATTTAGATCATTTAATAGATTTTGTAATTGATTATTTTAAGGATTTAAAAACGCGTTTTGGAAAAGGCAGAGGTAGAAAAACAGAAATTCGTAGTTTTGAAAATATTAATGCCGCTACGGTTGCAGTGGCAAGTCAAAAGCTGTATGTAAATCGTGAAGATGGCTTTGTCGGTATTTCTCTGAAAAAAGACGAATACGTTGGTATGTGTTCCGATATCGATGATATTATAGTTTTTAGAGAAGATGGTAAATTTGTGGTTTCCAAAGTAAACGGAAAAGTCTTTGTAGGAAAGAAAATATTGCATGTTGATGTATTTAAAAAAGGCGACGACAGAACCGTTTATAATGTAGTTTATAGAGATGGGTTAAGAGGAAATAGCTTTGTGAAGCGTTTTGCTGTAACCTCCATTACAAGAGATAAAGAATATGATTTTATTAGTCAAACAAAAGGCTCTAAAATTTTATACTTTACAGCTAATCCAAATGGTGAAGCCGAGCTTTTAAAAATAAATTTACGACCCAATCCAAAGCTTAAAAAAACAACTTTTGATTTTGATTTTAGCGAACTTGCAATAAAAGGCAGAGGAGCAAAAGGAAATATTTTAAGTAAAAAACCTATAGCTAAGATTGTTAAAAAAGAAGATGGAGTTTCAACTTTAGGAGCCATAGATATTTGGTTTGACGATAGTGTAAAACGCTTGAATACTGACGAACGTGGACGATATTTAGGCGCTTTCTCCGGTGAGGAAAAGATTTTTACAATTATGAAATCGGGAGAATATAAACTTTATAACTTCGATTTAACTAATCATTTTGAAGAAGATATGCTGCTGATAGAAAAATTCCAGCCGCATAAAATTGTAAGTGCAATATATATTGAAGCAAATTCTAAAACCCCATATCTTAAAAGATTTATTCCGGAGATAACAGAAAAGAAAATTAATTTTATTGGAGATTCGGCAAAAGCTAAATTGATAGATTACAGCCTCGACTATAAACCATTGGTTAAGGTTCTTATAAAATCATCTAAAGGAAAAGGAAATCTGAAATTAAGAATTGATGTGGACGAATTTATAGGTGTAAAAAGCTATAAAGCTAAAGGAAAAAGAATAACAACAGATAAACTACTAAATTCAACTTGGCTAAATCCTATTGATTCCGAATATCCTTTTATTAAATCAGAACAAGAAAATCAAAATCCTGAAAAACAACAAGATACAAAAGGAGATAATCCTGATACTATTGATTCTGAAAATAATATTGAATTTGAAATAGAAGTAGACGAAAAACATATTATTGTTGATAAATCTACAGAAACTAAGACTACTCCTGAGAAGAAACAAAAGAACGAAAATGAGAATTTAGATGATGATGGACAAATTGTTTTAGATTTTTAGACGCTTTATATAAATAAAACATATAATCAGATTAAAATGGCTGAACAAAAAAATATTCAAATAACTCCCAATGTACATTGGATAGGGGTTTTAGATAGAGAGATTGTTACTTTCGATGTGGTTATGGAAACCGAACACGGAACAACATATAACTCGTTTTTTATTAATGCTGAGAAAAAAACTATAATAGATACCAGTAAAGAGCGGTTTTGGGATACATATATTGAGAAAGTTAAAAGTGTTGTCGATCCTGCTGAGATAGAATACATTATCGTTAATCATACCGAACCCGATCATTCGGGTAATTTGCGTAATTTATTAAACTTGGCACCAAAAGCAACTGTTGTCGGATCCGGTAATGCTATTCGTTATTTAAAAGATTTAATGGGAGCCGATTTCCCATATCAAATTGTTAAAGACGGAAATACCCTTGATTTAGGGAATAAAACACTACGTTTTATAGGTGCTGCTAATTTGCATTGGCCCGATTCTATGTATACCTACTTAGTAGAAGATCGTTTGCTTTTTACTTGCGATTCTTTTGGTTCTCATTATGCCGATGATAATATGTGGGATGACGAAGTTGGTAATTTTGATGATGCATTTAAATATTATTTTGATGTAATTCTAAAACCATTTAGTAAATTTATGCTCAAGGCTATTGAAAAAATAAAGCCTTTGAGAATAAATGCAATTCTTCCCGGACACGGTCCTCTCTTACGTAAAAACTGGCGCAAATATGTTCAGCTCTCAGAAGATTATTCAAAAGAATTTTTAGCACAACCCGAACGGAAATATATTTTTATTCCTTACGTTTCTGCTTATCATAAAACAGGATTAATTGCTGAAGCTATAGCCGAAGGTATTCGGGAGTCGGGCGAAGTAGATGCTGTTCTTCTTGATATTGAAAAAACGGCTATTGGTGAACTTGATATGCAAATGGAAAAAGCAAGTGGTATTATTGTGGGTTCGCCAACAATTAACCAAAATATCTTGTTGCCCATTTATAAGCTTTTTGCAATTATAAATCCCTTGCGCGATAAGGGGAAACTTGCAGGAGCCTTTGGCTCTTACGGTTGGAGTGGCGAGGGTTCTAAGCTGATAGAAAATAATTTACGTAACTTAAAACTCGATTTCTTTACCGTTGGGATGTTTTTTAAATTTACTCCCAATGAAATAGAATTAGAAAAATGTAAGGCTTATGGCCGTGATTTTACAGCTAAAATTTTAGAAGAATAAAAGAGTATTAAAAATATAATTTAACCTGTCGGGAGAATATGTAATCCGACGGGTTTTTTTACAAATAAATAAATGTTTTCAGTCCAAAATATAAGCATGCTTTTTTCCGGTCACCTGCTTTTTGATCAGGTGTCTTTTCTTATTAATCAAAATGATAAAATTGGATTAGTTGGAGCAAATGGAACAGGAAAATCTACATTGCTAAAGCTATTGGCAAAAGAATTAGATTTTGATGGAGGAGAGATTGTAATTCCCGACGGGAAAACAGTAGGATACTTACCGCAGGAGCTAAAGAATAACAGTACATTAAGTATTTATGAAGAGACTCAAAAAGCCTTTAGTCAGATTAACGACCTTGAAAAAAAAATAGAACAACTCAATAAAGATTTAATTAGCCGGACAGATTACGAAAGCGAACAATATTTGAATTTAGCAAATGAGTTAAGCATTTCTACAGAAAGATATCAGTTGTTAGGAGGTCAAAATCGTGATGCCGATTTAGAAAAAGTACTACTGGGGCTCGGCTTTACGTCTGATGATTTTTCACGTTCACTTGCCGAATTTAGCGGAGGATGGCGTATGCGGATAGAAATTGCCAAAATCCTTTTACAACAGCCCGATCTGCTTTTGCTTGATGAACCGGTAAATCATCTTGATATTGAATCTATAGAGTGGTTGGAAAATTTTCTAAAGAATTATAAGGGAGCCGTAATGTTGGTTGCTCACGATAGGGTTTTCTTAGACTCTGTTACTAAAAGGACAATAGAGATTAGCAAAAGGCGTATTTATGATTATAAAATGCCATATAGTAAATATGTTAAAGAGCGCGAAGAGCGATTGATTGGAGAAAAGTCAGCATATATAAATCAGCAACGGCAGATACAGGAAATTGAGCAATTTATAGAGCGTTTTAGATATCAGGCAACTAAGGCAAAACAAGTACAGTCGAGAGTTAAAATGCTCGAGAAAATGGAACGTATTGAAGTCGATACTATTGATCGTTCAAGTATTAAGTTCAGTTTTCAAGACGCTCCACCAGCCGGAAAAATAGTTGTAGAAACTCAAAAGTTAAATAAGCGTTTTGGTACTAACTTAGTATTAAATCAATTAGATTTTGTTTTGCTTAAAGGAGAGAAGGTTGCTTTTGTCGGTAAAAATGGAATGGGTAAATCTACTTTAGCCAAAATTATTGTAGGAGAGCTGGAATATGAGGGGATGTTTAAAATAGGTTATAATGTAAAGTTGGGATATTATGCACAAAATCAAACCGATTATCTCGATATGCATAAAACCGTTTTTGATACCATAGACGATGTAGCAACCGGAGATTTAAGGAAAAAAGTACGTGATATTTTGGGTGCATTTCTTTTTAGTGGAGAGACTATAGATAAGAAGGTAAGTGTACTTAGTGGTGGTGAAAAATCGCGATTAGCATTAGCAAAATTATTGCTTGAACCGTACAACCTTTTGGTGCTTGATGAGCCAACAAATCATTTAGATATCCAGTCGAAAGAAATTCTTAAAAATGCTTTATTGCAGTATAATGGCAGTTTAATAATCGTATCGCACGACCGTGATTTTTTACAGGGCTTGACAGATAAAGTTATTGAGTTTAAAAAAGCCAAGACAAAAGAGCATTTGGGCGATATTCATAATTTTCTGGAAAAGAGAAAAATCGAGAATTTTCAACAGTTAGAAAAATCGGGTAGAGGTATTAATAGTAGTCAAAAAGAAAAAACAGTTTCGGAAAATAAGCAAGCTTATATTAATAAAAAAGCTAATGATAAAGAGTTACGTAAGTTGGAAAATCAATTGCTAGGGGTTGAAAAAGAAATTGCTAAAATGGAGGTAGAGATAGAGATTTCGGATTCTCAATTAGCCGATCCTGAAAAATATAAAGAATTGATTAATGATAGTAGTTTTTTTGAGAGTTACCAGAAATTAAAGACTAATTTAGAAAGTCGATTAAATGATTGGGAAAAAGTTAGTTTAGAACTTGAAGAAAAACGTAAAACCTAATTATCACGATTCATTAAACTTTCGGCAAGCTTAACTAAAATAGCTTTCTTTTCTTGGTTTAAGTTTATTTCTTCCAACGTTTTCATTGCTTTATCATAATAGTGGTCCATTAAAGTTTGCGTTTCGGCTTCTATATTCAAATCATTGAAAATATTTAAAACTTTTTTCACTTTATCATCATCTTGCCCATTTTGGATATCAAATAATTTTTTAAGCTCGCTTTGTTGTTGCGTAGAACCTAACTCCATTGCCTTAAGGTATAAATAGGTTTTTTTGTTAGCTCTAATATCCCCACCATTTTTTTTCCCAAATACATCTTCATTACCAAAAGCATCTAATAAATCATCTTGAAGCTGAAAAGCCATTCCCACACTTTCGCCAAAATTATAGATTAATTGAGAATTTTTTTTCGTAGTTCGGGCAACGATAGCTCCAACTTGCATACTTCCACCTAATAAGACTGCCGTTTTCAGGTGAATCATTTTTAAATATTCATCAAGTTTAACGTTGTTGTTAGTTTCAAAATTCATATCGTATTGCTGACCTTCGCAAACTTCTCTGCCAACCTTATTGAATATGGTAAAAATATCAAAAAGTAAATCCTTGGGTGAATTTAAAATAAAATCGTATGCCATGACCATCATTGTATCGCCGGAAAGAATAGCATGATTAGCATCCCATTTTTTATATACTGTTGGTAATCCGCGTCTTATTGGTGCCTGATCCATTATGTCATCATGCAAAAGGGTAAAATTGTGAAAAGTTTCCAATCCAAGTGCAGGATAAAGAGCATCCTGCAAATTCCCATCAAAGATATCGCAGCTTAATAGAGTTAATAAAGGGCGTAAGCGCTTTCCGCCCATAGTTAGGGTGTAATTAATAGGGTCGTACAATTCAACCGGTTCACGATGACCAATTTCTTTTTCAATAACAGACTGAATTAAACTTTGGTATTCTTCGAAGGTTTGCATAGTAATTTGTTAAGCGCAACAAAGGTAGTTAAAGCTTTGGATAATTAAAAAGGTAGAAGGTGTAGATATTGTAAGAAATAAAGAAATTTATTTTAATAAAGTCAATAAATATTCTCCATAGCCGCTTTTTCGTAAGGGTTCTGCTAGTTTACGTAACTGATCAGCATCAATAAATCCCATTCGATATGCAATTTCTTCTATATTGCTAATCATCATTCCTTGTCGCTTTTCAATAACTTCTACAAATTGGGAGGCTTCGTTTAAGGATTCAAATGTGCCGGTATCTAACCAAGCTGTTCCTCTACCTAATAGTGCAACCTTTAACTTTTTTTGTTCTAAGTAATACCTGTTTACATCGGTAATTTCATATTCGCCACGAGCACTTGGTTTAATGTTTTTGGCAATTTCAACAACAGAATTATCATAAAAATATAATCCGGGGACAGCATAATTTGATTTTGGTTTTTCCGGCTTCTCCTCAATAGAAATTGCTGTCATACTATCATCAAATTCAACAACACCATAGCGATGTGGATCTGTTACTTGGTAAGCAAATACAACTCCTCCGTCAGGATTATTTACGCTTTTTAATAGAGTTGTTAAACCTCTCATATAAAAAATATTATCACCTAAAATAAGAGCCACTTTATCCTTACCAATAAATTCCTCACCTAAAACAAAGGCTTGAGCTAAACCATTAGGTATAGCTTGTTCTTTATAACTAAACTTAAGTCCTAAGTCTTCGCCTGTTCCAAACAATTTTTTAAAGTGAGGTAAATCATGAGGCGTTGATATAATTAAGATTTCGTTTATTCCTGCCATCATTAAAACCGATAATGGATAATAAATCATAGGTTTATTATAAATAGGCATCAATTGTTTGCTTATGGCAATAGTTAAAGGATGTAAGCGCGTACCGGAGCCGCCGGCTAATATAATTCCTTTCATTATAAATGAGTTCTTTATTATTAATATGCCTCTAAGATATAAAATTTATCTAAAAGAAGTTAAGGAAAATAATATTTTGGAGTTTAACTTAGTTGTTTGTATCTGTTTCGGCAGCTTCTAAAACAGAAGCTTTAAATGCTCTTGTCGTCATAAACTTATCAAGTGTAAGTAGGATAGATGGCAACAAGAAAAGGTTAGATATTAATGCAATAAGTAAGGTGAACGAAATTAAGTATCCCATAGCTTGAGTTCCTCCAAAAGTAGAAAGGGTGAAAATATAAAACCCAAAAAAGAGCACAATAGATGAGTAAATCATACTATAACCCGTTTCTTTTAGTGCATTTAAAACGGAGACTTCTATTTGCCAATTATTTTGTTTTAAATGCAGTCGGTATCTGGATAAGAAATGGATAGCATTATCAACAGAAATACCCAAGGCAATACTGAAAATTAATATTGTAGAAGGTTTTATAGGAATACCAAAATAGCCCATCATTGCAGCCGTAAGAAGTTGCGGTAAGAGATTAGGGATAAGCGATAATACAATCATTCTTGCAGATGTAAATAGTAATGCCATCAAAAGAGAAATAGCAACTAATGCTAAAAGTAAGCTTTGTAAAAGGTTCTTAACAAGATATTTAGTCCCCTCTAAAAACACAACGCTTGTTCCTGTCATTTCAACATTGAATTTTTTGGGATTAAATATCTTATCGATTTTAACCCTTAAGTCCTTTTTTAATTCTTCAATTTCATTGGTTCCAATATTGGCCATCTGAACTGTAATCCTGGTTGTTTGAAGATTATTATCTACAAAGCTGTTTAGTGTATTTTGGTTACCCGAATCAATTTTAGGCATATAAGCTAAAATGAAATTCTTTTCTTGGTTGTTGGGTAAGGTATATTTTGTTTTATCTCCATTATAAAATGCTTGCTTAGAGAATTTTACCACTTCGGTTAAAGATAATGGGCGAGAAAGCTCAGGATATTTTATAAGCTCATTTTGTAAACGATCAATTTTTTTAATGGTACTTAACTGCAATATGCCACGTGGTTTTTTTGTGTCTATAGTAATTTCAAAAGGCATAACCCCTTTAAAATGTTTTTCAAAAAATAGCAAGTCTTGATAAAGAACATCGTCTTTTGGAATATCGTCTACAATATTCCCTGTTGTTTTTAATTGACTAACACCTATAAAACCTATAATAACAAGGAAAATACTAAGCGCATAAACCCAATTACGATGCTTAGAAACAACGATTAATATTTTATCAACAAGTCGAGAAACTATACCGCTTTCAACATTTGCAAGCAAACGAGGTTTAGGATTTCCCTTGAAAGAAAAAAGAATGGGTATAATAATGAGTGTCAACAGATAAATTCCAAATATATTTAATGCAGCAACAATTCCAAATTCAACCAATAGCTTATTGCCAGTTATAATAAAAGCAGCAAAGCCAGCAGCAGTAGTGGCATTAGTCAAAAAGTTAGCACTTCCAATACGACTGACCATTCTTGTTAGTGCTTTAATCTTATTTTGGTGAACACTGTATTCGGCTATATATTTATTTAGTAAAAATATACTGTTTTCAATACCGATAATAATTAATAATGGCGGTATAATTCCCGTTAAAATAGTTATTTTAAACCCAAGCAAAGCAGTAGTTCCAAGTGCCCATATAACACTAATAGCTACTGTAAGGACAGGATAAAAAACCATCTTAAACGAGCGGAAAAAGATGAGCAAGATAAATGCTGCCACAAAAAGAGCATAAAAAATAAACTGATTAAGTTCTTTTTTTATTAGATCGCTTGTAATTGTTCGGATATATGGTAAGCCGGAAAAATGTACTTCAACGCCTTGTTCTAGTGCGTTTCTATCAATTTTTTCTTTAATTTTATAAATAAGCGGTCCTCGGTCTTTGGAGTTTAAGATTTCCTTATCAAGAGTAATCATAAGTAGGAAAACATCCGACTCGCGATTATAAAGTAGACCGTCATAAAAAGGCAGAGAGTAAATAACGTTTTTTAATGAATCTAATTCTTGTTGAGTTTCGGGACGTCTGCTGACAACAGTTTTAAATTCAAATTTCTTTTCTTTAGTATTTTTCTCGAGAGTATAAATTTGCGCAACAGAAACAACGCCCTCTACACCTTTGATTTCTTTCAGTTCAGCAGATAAGTCGTAAAGAGAATTGAAATTCTTTAATTTGAAAACATCATGATTGACAGCACCAACAAACATAACGGCCCCATCTTGACCAAATTCTTTTTTAAACTTTTTATAGGCTTGTAAGGTTGGGTGATTGTCGGGGAGCATTTGAGCAAACTCATAAGAGAGCTTTAAAGAACGCGCCTGAAAAGCAAAGAACACGGTAATCAATCCTATAATAATTAGATTGGTTATGCGATACCTTAAAATTCCCCTAATGATATATTTCCACATTATTTCTGACGCAAAAGGTTCTCAATAGCCGTTACTTAGCAGCGGCAAAGCTAAGGTTTTTTTTGCGAGAATAAAAAATAGATTTAAAGCTAAAAATCTTGTCTTATTTATTCTCAACCCAGTTAAGGATTTTATGAAAATCATAATATTCGGGATTTTCAACTATTTGCTTTACTGTGTCATAGTCCGATTCTACAATATACTGTTGGTTATCTTCATAAACCATTTTAAAGCGTTCGGATTCAATGTTTACCAACCGTGGTTTAATTTTTCCATTCTCGTCTTCTACATCTTTCAGGTAAAGGGGTAAAATATCACCTCTTTGGTCAGAGGTTACCATTGCACCGCTTATACCCTGATCGAATAGTTTTTTTACTCCCATCCCCAATAATGCACAATAAACCAAATCAAAGGCAACAGGAGGAACGCATCTGATTTCATAACCTATTTCTACCGGACGACTTTTTACAGGAATATTGAGCTTTTTTAACTTCTGTTGAAGTAATACATTAAATATGTGGGCTTTACTTAAATTGCCTAATTCAGGATGTCCGTGCTCATCGTAAGTAAATACAATGCCGGAGCTTTCAATTTCTTCATCTCCCATAGAATGAAAAACGCCTTCGCTTACAATAACAACACCGTAATTGATTCCTAAAACTTTTCGTTTTAGAATAGATGAAATAATCAAGCGAATTATTTTATCTAACGAAACTTTGGTTTTGTTAAACATCTCGGGGATAATAATAAGCGGATAATGACAAGCAGCTCCTATTCCGAACGCAAGGTGTCCGGCTTCTCTTCCCATTGCGCTTACAATAAACCAGTTGCCACTTGTACGAGCATCTTCGTAAATAGTAGTAGCCATACGAACGCCCTCGCTTTTTGCAGAATGATAACCAAATGTAGGGTTTCCCTCAGGTAAAGGTAAATCGTTATCAATTGTTTTTGGAACGTGAATATTCTTAATACGAACATTATTCTTAGCTAAGAATTTCGCGATTCTATTAGCCGTACTGGCAGTATCATCACCTCCGATAGTAACTAATAATTTAACGTTATTATCGATAAATATTTTAGTGTTAAATTCGCTATCCTTTGGTTTATGTCGGCTCATTTGAATTGCAGAACCTCCTTCTTTATGGATGCGATCTGCTAATTTAAAATCAATTTCAGTGATATTTGGATTTTCTTCAAATAGCGCTTTGTATCCACCATTTAAGCCAATTATACGAAATCCATCTTTAATAAAAACTTTTGCTACTGTGGCTATTACCGTATTTATACCGGGTGCAGGACCACCTCCGGCCAGAATTATAATCGACTTTTGCATGATAGAATATATTAAATTTTTTTGGTGGTGCGAAGTTAAGAATAATTTGCTTGTTAAGATGAATTCAGCATAAAGATTACTAACGGCTTTTTCATACTGAATTTAAGTTGTTAGGCTGTTGAGAGTCGATATTTATGATTATATCCTTATCTTGGATGAGAGATATTTTCTATAAATTATTTATTTTTAAGCATTTATTGCAAAATAAAGCATACTTTTGCACACTTTTTTGAATGGGATAATTGATTTGATACTCATTCTTTTAATTTAAATAACAATAATGAAATTCGAACAATTAGGGTTAAAACCCAACATTCAACAAGCCTTAGATAAAATGGGTTTTGTTGAGCCTACACCAGTACAAGAAAAAGCAATACCTTTTTTACTAAACGAAAATAAAGATTTGGTTGCCAATGCCCAAACGGGTACCGGAAAAACAGCAGCATTTGGTTTGCCTATTTTAGAGCAAATCGATGGTGAATCAAAAGATATACAAGCACTAATACTGTCTCCTACACGCGAATTAGCTTTGCAAATAGCAAAGGATTTAGAAACTTTTTCGGCTTTTATGCCAAAGTTAAAAGTAATTCCCGTTTACGGTGGAGCAAGTATTGAAGTCCAAATAAATGCATTAAAACGTGGTGGTCAAATAGTAGTTGGAACACCGGGTAGAATGTTAGATTTAATTAAACGCAAAAGACTTAAAGTCGATCGTATTAAGTGGCTTGTTTTAGACGAAGCTGATGAAATGTTGAGTATGGGTTTTAAAGACGAATTGGATGAGATTTTATCCAATACTCCCGAGCAAAAACAAACAATGCTTTTTTCTGCAACTATGCCAAGAGGTATTCTCAGTATAGCTAAAAACTATATGGGTGATTATCACGAAATAACTATTGGAACTAAGAATAGCGGCGCGAAAAATGTAGAGCATATTTATTATCAAGTTGCGGCAAGAGATAAATATGCAGCATTAAAACGTTTGGCTGATATTCATTCGGATATATACGGTATAGTATTTTGTCGTACTCGTATGGAAACAAAAGATATAGCCGATAAATTAATGGCTGATGGTTATAATGCCGACGCATTGCATGGAGATCTATCACAGGATCAACGCGATAAAGTGATGGGGCGTTTCCGTAAGAAGAACTTGCAGATACTTGTTGCTACTGATGTGGCTGCTCGCGGATTAGATGTGGATAAGCTTACTCATGTTATTAATTATAACCTTCCTGATGATAACGAAGTTTATATTCATCGTAGCGGAAGAACAGGACGTGCCGGTGAAAAAGGTATTTCTATTTCCCTAATCCATTCTCGCGAAAGAGGAAAACTACGCGATATGGAGCGTAAAATAGGTAAAGAATTTGAACGTAGACAAGTGCCCGGTGGTGCAGAAATTTGTAATGTTCGTTTGTTTAACTTAATAGAGAAAGTTGAAAAAATTGATGTAAACACCGAACAAATAGGACAATTTTTACCTGCTATTTATAATAAATTAGAGAATTTAAGTCGTGAAGAGCTGATTCAGCATTTTGTTTCTTACGAATTTAACTCTTTCTTAAAATATTATAAAAACGCACCCGATTTGAATATTAAAAGTAACGATAGAGATGACGGACGCAGAAGTAGAGATGGAAGAGATCGTGATCGCCGAGGCAGAGATCGTGACCGTGGGGATAGAGACCGTGGAGATAGAAGATCCAATCGCGATGGAAGAACTTCGGATGGTTATCAAAAAGATAGTCGCAAGAGAAAAATGGATATGGCTCGCTTTCACGTTAATGTTGGAAGTAAAGACAAACTAAATCCTGGTCGCTTAATGGGGATTATCAATCAGAATCCTAAATTAAGTTCTGTTGAAATTGGTGATATTGAAATCTTGAAGAAGTTTTCTTTCTTTGAAGTTGATAAAGCAAAATCAAAAGAAATACTTGAGCATTTTAATAATCAGGATTTCCAAGGCGTTGAGTTAAAAGTAGAATTAACGAAAAGTAAATCTAGGAGTAGTGAACGTCAGTATAATTCAGGAAGAGATAATAAATTTAAGAAGAACGGATCCAATCCTCGTAGAAGTAATCGTAGAGATTAACTAAAATAATTACTGTGATTTTTCAACTTTGTATTTGTTAATACTTAAAAAATTATGGAATTAATTAACGAGACTGCTTTTTTGTTGAATAAGGATTTTGGGCAGGAAGAGGAAACAGCTCTGAAATTGCATAATGATCTGACAGAAAACGACCTGAAGTTGTATTTGCAAAATGTTATTACTTGGTATATAGAAACAGATTTCCATACTTTAGTCAATATTTTTTATCGTCTCGATATTCACGAGCAGAAATTCAATACTATTGTAGATACTCAAATGGGTGATGAGCTTACTTCAGGATTAGCAGATCTTGTTTTAGAGCGTGAAATGCAAAAAGCAAAAACGCGATTAGCATATCGGGAGTATTTAAAAAAGACAGAAGAAGAAAAAAACCGATTTTAATAGAAGGGGGTTTCTTCTGAAAATAAATTATTTTCAGTCAGTATTGATTTTTAGTTCAACCCATTAGGACAAT
>Ga0164318_10000838_pt1 | contig 25433 bp, 26 predicted proteins | sample GuaBasSedimGuay9_FD_113734 | JGI IMG/M metagenome (GOLD analysis project Ga0164318, IMG submission 113734) | Subseafloor sediment microbial communities from Guaymas Basin, Gulf of California, Mexico - Guay9, Core 4571-4, 0-3 cm | ecosystem: Environmental > Aquatic > Marine > Hydrothermal vents...
GCTCATCAGGTAGTTCGGGTACATCTGGATCGTCTGGCTCAAGTGGAACAAGTGGAACAAGTGGAAGTTCAGGAGTATCTGGAACAAGTGGTTCATCTGGAACTTCGGGGTCTTCGGGATCATCTGGAACATCAGGTTCATCAGGTACTAGCGGATCTTCAGGTTTATCAGGAACCTCAGGTAGTTCAGGATTAAGTGGTACATCAGGTTCTTCAGGAACATCTGGATCTAGCGGCTCTAGCGGTACATCAGGAAGCTCAGGAACATCTGGGTCTAGTGGTACATCCGGTTCTAGTGGATCTAGTGGTACGTCTGGCTCATCAGGTACGAGTGGAACATCAGGTACGAGTGGTTCATCTGGATCTAGTGGAACATCAGGAAGCTCGGGAACAGGCGGTTCTTCTGGTACGAGCGGTTCTTCTGGTTCATCTGGAGATAGGTATACTACTGATTCAACTAGTGTTATTTCAATAGATGATGCTACATGTGATATTAGTTTATATATAGAAAGTGGATTATCATATGCAACAGGACAGACTGTTATTATTGCGTATGATGAAAATAATAGGATAGAAGGAACAGTTTCTTCTTATAATCCAGCAACTGGTTTAATATATGTATGTCCAACTTCAAAAACTGGTTCTGGTATATATAGTCAATGGATAGTTTCATTATCAGGTGCTCCGGGACCAGCAGGAAGTTCGGGAACATCAGGTAGCTCAGGTACATCAGGATCTAGTGGAATTTCGGGTACTTCAGGAAGTTCGGGAACATCAGGTAGCTCAGGTACATCAGGATCTAGTGGTACATCAGGATCGAGTGGTATATCTGGTACATCAGGAAGCTCTGGTACTAGCGGTTCGAGTGGAACGTCTGGTTCAAGTGGAAGTAGTGGTACATCTGGATCTAGTGGAGTAAGTGGTACCTCAGGTAGTTCAGGGATATCTGGATCTTCAGGTAGTTCAGGGACAAGTGGTTCATCTGGAACCTCAGGATCTAGTGGAGTTTCGGGTACATCTGGTAGTTCAGGGATATCTGGATCTTCAGGAAGTTCAGGGACAAGTGGTTCATCTGGAACAGGTGGTACCTCAGGAAGTTCAGGAACTTCAGGTTCAAGCGGAGTAAGTGGCACTTCAGGATCTAGTGGTACCTCTGGTACTAGTGCATCAGGCATCTATTATGATTCAACAGCAAATGAAGTTGTTTATTTTGATGAAATAAGAAGTAAAACTTTAAGTACTTCGTTAATAGTTCAAAGTTTTGGGACAAATAACTCAAACACAACAAACCAATATTTAAGGTTATCTGGAAATGTTCCATGTAATTTAAATGGTTTTGTTTTACCATTTGATGCTACATTAGTTGGAATTAGTATGTCTGAAAATCTAGCAACAGAAACTTGGACTGCACAGGTAGGACGTAATAATGTTGCTATTGCTTTAGATTCACTAACTATAAATAATCAACGGGAAAATCACGATTATACAAAAGATACAAATTTTAATGAAGGTGACCGAGTACAAGTATATTGTAGCGGAAACTCTATTGAATATCCATTCGTTACTCTATTTTTTAGGAGAAGGATATAATGGCATTTAGAATTACAACAACTGGAGTTTTAAGTCCAGTTATATTCTATGATTTGGGAGAGCGCAGTTTTACTCATCCAACAACAGATTATGATTTACAATTAGAATTTGGTAGAGAAGAGATTCGAACATCTTATGATGTTCAAAATTCTATTGATAATAATTGGATAACAGTAAAGGATGCATTTGGTAATACTCTTACAAACGTGACTGAAACAGTTTCTCATGGTGAATCAGCTGGTTTACTAAGGGACGATCATACACAATATCCTCTTCTTGAGACTACAAGTGAAAGAGTCAAAATTAATACAGTTAATTCACAACATAATGATATTTTAACATATGATTCGACTAGTGGAAATTATATAAATTTATCTGGAGGCTCTGGTCAAGCTGGGACATCAGGATCTTCTGGAACAGGAGGGTCAAGTGGAACAAGTGGCTCATCTGGCATATCAGGAACATCAGGTAGTAGTGGAAGTTCTGGTTCTTCGGGGACCTCTGGTTCATCTGGAGTCTCTGGGACTTCAGGATCATCAGGTACAAGTGGGGTAGATGGTACTTCAGGATCAAGTGGAGCTTCAGGTAGTTCAGGGACTTCTGGCTCTAGTGGAACAAGTGGTACATCAGGAAGTTCAGGAACTTCAGGGGAGGATGGGACAAGTGGTTCATCTGGATCGAGTGGGATTAGTGGAACATCTGGATCTTCAGGTTCGAGTGGAACTTCTGGATCATCAGGAGTTAGTGGTACAAGCGGGTCAAGTGGTATATCAGGTACTTCGGGGTCATCAGGAACTTCTGGAACAAGTGGTAGTTCAGGGACATCCGGCTCGTCAGGGTCTTCTGGAAATAGTGGTACTTCTGGGTCTTCGGGTTCGTCAGGCTCTTCGGGAACTTCCGGGTCGAGTGGAAACTCGGGTACTTCTGGATCTAGTGGAGATAGTGGTACATCTGGTTCATCAGGAACTAGTGGATCTTCAGGAATATCAGGTAGTTCAGGATCTTCTGGAACTAGTGGAATTTCAGGGACATCAGGAAGTTCAGGAATAAGTGGTACTTCTGGATCTTCTGGTTCATCAGGTACTTCTGGACAGGGTGGAACAAGTGGTTCATCAGGGACATCAGGACAAGACGGTACTAGCGGAAGTAGTGGTACTTCTGGAACATCTGGGGAACCTGATGATTTACCTGTAGTTCAAGTTAGAAGGTCAACAAATTATACTTTACCAGGAGCTTATGCTGATATTACATTTGATTTGATAGATGTTGAAACTAACAGTTCAATTTTAGAGCATGATAATGTTAACACCGAAAGGATTAATATAAAAGACGATGGTCTTTATATGATTACCTTTTCAGCAACTATTGATGCTGATGCTGGTGAGGATATATTTGATTTCAGAGCTGTCTTGAATGGTTCGACTCAAATACCAGGGAGTATCAGATCTATCAGTGAAGACGATGAAAAAAATGATGTAAGTAATGTTTTCTTTTATGATATGACTTCTGGAGATTATGTAACATTTCAATGTCGAACTAGTGGTGGAACAAATATTCTTCTACCAGATAGTACATTTACTGTAATGAAAGCTCAAGGGTCTAAAGGTTTTGATGGAGCACAAGGTCCACCAGGTTCTGGATCGTCTATTAATGTTCAAGATGAAGGATCATATATTGCTAATTCTCCCGTTACAACGTTAAATTTTGTGGGAAATGATGTTACCGCTAGTGTAGGCGATAGTACTACTGCAGATATTACTATCTCACCAATATTTGGCTCTGAATTTCAACAAACAAAAGATGATACAGAATCTTCGACCACAAGTACAACTTTTCAACAGAAACTAAGAATGACTACAACAAACTTACCATATGGAACTTATCGTATAGGTTTTTATCTTGAAACTTGGCAATCGAACGCTGGTGATGCAGTAGAATGGCAAGTAGAATTAAATGATACAACAGTTATTGCAACTGCAGAACAAGAACCAGATGATGTACATGATAGATTCTCATATGGTGGTTTTGATTATCAGTCTTTATCTGGAGTTAATACAATAGATATTGATTGGAGACAACAACGCGGTTCAACTGCATATATTAAGAGAGCGAGGTTAGAATTATGGAGGGTTAGTTAATGGCAGAAAAATATTCTTTTGTTATATCTGAAAATTTTCCAAATCAAAAAGTTGATTTAGATAAACTGACTAACGAACTTACAAACTCTCTTGAGACAAATTTAGAATATATTAATATATCTAGTGGAATTTGTGATATATGGTTTGAGAGTGAAATTTCTTCTACCGATTCAACTTCATTATTATCTATAGTCACTAGTCATGATGGAGAACCATATAATGGTATTAATTGTGCATATTTGGTTTCTACTGAAAGTAGTGTCACTAATTCAACTAAATATATAACTCGTAATAATTTTACTTTAGAAAATATTATGGCTGGAGATTATGAAATAAAATGGTATTTTGAATACTCTTATACTGATGCAAAAACTAAGCCATCTTTCAAAGTACAAGTTGATAATACAACTATAGCAGAGTTTGGTAAGACTCCTTCTAAAGCAGATGATGAATGGAATTCGAGAACTGGTTTTGCTTTCGTTAGTTTAACTGCGGGTAATCATAATATAAATATAAGTTATAAATCAGGTAGATTCAATAGAACAGTAAGAATTAGAAGGGTAAGAGTTGGACTTAAAATAATAAGTGGTACGCGAACAACGATCGTTAGGGAGTTAGAACATATAGAGTTTATTTCTATATTATGTTAAGGAGGGTTAAAAATTTGACTTTGACAAAATATACATATTCAATTTCTAATGATTTTCCAAATAAGAAAGTTGACCCTGGAAAGTTACAAGCAGAAATATACGAGAGTGATATTACTATTGCTTTAGACTATATCTCTACTGGCGCAGGTAATTGTTATATATGGTTTAAGGATGAGCTTTCTATTATAGATTCTACCGCTACATTACCAGCAATTATTTCTGCTCATGATGGAGAACCACTTATAATAGAAGCTCCTACTATGGAAGATGGAAGACCAATTGTTAGAGCAGATACTAGACCATTGAATTTTGAAACTTATTTTACAATGGCAGGAGATAGTACAGCTATTGGAAGCGGAGAAGTATTGAAGTGGGATTTTTCAAATAATGATAATGATTATTCTGGACCTGATGTCCCATCTGATTATAAATGTAAAAGAATTGATCTTACCTTTGTATGTCCTATTTATATTAAAGACGGAGCAGTATATTTTTTTGATACTTCGTGGGGATGTTATGTTAACCTTGATATTATAGTCCCAGCAGGAAGTTATTATCCAAATCCAGCTGGTTCTATTCCTGCAATAGCTTTGGGATTATCCGGAACTGATATGTATGCTTATGCGGCTACAGATATAATATATCAACGATATGTAAATAAACATTATATTTATGGAGATTGTCCAATGGGAGATGAGTTAAATGCTGAAGGATGTGCTATTAATCCAATTCCAGTAGGATGGAAATTACGAGGGAGTGTATATACACCTACTTCAGATAATACAAGTAAAGGTTATGCTTCATTTGAAGTCTATAGATGTCATACTAAATTATTACCAGGTCAAACAATAGAGAGTCTTCACTAAGGAGAAAATAAATGATAATGGGAGTGATTGATCAACAAGTAGAAGAACATTTTACTGTTGCTGATACTAACGGTAATTTGGTTCCAGGAATCGACACAACTTCTTTTACAATCTATATATATGATCCGAATGGCATAGAAGTATCTGCTTCAGTCAGTTCAAGTATTATTGAATTAGGAGAAGGTAGTTATAAACTTTTATTTACTCCAGCTTTAACTGGAACATGGTATGTAAATATAACACATCCAACTTATTTCCCTTGGGGAAAGAATGATGATATTCAAGTATATGATGGTGATATTTCTGATGTTTATAATAATGTTATTAAAACTCTTGGTCTTACACATCATAATTTTTATATTGATCAAACCTCGTATGATGACCATGGAAATATGATTTCAGCAAGAGTTAGAATTTATTCAGATAAAAATTCTGTTGGCACAGATCATGATGTTATCGAGACTTATTTAATAACTGCAGATGCTGTAGCATGTGGTCAATTTAATTATTGGACACAAATTACTATTTAAGGAGAACTTATGAAGTTATGTGAATATGGATGTGGCAGAGAAGCAAAATTTCAATTTAAAAATAGGAAATGGTGTTGTAGTGATTTTCATTCTAAATGTCCAGAAATAAAAAAGAGAACATCTAGAGATTTATCTGGTAAGAATAACCCGATGTATGGTAGAAGCCATTCTAAAGAAGCAATTAAAAAAATGAGCGAAGCAAAAAAAGGGAAAGAAGCTTGGAATAAAGGATCAAAACATACAGAAGAAACAAAGAGTAAAATATCTCAACAATTAAAAGGAAGAGTAAGTCATAAAAAAGGAAAGTCAATAAGTAATGAAACGAAGGAAAAAATTTCAAGGAATAATGGTAAGGGGATGTTAGGTAAGAAACATTCAAATAAAGCAAAGGAAAAAATTAGTAAAGCAGTTAAGGGTAACAGTGCATGGAATAAAGGAAAAGTCGGAGGTTATTCTAAGGAAACTCGAAAAAAAATGAGTATTTCGCATAGATTTACTATTAAAGACTTCAGAGAATTACATCCCTTCTTCTCACAAATTGAAGAAATGAGATATAACCCAGATAAACCAGGAGAAAAAGAAATTCAGGTACATTGTAAAAATCATTTATGTCCAAATTCAAAAGAACAGAACGGTTGGTTTACACCAAGTAAGAACCAAATGTTTGAAAGAATAAGACAACTTGAAAATAAAGATGGAAATGGTGGTAGTTATTTTTACTGTTCAGAAGAATGTAAAAATATTTGTCCATTATATGGCTTGAGATCTGATCCGCTTCAAAATACTGAAAAAACATACACTCAAGAAGAATATCAGCAATTTAGGGAATTTGTTTTAATTAGAGACAACTACCAATGTCAATATTGTGGCGATCTAGCAACTGAAGTTCACCACGAACGCCCTCAAAAATTGGAACCATTTTTTGCACTTGATCCAGAATTAGCTTGGAGTTGTTGTAAAAAATGTCACTATAAATATGGACATAAAATTGGCAGTGAATGTAGTACTGGAAATTTAGCTAACTTACAATGTATATAGTCTAGAACAAAAATAAAAGGAGTTTATTATGTCAGTAAATATCGCAACGGGTGGTATGTTTCAAGATTGTTGTGGTAGAGCAGTCGGTGGGGGTGGTGCACCTCCTTATAGACGGGATGAAGAAAAAATTTTACCGAGAGTATTAGTGAAAAGAGTTGAGGTTAAAGATATTGACATAGATTCATTACTTAACAATATAAAAGTTAAATTAATTGACAACTAATGGAGGAACATAAGATGTTAAGATTAAGTGCAAATAAAGAGAAAGAACTAACATTTGAAGTCCAAATTGGAGGAGTTAATGACTTCGATCAAATTGAAAGTTTTTTCAGAATAGTTTTTGAGGGTATTGAGTATGGTTTCCCTTGTAAGGTAACGAGTGAAGCTATCCAGGTTAATCTTCCTCCGTTAAATAAAGTGATAGCTAAAAGAATTAGAGAAGGTGATGAAGTGGATATTAAACTTGAAGTGGTTGTTGATGGCAATTACTTGATTCCATGGAGAGATCGAGCCAAACTTTCTAATCCTCTTGTTATTGAAGCTAAGATTAAAGATAAAAGTTTTGTCGATAACCCAGAGTTTGAAACAAAACTTATTACTAGTAAGGGTGATCAAAAACAAGGCGTAATTGTTAAAGAAAAGGAACAGATAGATGAGGTATCAGAAGAATATCTTGACAAAATTGCAGAAAAGATTGCTGCTAAAATAAAACCAACATCAGGTGTAAAAGTAGAAGTTGAAAAAACAGCCATCGAGGAGAAAGAAGAAGTTCAAAAAGAAAAAGATATCGAACAATTAGTTAGTGAGAAAGTTAAAAATCTAACTACCAAAAAACCAAAGAAGAAAAATAAAATTTCAAAAATGACTCTACAAGAGAAAAAAGATTTTTTACAAAAGAAATTGACAAAAGAAGCTATTTTCAGATATATGGAAAAAGAAGGTACAAAAAATCCTAAAGTCCAAAAAATTATTTATGAGCAAGCAAAGGTTGCATCAGAGACTGGAGAGCTACTTGATATATTTAAAAATATTGTCAGATTTATAAATGAGAAAAGATAATTATTTTTGGGGGTCATATTGAAAAACTGTGTGCGTTTAATATGGAGATTAAAACGGAAGCAACAAATTAAATTAAAAACATTACAAAAGTTAGAAGTTGAAAGAGCATGGATTAAAAAATAAGGAAACAAGAAAATGAAACCAACTGTAAATATATTTAGGATGAAGCGTAGTAGTCAGGGAACTCTTGGAATGTTATGTGTTGGTGGTTTTAGATGTTATACTCTTGAACTTCCTTGGAAAGATAATAAAAGAAATGTCTCTTGTATTCCAAGGGGTTCGTATAAAGTTGAAACAAGATTGTCACCAAAATTTGGAAATGTATATTGGGTTAGGGAAGTTCCAGAAAGAACATTTATTTTAATCCATTCAGGGAATTGGGCAGGCGATATATCAGAAGGTTTCAAAAGTCATGCAAATGGATGTATTCTGTTAGGTCAGAAACGAGGGTTGTTAGCAAATCAATTAGCTGTTTTAAATTCTGGGATAACAGTTAGGCGATTTATGAGAACATTACAATATCAACCTTTTATTTTAGATATCCACGAAGAATTTTAGGAGGAAAAAAATGATTATTGAATCAATATTAGGTGGAGTAACAGGGTTAGTTGGGAATATCATAACTGGTGTTCTTGGATATAAAACGCAAAAATTGAAAAATGAACATGAAATAGCACTAATTACTGCTGAGACAACTGCTATGAAAATGGAAGCTCAAATGCAGATTCAAGTTGCTAAGGCAGAACTTGAGGGCACAATTGAGTTAGCAGATGCTCAAGCATATATGGTTTCTCAGAAGGTTGGTTCACAACAGATGTTTAGTGAAAAATGGATTGATAAATTATTTAGTGTTAAAGGTAAATTTGGAAGATTTTTTGCTATTCCAGCTGCTGTTTTAATTGCAATTTTATTTAGTTTTGTAGATTGGTTAAGAGGATTTATGAGACCAGCCTTAACTATTTATCTAACAGGAGTAACAACTGTTCTAACTTGGATGGCTTGGCAAATTCTTCAAAAACATGGAGTGGAAATGACTTCAGCAGAAGCATTAGCTACTTATAGTCAAGTTACTAGTATGGTAATTTATCTAACAGTTTCTTGTGTAACTTGGTGGTTCGGTGATCGTCGTATGGCAAAATTTCTGACTTCATTAGATAAAAGAAAAAATCAAGATAGTGTCGATGAATAATTGGAGGAAACGAGAATGCCAGAACAAGAACAAAATGTAAATGGACCAAAGAAATTAATGTTTTATATTAAATTGGTAACTGCTATTGTAGTTCTTTGTCTGACTATTGGTGGTGCTATCTGGGGAATGAATACAACTTTTGCTACTAAACCAGAAGTGGAAAATAAACTACAAAGAGTTGCAGAAAAGTCAGTAGAAACATTTAAGATGTTTCAAAGAACTTATCAAGATGAACAAAGAAGACAAGCGTTACTATATTATAATCAACAAATAGAAGAATCTCATAGGAGAGAAAGATATATTAGGGAAGATTTACAAAGAAATCCAAATAATATATTTCTACAAAATAGATTGCAAGATGAACTAAGATTGCAAGATTTTTATAGACAGAAACGAGATAGTTTATTAGCTGATTAATGAAAGGAAAACCGATGAATTATAAGGAAAAAATTGTAGAGCTATTAGAAAAGAATTTAACTAAAAAAGCGTTTAAACTTTGGATAGAGATTGATCAAAGACTTCCAGATGTTTGGGAGCGACCAACTTCGTCTACTGGAAAGTATCATAAGAAATTAAATGGAGACATACCTACTCAGGCTGAGCATGTCTATCATCTGTTATTTTCTGTCAGTAAATTATTAAGGATGTTTGATATTCGTAAGAAAACTCCTGAAGCAGATAAACTTTTTTTAGCTGTTGTATTACACGATTCCCTTAAATATGGAAACTTAGGAACCAGAAAGCATACAGATTATTCTCACGATAAGGCTGCTGCGGATATGGTAAGTCAAAATAAGAAAACTTTTTTGAAAATATTGAATGAAGAACAGTTTGATATAATGGAAGAAGCAATTAGATTTCATTCTGGTAGATGGAGCACTGATGTTCCAAAAGATAAAACATTTACTTTTAAAGATTATAACCCAGAAACTTTCTTCATTCATATTTTAGATATGATGAGCACTGCAGATTTAATTCAGACAGATGTGAGGGAATAATGACTACAGTTTTAACATCTTATTCACTAGTTCCTGAGTTACAACATTTCTTTAATAGATTTGTTATTAACTCAAGTTTAAATAAATATAGACTTCCGGTACCTGTGGATATTCCGGAAATTTATATGCCAGAGAACTCGTTTATTGAGATGTTATTTAATGATGACTATTCTAAATCAACTTACGAATATCATTATATAGATGAAATAGATCCTCTCTCAATTCCAAGAGTAGCATATGCTAGAACTCAAGTTTATCCTGCTTCATCAAAGTATTTAGTATTAGACCCAACTGGAGAGAATATTTTTAACTTACAACAAGATGATTTTTGTTTGTTAGATGCATTATTAGCATATAGAAACGGTGCTACAGATTCAACTTCTCTTATGATTATTGACTCAACCGCAACTAATTTTATTGCTGATTCAACTGCTGGTATTTATATTTTATATACAAGTTTATCAGATCTGACTACAAAATTATCACAACTTATTTATTTATATTTAATCTTAAAATTACAAGGGAGGTTTCAAGAATATAATAATGATTGTTTAATAACAACTGGTTGTTTAATATCAACTTGTTATGAAGCATATCTTATAGAGCAATATTTTTCATTTATGACAACACGTTATCCTGATCTAATTTATGATTGTGATAGCTAAGGAGATATAATGCCATCTAAGCGAGAAGATTTTGATAAGATATTTAAAGCCGTAAGTGGTGCTGGTTATTATGAAAAAATCCACGGTGCAAATATCGGCAAAGTAAAATGGTTTGATAGGCATCCGCAACCACAAGTAAGAAACGAATGGAAATATATTGGTCCAGGAACAGATATTACTACTGCAGTAGAAGCTATTGCAAAAGCAGAAGAAACCACATCAGAGAAGTTATTCTCTAATGTTATTGATACTCCAGCATATAATACCGCTGATTATGATAGAATTAGAGCTTTTCTTAAAGATTGGTATGGAACTTTAAGAACTTATACTACTTACCAAGCAAACATTTCAGATCCTTTTCAACTTCCAAACGATCAACTTGATGAGCTATTTCAAAGTTTTGGTTACAATTTATCATCTAGTTTAAGAAATCCTGTAACTAATAATGCACCTGTTGCTAAGGTTAATTTCTTCCTTGATTTAGTAAATCTATATAAAATAAAGGGTACTCCACAAGCTTTAGTAAGTGTCCTACAGTATTATGGAATTTCGGATGTTGATATATATGAGATATTATTACAATTTGAAGACCGACCAGAAAAAGTTCAAGGGGAATTAATGTTCAAAGGAAGAGTAGTTGCTGGAACTACTGGTGATACAAGTCCTATTTATTTACCATTTGAACTTTTGACTATAGGTGATCCACATTGGCTACAATCAGAAAGCCAAATTCGTCAATTATTCAATACTAACATAATTAACTTTCCATCTCAAACTCCATACTTTGCTGTCAAACCTAAATTCGATGAAGAGGCTACAGATGCTGCAACAGGGATGTTATCTAGAGCGATTCAAGATCAGCATGATGATTGGATGGCAGGAGGATCTCTAGCAGAAGACACAAATCCTATTTTACCACAAGAAGCAGTTATAACAATTACTGGAGATACTTGTTCAGCTCTAACATTATATTTATCTTGTATTTATATATTCAATCGAGATTATAATGTTGGTTCACCAGCAAATAGATTTGTATGTTATGATGGGACAGCTACTACAACTACTGAGATTTTAGAAGAGTTCCGAAATGTAACAAGTAGACCCTCAAGTCGTGCAGATCAATTAATTAGATGGAATCAATATTTAGATACCTTCTCAAGAGATATTGTTTTAAACTTTTTACAAACTAACACTGATGCAGAAACAGTTCTTGGAGTGCTAAATCCAACTGTTAAAGCGAACTTAGATACTCTAGTTGAAAGTAATAAAATCATCTTAGGTTCATTATTAAACGACCTTGGGGAATGGGTCAGAAATAATATTAGTTATGGTTTCATAAATATGAGTTATATCTTATTTGGTATTGACTCATTATTCTCCCAATTAAGAGATGTTATTAATTTCTTTAAACCTTATAGAGCAAGGTTAGTTCCACTAGAGTTAATTCAATTTTCAAATAGATTATTCAATTCTATTATTATAGAAGATGCTCTTTCATTTGATGCAGATCTTAATTTTTATGATTTTATTACTGGTGATAGTGCTCCATGTTGTGCTGATGGTACAACAATAATATGTTTTGATTCAGATGTTTCTGACCAATATTCAAGAGAATATTTTGATTGTGGGTCTTATTTTGATATTGGTGCTGTAGTTGATACTGAGATAGAAATCAAACAAATTGAATATATTAGTGATTGTTTAAGATGTCCACGTGATGGAACAGCATTTATAGTTACTGAAGATTTATCTGATGGTACAACAATCATTATTTGCCAATCATCTGGTTTTAGAGATTTTGATGAAGAAGGAGTTTTTGATTGCACTCACGGTTTTGATTTAGTATTTATTGAAAGTGAAGATATTTCTGGTTTCTTGCAACAAGAAAGAGCAGCGGGCCAAGGTGAAGCATACATTCTACAAGAAAATGAAGGTCGTATTCAACTATAATCAGTTTCTAATTACCAATCCCTTCTCGTTTTAAACTTCTATTATAAGATTATAACTATTTGATATTAGTCCATATCTTAGTTGATTATACTAGTCGTTCACCTCTTTTTTTAGAACAAAATACAAAAATATATATATATAATTAAATTTAAGTAATTGGAGGTAATATAAATTTAAATGGCAAAAACTTTTAAAGAGCAAGTAATACATTTAGGCAAAACGACTCTTTTGAATAATAGAGAAATAGCTCGAATTGTTGGTTGTTCTGAAAAGACTGTTAGTAAATATGCTGGATCATTTACTAATAGATGCAAATTCAAGACATCAAAAGATGTTGATATGTTTGAGATTCAAAAAACAATTTTACTTCCAGATATTCATTATCCTCATTATGATGAACGAGTAATGGATTCAGTTGGTGAATTTATAGTTGACTATCAACCACACGAAATAGTGTATATGGGAGATCAACTATCACTGGATTGTATTTCGTGGTGGCATAGGAAAAAACCTCTATTAAAAGAAGGACAAAGATTAATAAAAGATTATAAAAATTTTGATAGAGATATATTACAAGTTCACGAAGCTCTTACTGGTCCAGAAACTAGAAGAACTTTTATGATAGGAAACCATGAAGAAAGAGTAAATTGGTATATTGAACAACATCCTGAGTTAGAAGATTTAATAGATATAGATCGAAATTTAAAACTTACAAAACGTGGTTATAAGATTGTTCCATATAATGGTATTTATAAGATTGGAAAGCTCTCATTAATTCATGGTTTTTACTGGAATAAATATCATGCAGCAAAAACTCTTGAAGCTTTTGAGGGAAATGTTGTTTATGGACATGTTCATAATCCCCAAATGTTTGCTAAAGTTACTCCAGTAGATAGAAAAGGTTATCATACAGCGACAGCCCTTCCTTGCCTTTGTAATATTAAACCTGATTATAAAAAGAATGCGCCGAATTTCTGGATAAATGGTTTTGGGATTGTGGAGTGGTTACCTGCTACAAAATTATTTAACCTCTATACAATAATAATAGTTGAAAGTACATTTATGTGGAATGGTAAACTTTATGGTGGAAATTTTTAGAGTATGTGATTATGGCTGTGGCCAAAAAGCAAAATATTATTTTCCAACTGTTGGTAAATGGTGTTGTAGTAAAAGTCAAAATTCTTGTTTAGAAATGAGAAAGAAAAATAGTAGTTTACAAAAAGGAGAAAAATCAGCGTGGTATGGGAAAAAACACTCTCAGGAAGCTAAAGATAAAATAAGAAAAGCAAATAAAGGAAAAAAACATTCCCAAGAAACTAAAGAAAAAATAAGAAAAGCAAATAAAGGAAAAAAACATTCCCAAGAAACTAAAGAAAAAATAAGAAAATCGAGTAAAAATATTAGTGAAGAAACTAGAGAAAAAATGAGTAACTCACAAAAAGGGAGAAAGCATTCTGAAGAAACTAAAAGGAAAATAGGAAAACAAAATAAAGGAAAAAATAATCCAATGTTTGGAAGAGTTGGTGAGGATCATCCAATATATGGAAGAAGGTTATCTATAGAAGAGAGAAAAAGAATAAGTCAAATAAATAAAGGAAAAAATAATCATGGTTATTTAACAATTGAAAAAATTAAAAAACGATATCCATTCTTTTCACAAATAGAAAAACTTCGTTATAACCCAGATAAACCCGGAGAAAAAGAAATTCAAGTTCACTGTAAAAACCATCTATGCCCAAATTCAAAAGAACAAGATGGATGGTTCACACCTTCTAGAACACAATTAGCAGAAAGAATAAGACAACTTGAAAATAAAGATGGAAATGGTGGTAGTTATTTTTACTGTTCAGAAGAATGTAAAGAGCAGTGCCCGCTTTTTAATTTAAAATCAGATCCTTTAAAAGAAACTGAAAAATCATATACCCAAGAAGAATATGAAATTTTTAGAAAATTTGTTTTAGAACGAGACAATTACCAATGTCAATATTGTGGTGAATCAGCAAATATTATTCACCATGAACGTCCTCAAAAATTAGAACCATTTTTTGCACTTGACCCAGATCTTACATGGTCTGTTTGTGAAAAATGCCATTATAAATATGGACATAAAACTAGCACAGAATGTAGTACTGGAAATTTAGCAAAAAAGGTTTGTTAACCAAAAAAAAGAATGGGGTAAACCAATCGCCAACTGGAACGGCTCCCAGGTTGGTTCGCCCCAGGAAATCCCAACAGTCAGCCCCCCATTCTTCCAATAAACTCAGATTAATCTGAGTATATTGTCAAATTATAATATCTATAAAAAGTGGTTTTTTTTCCGCAAATCTTACTCTGTTAGTATAAGGTGTTTCAATGGTTTTTGTTGCTTGAACGAAAAAGTAGTCATCAATATATTTCAAATTTTCACTCATTGAGTATCTTTCATTTAATGGTTCACTTGTTGGCCAATAACACCAATCAAGAATAATCCATTCATTATCAGATTCTCTTTGGTATGCGGTCCATGCATGACCGCCAGTTCTACTCCCTTCAGAAGTTGTAACAATCCCACCATATGTCCTAAGACGATTTGGATCGACTCCAGCATTCAATGCAAGACTATGTATCAAAAATGCTCCATCTTCACAATCCCCTTGGTAACTATTAACTGTCATAGTAGGGTATGCCCAAAGTTCTGACTGTTTATATTGTTCAATATCACTTACATACTCAATATTGTTAATTACCCACTGCTCAATTTTATACATTTTAGTATCATCTGAGTCAGTTAGTGATACAATAGATGATGCTAACGCTTTTATTGAACTGTTTGGGAATTGAAGATATCTTTCATAATCTAACCCGCTATCAACATCGTTAGATAACGCAGGATTTTGAAGTTTTATAATTGCTATCTTCATATTAAACATATTAGTAAGGAGACTATGTAAATCTGTCAATAGACCTTTTGGTGGTGAGATATAATCCCATAAATTTTTCTTCTGAGGTTCTGAAGGTAATAATGGTGTTATATCAATCATATCTAACTTTTTGGTTGATGTAATTTGTGCGTCCTTATTGAACGCATTTATTGGTTCGACTAACAAGGGAACCTCCTTTACTTTAATAGAAATCAACTTGTATTTGTTGACCTGTTTTTGGGTTTACTATAACCAAAAGATTTTTATCATAAAACAATAGGCATTTTTCATTAAGCATTTTACATGAAAGAGTTGGATATAATCTATCATGACTTTGTTGTATTGGAAATGGAATTTGTTGACTTACCTTAAATCCACCACCCTCCCAAATTTCTGGATTATAATTTTTAACATCAACAATACTTTCTTGAGGTGTTTGATTGACAGGTCCAGTAAAACGGCAAAATACGCAAGATTCTTTTTCTTTTTCTTTTTTCATTGGATAACCATATTTCTGGGCACATTTATCACAATAGTGAATTAGTAAAGACCGTCCTTTTAAATTTACCATCATTGTCTCCTTTTAAATGTTGTCGGCGGTAGAATTTTCACCATGCGGATTGTCTACTCTTATTTCAGTTGCCTCAACTGTAGGACCGACTATAAGTTTATAATGGAAGTAAACTCATATTTCGTTTCCATTTTGTTAAGTCTTCACCACATTTATTACAATGATAACCCATACCAGGAACTGAAGATTTAACACAATATGTGGAATCTATAATTGCAGCACAGTTCCAACAGTGATTTATATAATGACTTGGTTTAGGTGTAATTGGTAGAAGTAGTGGTGTGCAAAAAACACATTCCGGCGTAATTTGTGGTGAGCCACAGTTTTTACAAATTGCCAACATTTCTGCTTTTTCCAGTGTCATAATTTTTTCCTTAATTAAAATATTAATAAATATTCAGTTTAATTCTTATCACTAATTAATATATATAGCAGAACATAATATAAATTTACCTACACGATAGATACCGATGGACTTTAAACAAATCTGAGGTCTTAGTCCATGACCTGTTAAAGGAGGAACTATCATGACGTATAAAGATAATTTTGTAGTAGAAGTAAAACATAAAGGTAAAATCCTGAGAATAAGGGATGGAGCTATTTACCTGCCATTTGGAAGTGAATATTCTTTACTTCTAAAAAATCTCAATTCAAGAAAGGCTTCTGTAAAAGTTCATATTGATGGTCAGGATGTTCTTGACTATAGTTCGCTGATACTTGATCCAAATTCTAGCACAGAACTTGAAGGATTTTTGAGTGGAACAGTTGCTCGAAACAAATTTAAATTTATTAAGAAAACAAAAGAAATTCAAGAACATCGTGGTGATAAGTTAGATGATGGTTTAATTAGAGTTGAGTTTGCTTTTGAAAAACCTAAAAGAAGACAAATTATTTCTGAAAGACATGAATACCACTATCACCACTATGACTACTATCATTGGTGGCCTCAATTTACTTATCATTGGAATTCTAAAACTATATGTGGTTCAGATGGAACTTCTGAAAGTTCAGGAGATAACATTAGTTCTAGTATGAGAAGTGTTATTGGGTCAGTTAAAGATTCAGAATCTCAAACAACATATTGTTATAATGCTCAAATGGATTCTCTTGGAGTTGAATCTATTGGACAACCATTAGATGATGAAGGAATAACAGTTAAAGGTTCTGAATGTCACCAGCAATTTAGATATGGTTCTATTGGTGAACTTGAACAATCTCAAGTTATTATAATTAATTTAAAGGGAATGTCTAAAACTGGTAGTACAGTTGAGAAACCTGTAACAGTTAAAACAAAACTAGTATGTTCTTCTTGTGGTAAAAAATGTAAATCATCTTTTAAATTCTGCCCAGATTGTGGAACATTCTTAGAATAAAAATAGAACAAATATATAGGGTTTATGGGGTGCAGTTTTGTCTGTGAACAAATGAAGCTTCCTTTCATAACTGCACCTCCTTTTTCCTCTAACTTTGCTGCTATTTAAGAACAAAATATAAAGGATTCGTCATAATTTTAAAAAGGGTATTATAATATGGAAAAAACTTTAAAAACAACTGAGTTTAAAATTGTAGATGATTATAGTGAAGTTCTTAAGGACTCTGTTAATAATCGTGCTGGTCAAGATAGAAAAAGACCTAAAGGGTTTGTTGAAATATATGACGTACAACTAAATGGTAAAAAGAAACTTATAGGTCGTAATAATTTAATCGTTTATGTAGGTCGTGAGCAACTAGCTCAACGGTTAGTTAATAAAAATAATCCAGATCCAGGTGTTACATCAACTAAAGACGAATTTTTATGTTGGTTTGGGTTAGGAACTGGGGGAGTTATACCCGGTGATCCTTTAAACCCACAACCTCCAGCACTTACAGATACTGACTTATATAGTTTAGTGATGATAAATGCTACTAATTCATCTGCTGCTGATTACTGGGCTATCCCAGATGCTGATCACCTAGAAGTAGGATATTATAAAATACCTTTTGATGGAATTACATTTGAGCAGGATTCTTTAAATGATGATAAATGGTTAGCTATTAAAATAATGACTACTGTTGGAGTAGATGATGCCAATGGAAAACAATTAAGTGAAGCAGGATTATATACTGCAGAATCCTCATCTGGAGGGTATGGTGGTCCATTTACTCTCTTTGCTAGAGTTACCTACCCATCAATAGTTAAAACAGTTGACCGAAGATTAATATATTATTGGTATTTGTTTTTATAAAAATTTTAATTAAAAGGAGTATAAACATTCTAGAAGTCCACGAAAGCGTATCTTATAACAAATAGAGAAGTTATTATATTCAACCGGAAAGATTCTAAAAATGTAGAGAAGAAAAATTTAGAGAAAAAATAAAAATAAAAACGGAGGATACGCTATGGCTAATGTCTCACCGGGTGTCTATACTAAAATTATAGACCTTTCGCAATTCGTCCAAGCAGTCCCTTCAACAATTGGATTCATTTCTGCTATTACAGAAAAGGGAGAAGATAATGTTCTTAAGTTTATCGGATCCAGAGCAGACTTTATCTCAGAATTTGGTGAACCAAATATTTCAACTTATGGTAAAAACTACGGGCAAGGACCATATTGTGCGTATAATTATCTAGGTGAAGCTGGTTCACTTTATTTTATGAGATGTCTTCCATATAATGCTGCATATGCAAATATAAGAATTGATGCTACGTTAGCAGCAGCTGATAATACAGCATCAATGAAAGTTACTTATATTGAAGGTATCAACACTGAAGAAGAATTTGGTACTAATTTGCAGAATGTAGGGGATGATTATCCAATTTGCTTCTTACGTCCAATTGGAAGGGGTCAATGGTATAACGTTCTTGGAATAAGGTTAACGGAGGTTTCAAATCCAACCTTCTGGGATACTTACATTCTTGACATCTATGAAAAACAGTCAGATGGTCAAGAAGTGATTATTGAATCGTTTGAAGTTTCATTCGATCCTAAAGCAAGAGATACAGCTGGAAGCTCGATTTGGATTGTTGACATTTTGAATTTGTACTCAACAGTTCTAAGAGCAGAAATGTATAAAGATGCAAATGCAGAGACTTTCTCAGATGGATATGATATTAATATTCGTGTTTATGATAAAGAAATTGGTACAACATCAGTTACATTGACTAATGGTTCAGCTGAAATTACAGATATTAAACAAGATTTCTCTGATTGGGAATCTAATGATTATGTTATAATTGCTAAGGATGCCAGAGGAACTGAAATTTGGGGTTGGTTAGGAGCCGCAAGTGGAACAGACGATGAAAGCATTTCTGTTTACTCAGATAGAGGATTAACTATTCAAAATTGGAATGGAGAAATTACATCTTTTGATATTAGTACTGATATTGAGTATAGAATCAAAAAATCTTGGGGTTCTGTTGCTCAAGCATTTACTTCATCTGAACCAGTTCCATTGAGAAAAGGTAGTGATGGAGATCTATTACAAGCTGATGGTTCTCTTGATACTGCTGAAGCTACAACATTATTAAGTCAAGCATATAATGGAATTATTGATGATAATGTATTAGATACTGAGAATATTTACTTCTCAATGGTATTTGATTGTGGTTATCCAGATGATGTTAAGAGTTCTATTAGTACACTATGTCAAACAAGACGTGACTGTGTTGGCATTCTTGATAATGGTGATAATGCTTCAGTTACCTTAGCTCTAAATGAAAGAAACAATACTCATACATATAACAATTATTTTGTTGCTTTATATGAATCATATAATAAAGTCTTTGATAGTTTTACTGGACAAGATGTATGGTTCTCACCAGTATATCATATGTCATATATCTTACCAAGAAATGACACTGTTGCAGAGATTTGGTTTGCAGCAGCTGGATATGAGAGAGCAGCAATTGACACAATTAAAGAGTTGAGATTTAATCCAAGATTGGGTGAGAGAGATCAACTTTATTTGAAACAATTAAATCCAATAGTTAAGTTTAATCCTGGTTATGTTGTTTGGGGTCAATTGACCAGTCAAGCAAAGGCTAGTGCATTACAAGACTTAAATATTGTAAGACTTGTTCTTTATATTAAGAGAGCGTTTGAAGATTTCTGTCGGTTCTTTATATTTGAGCAAAACGATCAAATTACTTGGTCATTAGTTGCAACTCAACTTGTTGAATTCCTTGAAACTATTAGGAAGAAACGTGGTCTATATGACTACTCAGTTGAAGTTGGAGCTACTGATTATGAAATGAAAACAAAGAAATTCCATGTTAATGTTACTTTAGAGCCAACGAGAGTTGTTGAGCAAATTGAGTTGAATTTCTTTATTCAATAATTAATTAGACAAAAAAAGAGTCCCTAAGAAAATAGGGACTCTTTTTTTCCGTTACCAGCAATCCAAATCTTTAAAGTTATTTATTTTCAATTACCTTATTTTGGTATTCTGTAATTTGTTTTGCTTTCTCGTAACTCTCTTTAAGAAACTTTCCATCTAGAAAATGAAATGTATTAATCACAGTCAATTACCTTGACCACAAGGGTACGAGGTTTTCTCGCGTCAAACTTATAAAGTTGAATTAGAGTTTGTAACAAAATCAGTTTTATTTTCAAATGTTTTATCTCCTCACAATTCTGCTGGACATATATTTTTATATGTTTTTAATTCGTGCCTATATTTTATAAATATTGGGGATGATTCCCAAATTTCGTGTATACCCATTTTTTCTGTTATTGGAACTCCAAGATTATGATTTTCAAAACTACATGGCAACAATTTCATATCTGGAGTTATATAAGCAGAGCACCTAGCAGCTTCGCATGTATCAATAGAAATCTCTTGTATTTTGCTTGGCTTGATATATTTTAATACATGGTTTACTAGACAACTATCCATCCCCACTTTGAATTGGCATTTTGGAACAAAAATATTTTCTGCAAATTCTTTTAACTGATCATTAGTTGGGGTCCAGTTTAAATTTCTACCTGCTCCCTGTGGTTTAAACAAAAGAAAAATAATAGCATTCAATCGTCTAATATCAACGTTACCTTCCCAAGTATATTTTCCCTTAATAATATTAATTGCTTTGTCATGTGATTCTGAAGAATAAATAAAATGGATGTTTGTTTTGATATTAGCATTCATAAGTTTTTTAAGTGCTTGATATGTATAAGGTTTATCATAGGCACTTACAGCAACTGCCCCACACATTTTTGATAGATTAATTTCTCGATTCGTTAAATTAATTCCGCTTGTAGTATAATTAGGAACCACATTTTTAAATCTGCTATATTCTAAAATCTCCTTGAAATTTTCGTGATGGTTTGGATCTCCTCTACCTCCTAATGCTACTTGATTTGTGTGATATGAAATTTCGTCTAGAACTCTTTTAAAATCTTCTAATTTCATATTTGGTTGTGAGATATGATCTTGATAACAAAATTTACATTTGTTTTTACAATGTCCCATAACTCCTGCATCTAAAAGAGAAGGTAAAACCAATGAAAAGGGATCATCCTTTCCATTTATTCCTGTTAGAACTTCAAAACCTGTCTTGGTATTAAATACCATCTTATAGTCATCATTAGAAAAATATCTTATTCTATTACTTTCCATTTTTTCTCCTTTCATAAAAAATAGGCAAGATGTTTCTTCACTTATTAATATATATAGATTTTACCTTTTTATTAAGTTGACGCGAGAAAACCTCGCACCCTTGTGGTCGAGGTTGTTCATAGAACGATATCTATCATTTTTAAGAACAAAATATAAATAAATACGAATGGTGTAATATGAGAGTTATTGATAAAATTTTAGAAAAAAAAGTTCAGGATGATGAATCAGTTGGTTCATTTGCTATTGACTTATTCCCTAAAAAGAAGAAGAAAAGGAAACGACAAATTATTAGAACTATATATCCGGAATCGAAAGATGAAAAACTTCCACGTAGGGCAATGATTGATTTAGATGGTACGATTCATAAATACTCAAAAGGATTTCAAGATGGAAGTATTTATGATGATCCTTTTGACGGGGCACGAGAAGTTATCAATTGGTTACGAAATCAAGGATTTGAAATTGTTATATTTACTACAAGAGCATCTCAAGCAAATTCTGATGAAACGGGTATTAGCAATTCTGAACAGATTAATAAAATTTCAAAATGGTTAACAGATAATGGGATTTATTTTGACAAAATTACAGGTGAAAAATTAGCGGGTGAATTTTACATTGATGATCGAGCAATTCATATAAAAGATGGTGATTGGAACACAGTGTTAAATGTGATTAAAAAACGTATTAATTATAAAACTTAAATACTTCCCACAGAACAAAATATTGTAGAACAGTTCGTTCTTAGGAGGAACTAAAATGACTATGAAATATAGCTTTGCTGAACTTGGTCAAAATATTTTAACAAGAAAATTTGGTGGAACAACTGTAGGTGTTGCTGATCCCTACGTTACTGGTTATCATTTCATATGGTTTGATAAACTTCCAACAAAGTTAGCTGAATTTATTTCAACAAATGGTTTAAGTGGTATTTCAGCCACTGGTGAAATTCAAACTGTATTAGCTGCCTCTTGTTTATCTGTCACTCCTCCAGGAGGTACATTAAATAAGATTGAATATGCTGGTTTGGGTGGTTTGAAATGGGCAGTTCCAGGAAACGTTGATTATGGTAATACTGTCTCTGTAAAGTTCTTAGAGTTCAACAAAACTCCAATCTTAGATATTATACATAATTGGGTTAAGTTAATTCGTGACTATAGAACTGGTATTACTGATTTAGAAGATGGTGATGGTGGTGAAGGTTATACAAAGAAAACTTATGCTGGTTTGATGTATTACTGGACAACTGCTCCTGATGCAAAAACAGTTGAATATTATGCTTGTTATGATGGTATTTTTCCAGCGAAAGATCCACAAGATTTATATACTAGTGATGTTGAAACAGTTGGTCGACTAGATATAGAAATTGAATTTAATGTTGACTATGCTTGGCATGAAAAGTGGGTCTATGATAAATGTGTATCATTTGCAAGCGACTTTGCTAAAATCAAAGATACAGTTAATGATTATGGTTATAGACAATCGTCTGGATAATTAAAAATAATTTACTAAATAAGTTAGGAGGAAGAGCAAAAAATGTATACCAATATTATAAATATTCCTGAGTCAATTCTATTTTTGACTTCTGCTAGATTAGCAGTTAGGGAAGCGGTAAATGTAAGTGAAAGTTTAGATGAAGAAACAAAAGAATTTGTCGCTTATTACGTTATGAATGAAGCAACTGATTATGAAATTATGTCAATGGTTATAAACGAAGAGGTAGCAGAAAAGAAATACTCGCTGGAAGATGAGATTCAATTATTTGATAAATTTAGAGAGTCAGTAGTAGAAAATTACCATGAACTTTCTGAGTTTATGGAAAAAGAAGACATTTTTTCAATGATCTATGAAATTGGTCCTGTTTCAGTAGAAGGAATTTCAACTGCGGCTCCAATTTTAGAACATCTTTATGATTCTGGTATTTTACTTGAAAAGAAAGCAAGAAGATCAATGAAAGATGTTGCTTTTGATACTCAATTTAAAGCAAGAGCTGCAAAGAAAAAAGGTGCTCATAAAGCTAAAGGTCTTGCTAAAGACGTAGCGGGAGTTGCTGCTGATGTTGGCGCTGGTGTTGCAGCTGGAAGTGGTAAAGTTGCTCAAAAGGCTAAAGATATTGCTTTTGATACTAGATTCAAAGCTAGAGGTGCAAAAAAGAAATTAGCACATAAGGCAAAAGGTGCTGCTGCTACTATAAAAGGTGGTGCAAAGAAAGCTGGTGGTACAGTTAGTGGTGCTGCTGGTAAGGCTGCTTCAAAAGCTAAAGGTGCCGCTTTTGATGTTCAATTTAAAGCACGAGGATTGAAAAAATCTATTCCTCATAAATTGAAAGGTGCAGGAATAACAGGTGCAAAAGCTGCCAAGGGTCTTGGTGCTGTAGCTTTAGCAACAGCTGCTATTTATGCTGGAGTTAAAGCATATCAAAGATTCTTGAGTCAAGCTGCTAGAGCATGCTCTGGTTTTTCTGGTAGTGCTAAAACTCAATGTATGCAAAAGTATAAAGCCAATGGTTTAAGAGCTCAAATTACTGCTACTTCAGCTGGTATGAATAAGTGCTCTCAAGCTAAGAATCCTGAAAAATGTAGAGCGGCAATTCAAAATCGAGTAACTAAGTTAAAAGCTAAATTAGCTAAAATGTCAGTATAAAAATATTTGAATTTTAAAAAAATAGATCCGAAAGGAAAGGAGATAGTAAATGACTTTACAGGTTTTAAAGCAAAGTTTCTGGAGTATGAAGGAAGTCTTGTAACGCCAACAAAGATAGCAGAACATTTAAATACTTGTTTATTTCAGACCTTACTTAAAAAACCAGAAGGGATTACAACTCTAGATTCATTTAAAAGATAGAGATGCATTATTATATGGCTTATATCATTATAGACAATCATCTGAATAATCAAAAATAACTTATTAAAAATAAGTTAGGAGGAAAAGTTAGACATGGAAAAAGAATTAAAACTCATGGCTGCATATATGGTTAAAGAATCTGCTTTAACCAAAGGTGCTAAACTACAATTAATTAACTTTATTCAAAATGAGGCTTCAGAAATACAAATTAAAGGTCTACTCTTAGATGGAGAGATCTTAGGTGACCTTGATGAGCAAGCAACTGAAATTTTAGAACAAAGATTTTCAGTTAGTGAAGTAAAGAAAATACTTGATGATAGATTTGTCGAAGCACCTTATATAGAGAAGTCTTTAAAGAAAGCATCATTAGAGGCAATGAGACATTTAGTAAGTGAAATGTCTGATGAACGAAAAGCTAAAAAAATTGCAAAACTAAAACATCGGTTAGCTGTGGTTATGAGCGATTGGAAGATTGAAATTGAACAGCAAAGACAGATGTGTATGGCGAAGAAAGATCCAGAAAAAAGGAAAAAGTGCTTAGCCAAAAAAATACCTTCTCTTCATGCTTATTGGAAAGCTCAAGCTGATGAACTTAAGATGAAAATACAGAAAATAAGTGCAAAATAATGCTTTATTAAAAATATAAATAGATCCGAAAGAAAAGGAGATAGAAGTAAATGACTTTTACAGGTTTTAAAGCGAAGTTTCCGGAGTATGAAGTTATTACTCCGCAAACAAAACAATCCTTTACTTTAAGATCTCTGACAGTTCAAGAGGAGGAGAATCTTAAAGGAAGTCTTGTAACGCCAACAAAGATAGCAGAACATTTAAATACTTGTTTATTTCAGACCTTA
>Ga0164318_10000839_pt1 | contig 25409 bp, 21 predicted proteins | sample GuaBasSedimGuay9_FD_113734 | JGI IMG/M metagenome (GOLD analysis project Ga0164318, IMG submission 113734) | Subseafloor sediment microbial communities from Guaymas Basin, Gulf of California, Mexico - Guay9, Core 4571-4, 0-3 cm | ecosystem: Environmental > Aquatic > Marine > Hydrothermal vents...
AAAGAAAAATAATTTACGGAGGTGCGATATGACATATTTAGTAAGGAGACCGGCAGATCTTTGGAGAGATTTTGACAGATCATTGGAGAGCTTTTTTACAGGTCCTGACCTGATGAGCAGAATGCCTGACGTTGATATAATGGATAAGAAGGACCGGTATGTAATTGAGGCTGAACTTCCCGGACTGTCTGAGAAGGACATTGCTGTAAAGGTTGAAAACAGGAATCTCTTTATTTCGACAGTAAAAGAGGAAGAGAAAGAAGAGAAGAAAGACGAAAAGAATGAACAGTATCTTATAAAAGAGAGAAGAAGCTTCTCCTTTTCCAGGAATTTTTCTCTTCCCGAAGATGCAGACATCGACTCCATCGAAGCTGCATTTAAAAACGGCGTTCTGACAGTCACTATTACAAAGAAGCCTGAGAAAAAACCTAAATCAATAAAGATCAAAGCAGCGTAGGATCTGCCAATCCCGGTGAGTACACCGGGATTGGTGCAAAATGAATGAAAGCCGGTAGCAATACCGGCTTTTTTATGTTAGATTCAGGATATGGGCCTATTGGATAAGACTTTATTAACCATGAAAACATTCACCGGAGCGGATCCTGCCATAAGGAGAGCGCTAAAAAATCTGGAGGCGAATCACGAAAAGGAGCTGCTCAGGGGGATCAAGATATTTATCAGCCCATCAGTGTACCGGGATCTGCTCAATAAAGGATATCTTAAACGGAGAAGAGAGGATACCAGGAAATCTTAGTCAGCAGCAAGACCGCTTTCTATAACCTGCTGCAGCTTCTCTGCCAGTTTATGGGAATCACTGTTTTCTTCAAGCTTTGTATCGATCGCTTTATGGATAATGACTAAAACATCAGCAGCACAAACTCTCGAATTTTCCTCATAGATACGGTATGAATGATTTATGGTTATGGGGATGATAACAGCTCCCGATTTTATGGCCAATTTCAGGCTTCCGGGTTTTATCCTGTTCATCTTCTGTCCTCTGCTTCTGGTCCCTTCGGGAAAAAGGACCAGAGGGTTGCCGTTCTTTATCGACTCAACCCCTTTGTTTATAGCCTCCACCGCCGATCGGGGACTTTTCCGGTCTATGGGTACACACCCCAGCACTTTCATCCATGTACTTAAAATCGGGAGCCGGGTCAGTTCTTTTTTTGCAACAAACCCTACCAGAAAGGGGGTAGCAGCTTCAATAATCAAAATATCAAAATAGCTCTGGTGATTACTTACCAGACAGATACTCCCCCCCTCTTCCGGAAGGTTTTCTGCTCCTTCGACCTGCAGTGTGCTGCCGCTTACCTTTATTAAAAATCCAAAATATGCCCTGCTCAGCTTTTTCAGGTACCTTTCGGCAAGATCACGCTTCCCAAAAAGTCTAAACACTCCCGGAGGAATCACCGCAACAATAAATACCGGAATAAGAAGAACTGCAAATACTGTATAAAAAAATATATTTCTCATCAAAACCCTGCCTCTCTGATCCTCATTATTATATGTACCGCTGTACCCGTTTCAGATAGGCCCCCCCTGTAGGTACTCCGTGAAGATACCTGTCCAGAGAATCCACATCCTTCAAGAGTTCCAGGTACGGTTCATCCGAAATATCTTCTTTCTCGCTATGATGACGCACCGCATGTATTATTATACTCCGTTCCTCCCCGGTAACAAGCCCCCTTCTTTCGCCGTACATAGTGTTGTATCTGTCCAGAAAATCATCCAGAAGATCCGCTCCTGTTTCAGCATGATTGTCTTTGATACCGGTACAGAGCAGCCCGTAATCGTGGAGAGCTGCTGCAATTGCAGCGAGCTCCTGTGAAAGTCCCTGTTTCAGGGCATAAACCTTTATGAGCTGACTGCAGCTGAAAAGATGCATGTAGGTCCACTGCAGCGAGACTTCCGATTTCTCGGGGAAATCCGAGGCGGCTTTATCCATAAGCATGGCAAGTATTTTGTTCAATCTTCTAAAATCAAGTTTTTCCATTCATTCTACAGCACTGCCTTAAGTGCTTTGTGCCATCTCTCCTTTACAGCTTTTCTTTTCCGGGTATCTTCCGAAGGATTAAACACCGTGTAAGGGGCGGGCAGTTTTTCCAGATCATCAAGTCCGTTCCATAACCCTGTGGATATTCCCGCAAAGTATGCAGCACCGACAGCAGCCATCTCAAACTCATTTGAACGGGAAACAGGGAATCCGCTCAGATCTGCAAGGCACTGAAGGAGAACATCCGACCTGCTTACGCCCCCGTCTGTTTTTATCCCGGTTATATGAACCTTGGTATCTTTTTCTATCCCCTCAAGGATGTCAACCATTCTCATGGCAATTCCCTGCATGACCGCTCTGGCAACATGCCTGCGGTGGGTATTTAAAGACAACCCCAAAATGGAACCCCTGGCCGTGGGGCGGAAGTAGGGGAACCGGATACCCGAAGGGGTAGGAACAAATACAACACCATCGGAATCCTCCGCCTGTGCTGCGAGTTCGTTCAGAACCGCCGGAGTATCGGACAGCCCTATTCCGTGGCCGAGCCAGTCAATAAGCCTTCCCGCCGTAGCTACGTACCCTTCCAGCATGTAGGCAGTCTTTCCTTTTAAAGTCCACGCAATAACAGGAAACAAACCCCGCCGTGAAAGCTTCGGCTTGCAGCCCATGTTGATATCCACAAAAGAACCTGATCCCTGCGAGATCTTTACATCTCCCCTTTTAAAACATTTATGTCCGAAAAGGGCCGACATCTGATCTCCCACAACCGCCCTTATAGGGATCGGGGCGCCAAAAAGATCCGGATCAGTTTCCCCGAAGTCATCAGCGGTCTGTTTAACGCCGGGGAATATGTTCATGGGTATCTTGAAAAGTCTGCAGAAAATGGAATTCCACTTGAAGTCGAAGGGGTTATAGAGGGAAGTAGAAGCAGCGTTGGAGGTATCAGTGAGATGTTTTCTTCCTCCCGTCAGCATGTAAACAAACCAGGTATCGAGAGTCCCGAATAATAATTCCCCCTTCAAAGCCTTTTGGTAGATATCATCCCTGGTTTCAAAAAGCCATTTCAAACGGGTCAGGGCATGGTCTGTAACAAATTTCAGCATCCCTGTTGCCCTGAGCATCGTGCTCCGGGTAATCCTGCCGGCGATAAAAGCTCCCGCTTTAATAAGCTTCCACTTGATGGAAGCATTCATCCGGTCGGTTACCTCAGCAGCTCTGACATCTGCCCAGCTTATGAAGTTACAGCAGGCCTTACCGCTTTCTCTGTCCCAAAGAGTAAAGGTTGTCCGTTGCACACTTATCCCTATACCCCGGATACTCCCGGCTCCGGGAGTGTGGCTGTCAATAAGTTTTTTTATTACTGAGTAGAGAACATTCCACTGATCAACAGGGTCATGTTCCGTAGCTCCATCCTCAGGATGGAGGGTAAGCGCCTTCATGGCTTCACGGGCAACAATCATACCGGTGGAATCAAACAGAAAAGCCCGTGTGCTCGATCCGCCGGCATCTATACCGATAAGATATTCTTTCATTTTTTTCCAAATAGTTTAGAAAGGATACCGCCTTTCTTTTTTTGAGCCTCTTTTGAAGTTTTCTTCGGGGGCTCAGAAAATTTGAAGTCTTCTCCGTACTTTGCCTTGTAGTAAGCCAGCCGCTCTTCTGCCGTACTGGAGGAGGTAAGCTTTTTCACCGGCGGTTTTCCTGCATTCGGTCTTCCTGGTACTGGTTTTCTTGCCCCGGCAACGGGTTTGCCTCTATTTACTCCAGGAGCAGCAGATTTTCTCTCTGAAGATCTTCCTCCTCCGGAATACTTTCCTGGATGAGTGCTCCGTCCCCGCCCTGTTTCAGCCGGTTTCCCTGAAGGCTTCCTCCCCCGGGGGCTCTCCGACGGCCTTCTGCTTCCTCTGCTCTCTGAACTGCCCCCGCGCCGGGAGGCTCCCCTTCCACCGGGCCTCCCCCTGTCACGGGAACGGTGAGAATCGCCGGGACGTCGATCATTTCTGCGGATATTCAGCCGTACTCCGGCACTCTTATCCACTGCAAAAAGATCTTCTCCAGCCCACTCAACCGGAATTTTAAATCCTATGTATTTCTCGATAGCTTCAAGGCCATAGACAAACTTTTCACATGCAAAGGTTACTGCTTTCCCCGATTTCCCGGCCCGTGCTGTCCTTCCTATCCGGTGTACATAGTTCTCGAAGTCTTCAGGAATATCGTAGTTTATGACGAGCTCAAGATCATCAATATGCAGACCCCGGGCAGCCACATCGGTGGCAACAAGGAACTTAACCTCCCCGGATTTTACCTTCTTTATTACCGAAAGCCGCTTTTTCTGGGGCAGATCACCCATTATATACATAACGTGGTAACCGTTCAGCTCGAGTCTTTCGGCAACCTCCACAGCAGCATACTTGGTATTCGTAAAGATGATTGCATTCTCCGGATCAAGTTTTTTCAATATCCCGAGAAGAAGGGACATCTTCTCAGCCGTACTGACATGGTAGAGCACCTGGGATATCTCCTCTACAGTTACACTCTGTGATTCCATCTCTATCTGTTCCGGCATGTTCATGAAATCCCATGCCAGGTTCTGGACTCTGCTGCTTAAGGTGGCACTGAACAGCATAGTCTGCCTTTTTTCTCTGGGGGGGAGCATTTTCATCATCATCTTTATATCAGGATAAAACCCCATATCAAAGAGTCTGTCCGCCTCATCGACAACAACCTTCCCAATCTCCTTGAAGTTAATCTTCCCGCTCTTTCCGAAATCAAGAAGTCGTCCGGGAGTTCCTATTATAATATCCGTCCCCTTGAGCAGAGAATCTTCCTGTTTCCGGTACCCTACTCCGCCGTAAAAGCTCGCTATGGTTACTCCGATTTCCGATCCCAGGAGTCGTGCATCGTTCTCAATCTGAACGGCAAGCTCCCTGGTAGGGGCCACTATCAGCGCCTTTACCTTTTTGTCTTCCGGTGCTGTACAGAAGTACTGAAGAATTGGAATCATGAAAGCTGCTGTTTTCCCTGAACCGGTCTGCGATTTTACACTGACATCCTTACCTGCCAGGGTGTATTCAAGACTCTTTTCCTGAACCGGGAGACAATCGGTAAATCCGGCTTTATCTATCCCTTTTAATAATTTTTCGTCTAAATCAAAATCTGTAAATTTCATCTCTTCTCTTTCTTGTTATAGTCTGTCATAGATATCCAGAAATATCTGGGCTTTTGCCCTGTTTATCAATCCCATGGATTCAGAATACTCCATATTCCTGGTCTTTACAAAGATGGAATCCTCTTCCTCTCTTCCCTCTGTGTCAAACAAAAAGATGGGGTTAGTCAGGGTTTGTTTTATCGATTCAGGAGCTATCCCCCTGTCTACAAGATACTTGTAGAAACGGATTTTTTCCAGCGGGAGATGCTCCCCCCTCTCATTGTACAGAAACCCTACTGCATCCAGAATCTGTTCAAAAGGACCCTTGGAATAGTGGAACACCCGGGAGAACATGCTTTTGGAATGAAGAATTCCCTCCTCCACCAGCAATCCGGTAATATCCTGAATTACCCGGTAGAATTCTTCCCCGGTATAGTGAGTCCTGAATATCATGACAGCTATATCTGTTTTATTGTTATTCTTATGTAAAATTGCCGGGATGTCGCTGTTAACAACATAGACATCTCCTATCTTTTTAATTACCTGCCCGTCTACAATAAGCATATTCTCCACAGGGACCCAGGTATCAAACAGCTCATCTTCGGTAATATGTAAATTATGCAATGCTTCATAGGCGCCAATCACCCGGGAACCGGTGTACTCGATTCCGAAATACTCGGAAAACCGCCGCTTCATGTAGGGAGTAAAAATTTTACCCCCCAGTCTTGCAAAAATATAACGGGCTTTATAGTGATTCCTGACTACTCCTTTTTGAACCAGAAAACTCCCCGGCAGATTGGCCAGATACACCAGCTTGATACGCTCTCTGTACTCTTCCTTTCCGGAAAGCCCCCTCATAATGGCACTTTCCACTTTTATGCCGTTGCTTTCGGGACGGAGATACAAAAAAATATCTTGACAAGCCTCGTCGCTGCAGGAATTCGAAAACGGAACGACAATGGTTGGTTTCCGACCTGTCATCTACCTTATAAACCTCCGCTGGAATTAAACCTTGCCGATACCGGGAAACTGTTCCCGATGATTATATCATCAATCATCCTTACCGGTACAGCACCCATACTCGTGCTGGTGATAAATATCTCATCATAAAACGCAGATTTCATCTCCTCGAGGCCAAGATCCTCATATACTACATCATACCCCATCTCATCTGCCAATTCAATAACATGTTTTCTGGTTACTCCGAAAAGGACATTGTCCCCGGGGGTGTACAACGTGTTTTCCTTACATGCGAAAACATTACACCGGGATCCTTCCATAACATCACCGTTCCTGTTTACCAAAAGAGCATCCAGCGCATCATTCTCGGCAGCATACCGCGATGCGAGGTAATTTAAAAGGAGGCAGTTTGATTTTACCCGGGGCATAATACGCTCACCCTCATACGAAACAACCTTAGCCCCTCCGGTGTAGTATTTATCGGGATAAACCGGAGCGGGGGCTCCAAATGCAAAGAAAAGAGGGTTGTCTCCGCCGATAAGCTGAAGCTTTATCGTACAGTTTGTTATATTGTTCTTATCTATCAATAAACCCAGGCTTTTTATTACTGCTTCTTCAGTCAGCGGATGAGAAAGTCCCAGAAGATCTGCTGATTCAAAGAATCTTTCCACATGATCAACCCCGTCTTTCAGCTTTCCGTTCCGGACGGAAAGCGATTCGTAAACGCTGAAACTAAAAAACACCTCTTTCCTTGTCAAAGGAACGGTAAGTTCACTCTCCGATACCAGTTCAAGATTTTTTATTGCGTATTTCATTATCAGTTCTCCCTGTACTTCTCAGGAATATGGATCACTTCCCGGGGTTTGCTTCCGTTCGGCGGACCGACTATTCCCCGCATCTCCATCTCCTCCACGATTCTTGCAGCCCGGTTGTATCCTATCTTGAGTCTGCGCTGCAGATAGGAAGCTGAGGCCTTTCCGGCAGCTGCGACAATCTCAATGGATTTGCTCATTAAAGGATCGTTTACCGAATAGTTGTCATCCGGTGTATCGTCTTCTTCGCTGTCAAAAAAAATCTCTTCATCTATATAATCCGGCTCTCCCAGCGTTTTTACATAATCAGTAAGCCGCTCGACTTCATCGTCGGAGACAAAAGCTCCCTGAATTCTGGTGAGAGCAGGATCCCAAGATGAAGCAAAGAGCATGTCTCCCTGACCGAGAAGCTTATCTGCACCTACAGAATCCAGAATAATTCTTGAATCTATCTTGTTTGCCACCATAAAGGCAATCCGGCTGGGAACATTTGCCTTTATCAGCCCGGTAATGACATCTATGGACGGGCGCTGGGTAGCAAGAACCAGATGGATACCGATTGCCCGGGCCATTGCGGCAAGCCTGGCAAGGGTTGCTTCCAGCTCCTTTCCCGATGTCGCGATGAGATCGGCAAACTCATCCACTATTACTACGATATAGGGAAGCGGCTCTGCAGCATATTTGCCTTTTTTAAGCTTTTTGTTATAGGCTCTGATATCCCTGACTCCGAGAGAATCCAGAAGCGCATACCTCCGCTCCATTTCATAGATACAGTACTGCAGTGCCTGAAATGCTCTCTTGGGTTCTGTAATTACCGGGGTTAAAAGATGGGGGATATCGTTGTAGAGTTTCAATTCCACTATTTTGGGGTCTATCAGTATCAACCGTACATCTTCCGGACGGCGTTTGTACAGAATGGAGCAGATTATCGAATTAACGCAAACTGATTTCCCGGAGCCGGTAGCGCCGGCAATAAGAAGATGAGGAGTCTGAACCAGATCCACTATCTTCGACTCCCCGGTTATGTCCTTTCCCAGAACCACCGGAATCTCAACTCCCTTTCTGGTAAAAATATCATCATCCAGCATCTCCCTGAAGGAAACAATTGCCCGGTGTTTGTTGGGGACCTCTATTCCCACTGCGTGTTTACCCGGAATGGGAGCAACAATTCGTATCCGTGATGCAGCCAGTCTCAAGGCTATGTTATCTGCCAGATTTACGATCTTTGAAAGCTTTACCCCCGGAGCCGGAAGGATCTCAAACATGGTAATTACCGGACCCTTTTTAATTCCCGTAACCTCTGCTTTTATCTTGAACTCCTCCAGGGTTGTCTTGAGGATATCCGCTGACTTGCGGGTCTCATCGTCTATTATCCAGTAATGGGAATCGGTGTAGTTGTTTAAAATCTTATCCGCCGGGATCTCATACTTTGTACTCTTTGTTTTCGGTGTAACCTTCTGCATTTCCAGTTTGAAGGGAGGAGCCGAGTCAATTATATCTGCAGATTCCTCCCGGTCCGGGGCCTCGTCAACTTCCTGCTCAGGCTCTTGCTCTGACTGGTAATCCGGGTAATTATCCTCTTCAGCCTCCTCCTGGACATAATCCTCTTCAAAAAAGGGATCTTCCCCCTTTTTGAACCGGGGGACATCAGGAAGACCGTAAGGTATCAGAGAACTCCCCTTGCCTTTTTCATCAACCCGGGAAGTTTCCACATCCTTTGAAGGCATTACTTCCCCCGGAGCAGGCAGTTCAAGTGCAGGTTCCTTATCCCCGGGCAGCGAAGCTCCTTTAAACTTCAAATACACAACAAAGATTCCCAGCAGCTCTGCAAGAAAAAGAAGGAACAGAAGGAAAGCCCCCTCCCTGCCGGTAAAATAGCCGGTTATAAAAACCGCAGCAGGGGAATCAGAATCTTCAAGAACCTTGAAGAACAGACTTAAGGTTAAAAATGGGATCGTTGAGAGTAAAAGTATCACAACAGAGCTCCTGCGGAACTTTTCTTTCAAAACAAGATATGCGCTTATAATAAAGTAAACCGGAATGTAAAAGGCTGCGTATGAAAAACTCTTGAAGAAAAACGAACCAAGAGCGGTTACCGCTCTGTTCTGCCCGCTGAAAACAGAAATAAGAGGGGGGAGAAGCAGCAGAAATACTATAAAGGCAAGAAAAAACAAACCTGCTGCCAGATAGAGCGAAATACGTTTTAGCACAACATCCTCACTTAATAGAAGATCAATCCTGCAATTCCCAGCGGTATCAGGTAAAAGCTGAAGTAGAACAAATTCCCTTTTTTTATCAGTTTAAGAAGGATCTTCAGACTGATCAACCCTACAATAAAAGCACTAATCATACCTGCTGCGACCACCGGTATACTTATATCTTCGAAAAGTGAGCCGGCATCCTTGAACTGAAGTATTAATGCACCGAGAATAGCTGGTATTGACAGCAGGAAAGAAAACTCTCCGGCCTGTTCTCTGCTCATCCCTGAAAAGAGGGCCGCTGAAATAGTAATCCCGGATCTGGAAATCCCCGGAAGCACCCCGATTCCCTGGGCAATACCGGTAATAATCCCCTGCTTTACCCCGGAGGAACGGTAATCTTTCTCTCCTTTAAACATACGGCTTATCAGTAGAATAACTCCGGTAACGATAAAAAGGGAAAAAACCAGCTTTACGTTCTTCTCTAAACCGAGTTTTTCCAGAAACAGGCCCAAACCACCGGTAAAAACCGTTGCCAGCAGAATAATCAGAAAAAGCCGTATGTTTTCCCTATCATCATCCTCTCTTCTTCCGGCAGCGTAATGAATAAGGGCCTTGATAACCCTCCATATCCGTTCCCGGAATATAATAAAAACAACAAAGAGGGTTGCTATATGGAGAAGAATGTCAAAAAGGAGGGGGATATCCTCCAGATTCATGAAATGCTGAAGAACAACCAGATGACCTGAACTCGAAACAGGGAGGAATTCAGCCAGTCCCTGGACAGCTCCGAGAATTATTGCGTTTAGATACGTCATGTTTTGCTCCTGAATATAGTAGTAACCATCTCCTGCAGGCTCCGGTTATGGTAAAGATATCCATAAATCACCGCAGATACAAGGACTTTGCGCCCGTAGAGACTTGTTTCCCGGTAAGGAATCGCCTCCAGAAAGAGGTCCTCGGGAAGTGCAGAATACTCTTTCTTCCACCTCCTTACCCTGGTCAGCCCTCCGTTGTAGGCAAAGAGTGCCTGAATAACAGAATCGGTCCTGCTCATAAGATTCTGAAGATACCATCCGCCCAGCTTCATGTTGATCTGCGGATCTGTAAGAACCGGAGTCTTCATCCGCATCCGCGAAGCGACATCCCCGGCGGTAGAGGGCATAAGCTGGCTTAACCCCACCGCTCCCGCAGCAGAAACTATATCCGCTGAAAAGTGGCTTTCCTCCCTGATAAGCGCATACAAAACCGAAACAGGGATCCCTTCTTCCAAAGCAGTCTCTTCGATTCCTTTCCTGTACGCATCGGGGTACAGGATCCTTATGTCATCCTCCGAAGCAGCATACCCCAGTGCAGCAAGATACCTGTTCAGTATCCTGATGGAATTTATGTAGTCGCCGCTTTCCTTCAGGAAAGCGGCGAATGCCCTTACGGCAGTAAGGGAAAACCGTTCCCGGCAGTTTTCCAGAACTCCCTTTCCGTAATCAGACAGTTCAAAGGTTATTGCCCCGTAGAGCAGCTCATCACAGTCTTTGCCGGGAACGGCTGCAGAACTGTTATCGATTCTGAATATTCCGTTTATTCCACCGGAGTCTTTTTCCAGGGCAGCTGTGGACATGATCTTGTAGTATAACCCCGATGCCAGACCCTCTCCCGACTCAATAGAGAGGTTAAACCACCGCTCTATCTCTGTTTCATCGGCATCCAGAAACCCCTCACGGGCTGCCCTTGCTGTAAAATATGAAATGCGGGAGATTACATCACCATCCGCCTTTCCGTTTAACTTTTCCAGCATTCCCCGTATACCTTCCCAATTTCCCTTTCTGATCAGTTCAGCGGAAAGATCGGAGAGAAGATCACTGAAGTAGGCCGGATCGATCCATAAAGAGGTAAGCTCATCAAGCTTTGCCAAAGCATCAGAAACGGAACGGTGCAGAATCAGGGAATACCAATACCACAAAAGTTTGTCATGAAAAGAGCCGGAAGCATGTTCCATCCCCCGGGTATAGTAATCAAGCGCCCTCGGGGTAAATCCCCGTCTGCCTGCAAGATATCCTGCACCCCAATACAGGTGTTCCAGGATAGAATCCGGCAGATCCCCGTTTTCTCCCCGGGATATCCCCCGTTCAAAAGCTTCGATCCCTGCAGAGGATCTCCCGGCCAGGGCAAATATTCTGGCCGCATAGTCTGCAATCCCGACAGATAGATACTCTGAATTCCCGGTAGAGATGATTTTCACTGCTTCACCGGCAGCAGAGATAAATTTCCTGTTCTCTGCATATATTCTAAAAGAAAGCAGCGTTTTAACCATGGATGGCAGAGCTGAATAGGTACCTGCTTCTTTAAGATGCTTTTCTACACTGGTGAAAAGGGTTTTTGTCCTGTCCTTCAGCGGACCGCGCAGCACGGTTCCCCCGGATGCTATGACCGGAGTTTCAAGCAGGAAACGAACAAGATTATCCCCCATACCAGGTTTATTACCGGCAATTTCCGCCATCAGCACCGTATACAGCAGGCCTGTATCGTTTCTATAATCAGCCAGAGTGCCTACTCTCAGTACCGCGTTATAGTCTTTTAATTCAAGAAAAGCAAGAGCTGTAAAAAGGGCAATCCCCTTTTCCCCGGGATTTTCACCAAGAAAGGTTTCTCCGAGTACAGATACCGCAAAATAGTTCTCCTCCCCGTACAGGACCTCCAGCAATGTCCGCCGGGCTTCACTTTTTACCGGTTCACGGGCGTTGATGGCACTTTCCCGAAGAAAGCTCTTTACCTGTTCCGGATCACTCTTTCCTTTTACCGATAGAGCCTTAAAAAACGGGACCGAAGCAGGGGAAATCTCTCCGTACAGGAGTTGCGGATAATTAAAGGTTACTATAAAAAAGATAAAGAATAGAAAGCTACTCTTCAGGTATAAATATTCTTGTTTCTGCAAATATAAGGTCTGGATCTTTAATTTTGTTCTCTTTAACAATTTTAGCATACATAGTCGGCGATTTATAAAAAGAGTAAGATATGCCCCAGAGTGTATCACCCCAACGGATTCTATACCATACCCCCTGGTCAGTATTTACACTTTTTTTGGCAGCCTGTACAGCCGGAACAGGACTTTTTTCCGGAGGGCTCCCTGAGGCAGGGGGAACCGGTTTGCTTTTTTCTGCTGCAGTTGCTTTACTTTCCGCAGCAGCAGGCTGCGCCGTCCTGTCTCCTCCCTCTTTAACGGTTACCGCCTTGGAGGCATCTTCTGTACTGTTAACATTCTCCTGCGCCTGCAGAACAGGCACTTTTTCATCTGAAAAACTGTTATAAACAAGGTAGGCCACACCGCCGAGCAATCCGAGAGCAACAAGAACCAGAAGCAGGATCAAAAAGGGATTCATCCCCCGTTTTCGTGCAGCCGGTTCTACCCGCTCAACGTGAAGATCCCCTTCCGGCTCCTCACTGGATGAACCGGTTTCCAGAGAGGGCTCATCGAAAGCCTCCGCTACCTCCTGAAAGGAGGAGTCCTGCTCACTTTCAATGTCTGATTCCTCACGTTCCTCCTCTGTTTCTTCACCGAACATATCATCATCAAACTCGAGATCCTCATCCTCCAGGGCAAACTCCGGTACATCATACACTGCTGTTTCATCCAGAGATTCAACACTGACACTCAAAGATTCCTCCAGGCCGGAAGCAAGGTCCTTTGCTGAGGCACTGAGAACGTTGTCCTCTCCCAGTCCCATTACCATCTCAATTTCAGGAGTACCTTTTTCAGCAGGGGCAATATTCTCTATAACCATGGTTCCTACGTAGACAGGATCCGCAAATTCCTCTCCAACTCCTTCATACAGGTCTATCTGCACGCTCGTCTGGTTGTCGTTCACCGTAGTGAGGACAAGTCTCTTTTTTTTATCCGTATTTCCCTCTAAAACCGGGAAATAAGTTCCATCAGCAATCTTTATACCTATTTTTTTCTTCTCATCCAACGTGCTACCTTCCTTAATTCTTACACTCAAGACTAAATCTCAATATATGGTTTGTCAACATCTTTTCTTTATTGACTTCTAGCGGACTCTCAATCATAATTACCTCATGAGCTCGGCATATATACTTCTTATACCTGTAGTACTATTCGTTTTAGGTGCTGTTTTAATTTTCGTCATTTTGTCCGGTAAAAAAAAGGGGGATAACGAAAGTTCCTCAAAAAAAAAGAAAATCAGGGCAAAATCCGCCTCCACGCTGCTGAAAGAGGCCAATAAACGGCTGGCACAGAACCCGGAGGACAGCGAAGCGCTGATGGTAGTTGCAGAAAATTACTATACAAACCATAATTTCGAGAAAGCTTTCACCTCCTACAACATGCTGATCGATCACTGCGCTACCAACAAAGAGCTCGATGAGTTCGGCATTACCCTTAAATATGCCCTCAGTGCTCTGCAGCTGAACAGGATCCAGGAAGCTTACAAAGCCCTGATGATCTGCAGAGGGATGAAACAGGATGTCTTTGAAGTCGACTTTAACCTCGGAGTTTTGGAGTACAAGAAAAAACAGTTCGAAAAAGCTGCAGCCCTTCTGTTTAAGGCGCGGAAACAGAATCCCGAACACCTCGAATGCTCAAAATATCTCGGGAAGAGCCTCTTCAGGCTGTCAAAGTACAAGGAAGCAGCCCTCCTTTTGCGGAGAGTGATTGATAACGATCCCATGGACAAGGAAAGCATTTTTTCTCTGGGGCAGTGTTATCACAAACTGGGGCAGGTCGATCATGCCCTGAAACTCTTTCTCCATCTTCGTCCTGATCCGGTTATCGGTCCCCAGGCGGCACTCCTTTCAGGAACAATCCATAATGCGAAGAATCAGCATGACAAAGCCATTATGGACTTTGAGATCGGCCTAAAGCACGAAAACCTGCCTCAGAAGGTTCAGCTGGAGCTGAAGTATCAACTGGCAGCTACCTATATTCTTACCCATAATATTGTCAGGGCTGTAGCTCTGCTTAAAGAAATAAAACAAGCTGCGGGAGAATACAGGGACATCACGGAACTTCTGAGCAAGTACGAGGAGCTTACCTCCAATCAAAATCTGCAGACATATCTGATCTCCCAGACTTCTGACTTTGTTGCTCTCTGCAGACGGCTTTCCGCTTCCTTTTATCCCAACGCCCGGATTAAAATTACCGATATTTCAGTCAGAAAAGCAGAATATGCGGATATCCTGGCAGAGATTAGTACCAGGAAATGGGAGGATGTAATCCTTTTCCGGTATATGAGAAGCACCGGACAGACAGGCGAGTTTCTGCTCAGGGATCTTTATGCAAAAACCAAAGATGTCAGAGCAGGAAGGGCATTTTGTATTACTGCAGGTGACTTCACCCCGGAAGCGAAACAATTTGTGGAAGCCCGGCTTATAGACCTCATTGAAAAACCTGAGCTGATGAAGAAGCTGAACTCCCTTACCGAGTCCGCTGCAATATAACGAGATGCCGTTCCTTGTCTGAAAAAGGGACTTTCACCCGGATGACCTCACTGCGGACAGGAGAACCGAGTTTTTCCAGTTCTATGTCGATCACCGAACGCTTTCCTTTGTAGGCAAAGAGAAAACCGCCCGGTTTTAGTAGATTAAACAGATAATCCGCATACTCATCCAGCTGCCTGAAAGCCCTGAATGTGACCGCATCAAAACGGTTTTTCACACTTTCCACCGGGGATTCAATGACTGAAACCCTGTTTTTCAGCTGCAGAAGACCAATCTCGTTTCTTAAAAACCCGGATCGTTTACCGGAACGTTCTATAAGAAAGATTTTTTTATCCTGTAAAAAAAGGGACAGAGGAATTCCCGGCAGCCCTGCTCCGGACCCTGCATCCGCCAGGGTTGTAAAGGGATAGTTCTCCAGCACCTTTAAAGGAGAAAGGGAATCCAGGATATGATCGATAATCAGATTATCCCCGGATGCTTTTACAAAAGAATGTTTTTTGTTCCAGAGTTCTATCTCCGAAACGTACTGATTTATACGGTTGATATCTTCTTCTGTCCACTCGATTCCGATTGTATCCAGACCGGTCTTTAAAAGATCTTCCCGTTTATTCATCCTTATCCTCCGCCCTTACGTCCAAGAAGGACCATAAGAACAGCAATATCGGAATTCCTGACACCAGAAATCCGCGATGCCTGCCCCAGGGAGAGGGGGCGGATCTCTTTCAGCTTCTCCCTGGATTCCGAGGAAATCCCCTCTACAGCATCATAATTAAAGTCTGCGGGGATCTTCATTTTTTCCATTCTTTTAAAGCGGTTGACCTGCTGATTCTGCCGCTTGATGTACCCTTCGTACTTTACATCAAGCCCTGCATGGGTAACCCACGGGGAAGGGTAACGGGAAAGTTCCGGTTCCAGGGGGACAAGATCTTCCAGAGATACATTCGGATTCTTGAGAATCCGGCTGAAGCTCTTTCCAACATGAATTTTGTAATCCCCGGGAAGTTTCTCAAGATCTTTCTCCTTCATCCTTCTTTTATCCAGAAGTTCACGGACCTCTTCGATTCCCCTGATCTTTTCATTCAAACGATCCATATTCTCCCTGCTCTGAAGGCCGGCCCTGTACCCAATGGGCAGCAGTCTTATATCAGCCGAATCGTGTCTTAGATTGAGACGGTATTCCGCCCGGGAGGTAAACATTCTGTAAGGCTCTTCGGTACCGAGGGTAACAAGATCATCAATCAAAACACCGGTATAACTGTCGGTCCGGGAAAGGACCAGGGGTTCCTTCTTCTGCAGTTTGAGCCCTGCATTTATCCCGGCCACAAGCCCCTGGCAGGCTGCTTCCTCGTACCCGGAAGTCCCGTTGGTCTGCCCGGCCACAAAAAGTCCGGAGATTTTTTTTGTTTCAAGCCAGGGATAGAGCTGCGTAGGATCCATGTAATCGTACTCCACTGCGTACCCGGGTCTCATTATCACTACGTTTTCCAATCCCGGAATTGTCTTTAAAAAATCAATTTGGACATCCTCCGGAAGGGAGGTGGAAATTCCGTTCAAATACATCTCTTCACTTTCCAGCCCCTCAGGCTCGACAAATATCTGATGGCGGTCCCTGTCGGGAAACCTGACAACCTTGTCCTCGAGAGAGGGGCAGTACCGCGGTCCCTTCCCCACAATATCGCCGCCGTAAAGAGGAGAACGGGACATGTTTTTATTTATGACAGAATGGGTTCCGCTATTGGTAAACGTTATGTAGCAGGGTACGGAAGGACGGTCTATCTTCTTTTCCGCAAATGAAAAGGGAAGCATCTCCTCATCCCCCTCCTGGATCTCCATCTTTGAAAAGTCTATGGAGGACCGTGCAACCCTTGCAGGAGTTCCTGTCTTCATACGGCCTACCCTGAATCCCCTGTTCCTCAGGTTTGTTCCAAGACCGACAGCTGCCGGTTCCCCCAGCCTCCCGGAGGAAGCCTGATACTCCCCGATAAATATCTTCCCCTCCATAAAGGTTCCTGTAGTAAGAACAACAACGGAGGAGGTGATCGTGTTTCCTCTTTCTGTTACCACCCCCCGGATTTCCCGTCCCGAGGAGCTCAGGAGCAGATCGGTAACAGTATCCTGAAAGATACTCAAATTCGGTTCCTGCTCCAGAGTTCTTTTAGCCAGGGAATTATATAAAAACTTGTCTGCCTGGGCTCTCGGAGCCTGAACAGCAGGACCCTTCCGCCTGTTTAAGATCCTGAACTGAATCATGGAAGCATCTATGAGCCTGGCCATTTCTCCGCCCAGAGCATCCACTTCCCTTACAATATTCCCCTTGGAAAGCCCCCCCACTGCAGGGTTACAGGAAAGCCGGCCAATCGCATCGAGACTCTGGGTTATGAGAAGAGTCTTGAATCCAAGACGGGAAACCGACAGACATGCCTCTATACCGGCATGCCCGCCGCCTATTACTATTGCATCGAAATCCATTATACTACTTACCTACACAAAAATTTGAAAATATATTATGTAAAATTTCATCAGAGGTCACCTCACCGGTAATCTCGCCGAGGGCATCCAGGGCATCTTTGAGATCCATGGCTACCCCGTCGAGAGAAACCCCGGTATCCACCCCTTCTCTCACCCTTGATAAGGCCTCAAGAGATTTTTCGAGGAGGTTTTTCTGCCGGAGCGAGTCTATCATGACATCTCCGCCCGTGTGCCTGCTTCCCATAATTCTGTCAACAATCTCATTCTCTAGAGCAGGGAATCCCTCTGAACTCAAGGCGCTTACGGGTACCGCCCAGGATGGGGCATTGACAGCTCCGGCATCAATCTTGTTCCATACAAAGAGATAGCGGCGGTTATCCCTGTTCTCCTCGACAACTTGTTTATCTGCATCGGACATTCCGCTTTGCCCATCAATCAGGTACAGTACCAGAGCACTGTTTGCAATTATCTCATTGCTCCGTTTTATCCCTTCCTTTTCCACCGGATGCTGCGCATCCCGCAATCCGGCGGTGTCGAAAAGACGTACCGGGAGCCCCTGAAGGGTAATCCAGCTTTCAATGTAATCTCTGGTGGTACCGTCTATCTCCGATACTATGGAACGGTCTTCTCTTAAAAACAGGTTAAAGAGAGAGGATTTCCCCGCGTTTGTTCCCCCTGCAAGGGCAACAGTTATCCCCTCCCGGTACAGCACCCCGACTTCGAAGGAATTAATCAGTTTCTGAATACTTTCAGATGCCTTTATCACAGCATCGGAAGGAAGAACAGTATCACCCCCGATTCCATCGTCAGGATAATCAAGCTGTACCTCTACGGTGCTCATAAACCGGGTAAGATCCTTTTTTATACTGTCTATTCTGTTAAAGACTCCGCCGGAAAGCCGGTTCAAAGCAAGATTATGCGCCCTTACTGACTTGGCGTCGATGATTTCGGCTACCGCTTCGGCCTGACTCAAATCCATCTTGCCGTTCAGGAAGGCCCTGAGGGTAAATTCTCCCGGAGCAGCTTCCCGAAAGCCCCCCTCATGGAGTGCTTTAAGAATGGATTTTATCCCCGGAAGACTGCCGTGACAGAAAATCTCAACACTATCCTGTCCCGTATAGCTTTTTGGAGCCCTGTAGAGTGCAGCCGTTATCTGGTCCACCCCGGCGCCGGAGACAGGATCTTTCAGGTACCCGTAGTGCATGGTGAATCCTTCTGCAGTCAAAATTTTTTCCGGTGACGAAAACAGAGCGGCAAACTTTTCCACTGCTCCGTCCCCGGTTGTCCTGATAACGGCAAGGGCGCTTTCCCCCCACGGGGTTGCGAGAGCAGCTATCGGCTCGCGGGTATCATAAAACAGATCTTTCATAGACTCCTTCCGTGTTTATGTGGTACTCTTCAAATACCGTTTTATCAGTCAGGGATACAAAATTCAAGGGAACAGGGGGTCGTCAGGGATGGAAGAATACAGAGCGGCACTGGAATTTTTAAAAACACTCTTAACAGAGCAGCGCCTTTTGGATAAAAAAAGATCTCAAAAGAAAGAAGAGATTGAAACCTGGAGAAAAAGGATTACCCTTGCTGAAGAGAAGATACTTGAGCTTGAAAAGGACAAGATGGATCTTGATACGGAAGCACAAGATCTTGGAGAACAAATTAAAAAAGGGAAAGCGGATCTCGCCAGACTTGAAAAAACACGAAATGTCCGGGTAGACCCGCAGCAGATCCTTGAAAAGATAGAACGGCTTTCCGGAGAAAAAGCAGAAGACCTGCTCCTGGAAGCCGAGCTGGAAAAACTTAAAAAAGAGATGGAAGGCTAGAATAAAATCAATCCCTTTTCTCCCAGAGTATTGTTATCTTTTCTTTATAGGTATAACCATCAATAGTTATTATGTCTTTCCAAAGAGAATGATAGCCTCGAACAAAACGATTCTCGGTTTCGGTTGATGAATAGGAAAAAACAGTTACTTCGTATCTTGTACCATCTTTGTGTACTGATGGCAGAATAATCTGTTTTGATAACACATCTTTAGGAATTCCTTCAATTTTTTCAGCTCCATCTATGATAACCTCACCTTCATTTGGTACATCAGCAATCATAATCGCAACTTTCAAAGCGTCACTATCGTCCTTGGGTACATATTTAATTGAAGCTAATGCTTCTGCAACAGAACGGAATATTTTATTGGAAGGAGTAACGATAAATATGACTGGTGATCCGGGCGGATCTCTCGTAATCCATTTTTCATCCATCGCCTGATAACGTCTTAAACTCCCAATCCAATAAGGATAGTTACTATCTGGCGTAATATTGCAAAAAGTTTTCGTATCAATAGAAAATTTTTTATCTATTAATTTCATTATCTTTTTATCAGTCCTGGTTAATTTGAACGGATCTAAACGATTTTGTGCCATTGAAAAGCCTCCATTTGTCAATAAAAAGAACAAAAATAAAAATTTGATGACTCCAGTTATAGAACGTCCTGCTTTTTCCATTTAAAACTCCTCCTCCTATAAAAAGTCAATCACAAGCTTAGAATAAGCTTATAATCAGGCTGATTGATCTTCAGTCAGTGAGGCTCCCAATGCTGCCTCCTGCATCTTTGAAATAGAAAACATTAAAAACATACGCTAACTTCTGATATTACAGCTAGTTACCAAACAATTCACAAAGGCAGGAAGCGGATGGACTCAACGACGGTGCAGAGTAACATCCGCAGGATGAGCCGGTTCCAGCTGTTGGTAGAAATCATCCACCGATTTTTTCGAATGCTCAGTAAAGAAGAACAGCAGGAACATGGACAGCTGTTTGCAGGTTATGTAAAAGAAGATTCCCTGCACTATTGCTATCGGGTGGATCGGGACAGGATTGACGAACGGTTGGTACAGGCGGGGAAAGACCTTACGGGGGCGGCCAGCTATCCTATATTATTATGGTTCTGCGAAACATCAGGCCGACAGACTGCTAGGGAAGCGTATTCGCCATAAGCTTCCCTGCTTCTTTACCAAACTGTTTGAAGGCAGCTGATATGGCACTGTTCAGATTGCTTCCCAAAGCTGTTTTGAATTTTGTTCCCGAGGAATAAAGAACCTTCCCGCTGCCGAGTTCAACTACCTTTATGTCTCCGGAAACCTTTACTGTATACATGCCGTTCTCTTCGGAGAAAGCCGCAATTCCGGCCTTGCCGAATATAAGCCTCTTTACCGAATCCCCATACAGTTTCCTGACATGCTCAATCAGCATTGTATCGCTTAACTTCCGTACCTCTGTGTCAACAGGCAGTGAGTTTACCGTAAAGTGCAGCGATGAAAGAACCTCCAGGATTCCCGATGCAGTATCTACCTTACCGGTGAGAGCGCCGCTGTTGTCTTCGTCAAAAACAAGAATTCCGGTAGGGATCTCTTTGGCATGGGAAAGTACTTTGTAATTAAAGGTAACCCGCTTGGAAGCAGTCATATCCTCCAGGGCTTCAACATCGGGATAGAAATCCTTCTGTACATCATTCAGCTTTTCCATGGCTGATGAAAGATCGAGAGACATTGTCAGGGTCTCCGAGCCCACAAAAGCAGCTGGGGGTCTCAGGAACGAAACCCTCCCCGAATCATCAGAGGAAACGACAGTCCGTCTGACAGCCTTTTTTCCGTTTGCTTTTACAACCTTGTAAACAACAAGCACGGGAACCTGAGCCAAAGCTCTGCCGCCTCCCTGTACCAGACTTACAAACGGCTCGGTAAAGGGCTGATTTATGTAGGCTGAAAGAACCTTCCCGGAAGAAACAAGTTCAAGTTGGGAAACAGCCTTTCGCGCCTTATCCATGTTCCGGCGGAACTTTATATCCGCATTGTCAATATCGGAAACCGAAGCAGCCGAGGCAGCTTCGATATATTTTACTGCAGCTTTGTAGTATTCACCCCGGGAGAAAAGAGAATCTCCCTCCCTTTCCGGTCCCGAAACAGCTTCCCTCTGTTCGGCAAATACGGCCTGGATTCTCTCCCGCTCTTTTAAAAGTGAACTCTTTTTATACTCTCCGAGAAGATAGACGCTGACGGTACCGTTTTTCTCTTCCGAATAGGAATCGACTATCCTGAAATCCCCGAGAATGGCCTTGGAAGATTCCTTTATCGTGTTGTCCAGAGTTGTAGTGAACTCTTTTAAAGAGTCCCTTGCGGTTACCGTTGTTTCAGAGGTTACCTTGACTCCGAGAAATCTGGTTACCGAAGAAACCAGATCGGCTCCTGCGGCACTTCGTGCTGCAGCATCATCGGCAGCGGAACCGGAACCGATAAAATAGACGGAATCGGCTGTATCTGCCGGAGGAGATACCACCCACTGGGGAAGAGTTTCCCCGGGAACACCCGAACCGGCGGTAGCACAGCCAAGAAGTGCCGCCGCAGCTGTTACTACTGCCATAAACCTTACAGTACTTTTTATTTTCATCCTACCAGTACTCCTTACATACCTGAATCAAAGGTAATCGAACTACCCCGCTGATAAACAAGAGCAAGCCCTTCCATCCCCGGGATACTGTCCGCGGTATCATACACAATATCCTCAAGATCCTCGATCCTGCCGATAATCCTGACTTCGTACTTCGTTTCTTCAGAAGATGTCGAGATCCGTTTTACAGATTTCACCTTCCGCTGAAGCTTTTTCATAAAATCACGCATAAGCCTGGAATCCGGGGTATTCTGAATAACAAGATCGTACTTTAATCCGTTAACCAGCTCCTTTTCTGTATATCCTTGAGCCTGCTGAACCGCTTTCTTTATGGCGTTGTAGGTTGCCGAAGCTACTGCATTGTTGACCGCATCAGCCTCGGATACCATACTCAATGCAGGGGGAACAGTTTGATAAAAGGCAGTCCCTCTTCCCGATCCTGTAGAGGAGTCATAATTCTTGAGGGATACCGATGCACTCCCGTAGTACTTTCCCCCCTTGGTAGAGGAATTGGTATCGACACTCACCTCTATGTATATATCCGCATTCAGTTTACCAGCAATCCACTGAATCATCGAGATGGATTCTCCTGTCTCCTCCTCGTAAGCAGCGGCCTGATCCTTCTTTATCCGTTCAATCTGTTCAAGATCCACATACTCCATACCGTTTTCCGAGAGAAATTTGTTTGCCATGCCGACAGCAGCTTTTGCTATAAAGGGATCCATCCCTGCAGATTCATCGAAATAAACCATGTATGTCAGGTTATCAACGATCTCCCGGATAAGAGCTGCTTCCTCAGGATCAACTGCTGCACCAGCCGCTGGCCCGGCAGAGGGAGCTTTTTTGCTGCCGGAATCAGCAGCAGCATTCCCGGTTGCGGCAGCTGGCGATGCTTCTGCAGATGCTGCCGTTACCGGCGGCTCCTGATCAGGAAGCGCCACATCTCCCCCCTGAGGGGTTATAATACCGCCGTATATATCCGCACCTCTTAATGCATCCGCCAACGCCGGAAGATTTATCTTTACTCCCAGGCTTACCGTATACTGCCCGTTATCTGAGGAACGGTCCAGTACCGATAACGTATCATTATACACAAGAGCGTTGATATTTATTTTCCCGTAGACCTCATCCTCCAGTTTTTCCCTGTTTGCCATGGCAGCAGCAGTCCCAAGGGCATCACTAACCGCTTTTTTGACTGCACTTACTTTTGCAGCGTTGATCGCACCGCTCTGGGTGCTGCCCTCTCCGCTTCCATAATACATGGGGGAAGCCGAAATAGACTCGGCGGCTCCTGCTGCAGAACCTTTCTTCCCGGCACTGCCGGCTGAAGTGCCGGAGGGAACAGTTCCACAGGCTGAGAAAAAAAGGATCAGGAGCAGTGCTGTAATGGAAAAACCAGTTATTCTTTTCATATAAACCTCTTCTATATTTAATACTTCAGCGTAATTCCCGCCCCGACAAAGAGACCGGAATAGCTTTCAAACAGGTCGGTTACTGCAAGCATTGCAGCATATCCTCCCTCGGCAAAAACCTTCATATTATCGCTTAACATATAACTTGCCGTAAACCTGGCATGCCCTCCAACGGAGGAGTAGATGACAATATCATCGGTATATTCACTTTCAATAATTGGAATAAGCAGCCCCATGGCCACATCTACCGAAGGGGTTAAATGAAGCCGCCCCCAATACCAGTTCAGCTCGCCTCCGGCGTAGACATTAACCGGAAAAAGAACAAGAAAATCGTTGTTTGCTCCAATGGGAACTTCCGCTCCAATAAAGGGTCTGAAAGAGAAAAAGCCCCTGGACACAATCTGCCGGAACCCCAGAGTAACTACCGGATTTTTCGAAGCTATATAGTTAACATACACCGGAGTTTCGAATCCCAGCCGGGGCACCTCGGTCAGCTGGTCGCCGATTTGGGGTTTGCGGGAGGAATAAAAAACCTGAGCAGTGGAAACCTCATCATAAACCTCTTTCACCACAAGAAGCCCGTTGTTCTTTTTAATTGTTCTTCCGGAGGAAAGCACCTGTTCCGTGACTATACGGTATTCATCTCCAAGTTTCACTCCCATGTTCTGTCCCAATTCAAGGACTACATCTCTTCCGATAAAATCAATTACCCCTGTCTTAAGCTGGAACTCCGGAATCTTTCTGATTTCGTATGAAAGCTGAAGAGGTATCCCCTCCACAGCCGCTTTTACCGCCGATTTGGGGGTATCATCAGTCCCGGATGTCTTGATCTGGAAGGATGCCATGGCTCTTCCTTCCGCTACGTTGATAAAAGTAAACGAGGTCTCTATCTCGGCTGCATAATCCCCGGAATCGTCAGCCTGAATATCATAGTAGGACATTACCGGTACGACAATAATAAACGATCCGGTCAGCTTGTTGAAATCCGCCTCGGTAAAGGTCTGTTCTCCAAGGCGGACACTCTCCGGTATCTCTATATTTTCACTCTTGATCTTTTTTATCTCATCAATAAAAGCGCCGACATCCGCAGCCTTCAGTCTGTACTGCGTTCCTATGACGTTAAACCTGTTCAAACTGATAAAGACGTTTTGAATGGACTGATCCACCAATCCCAGCGCTTCTTCCGGGATACTCCAGCCGGAGTAACTCAGTGCAAAAATGGCGAGCTCTTTTCTTTCAGAGACTTCCTGTGAAAACGCACTGGATATAAAAATAACCAAACCAAGTATTAATGCCACGGCTTTCTTCATGTATCACCTCTATAAGTTACTGTCTAATTGTTCTGTTCTTTCTGCAACAACCTTCTTTTCCCCGGTATAAGCCAGTACCGATGCCACAGACAAGGATAGCTCCTGACCTGAATTGCGGATTCCTGTCTTCAAAGTATCCATACCCTCGAGGGAAACTGTTTTAACAGGTCCATCTTCTGCAGACACCTTCAGACTTCCTGATTCCGGGTTTACGGATATTTTGAATACCGGGTAATCAAGAGGATAAAGGATCTGCCGTGAGGCAGTACCTTCAGCCCTGCTCAAAGTCAGGACAAGGAATCCTTTCTGCCCCCGGTCCTGCAGATCGGTTTCAACAGTCATATCGGGAAAATCAATCTCCGTCTCAAAAAGGTTCAATTCCCCCTCCGGTAACAGGACAAGGGAACCGCCTTCAAGACGGATATTTGCAAGATCATCATTCAAATCGGTTATGGAAGGAGGAAGCTCCAGGCCGTCAAACCCCTCTGCAAAAACAATGCTGCCGTCAACAGGGCTTCTCCGTAACATTCTGTTGAAAACAGTGTCATCCAGATTGGAATATATTCCAAAATAATCAATAAAACCGTTAAATCCTCCCAGGAAGGAAACCCCGGAACCGGTCTTTCTGACAGGTTCGTACTTTACGGTTTCAGAATTTGAAAGCATCCCGTCTGCATACCACACAAAGGTTACTTCCTGCTCTGCGGGTACCACACTGACAACAATCTCCCGGGCATCGGAGAAACGGATGTCTGACTTTACGCTAATCCTACCGCTTCCCTGCCTGAGGGATGCCGAATAAAATCCTTCAGAATTAATTTCAACATCAAACAGCTCTCCCGAATCATCTGTAACGCTAAAAATTCCGGACCCGGAGGCAGGCTCACGGGGAACAATTCCCAAAACTGCCGAGAAGGGGGCAAGAACGCCCTCCTCAGAGGGGAGAATATCCGCATCTATTACAATACCGTCATCCGTTGATAGTTTATACCCGAATCCGCCGCCGAAAAGTCCGGGGGCCGGGCTGCCTGCAAAGTAGGGGCTGTACTCATGAACGCCTTCATCTTTCAAGGTACCTTCAAGATTTAAAACCGCTTCCGCATGAGCTCCGGCACCAAGATCCAGTTTGTCAGTATTGATTCTGCGGGTAACAAAAACCTGAATGTTTCTATACCGGGGAGACGGGAAGTCGTAGGTTGTATCCGGAGCCATGGGAAA
>Ga0164318_10000840_pt1 | contig 25389 bp, 13 predicted proteins | sample GuaBasSedimGuay9_FD_113734 | JGI IMG/M metagenome (GOLD analysis project Ga0164318, IMG submission 113734) | Subseafloor sediment microbial communities from Guaymas Basin, Gulf of California, Mexico - Guay9, Core 4571-4, 0-3 cm | ecosystem: Environmental > Aquatic > Marine > Hydrothermal vents...
ATCCCGATATTTCAATAGACAAGTTGCTCTTATAGCAAGTGCTTTGTATGTAATGGCGCCTTTCCGCTATATTATCTGGTATGAACCTAATTTTGGAGGACATAGCGATTCAGTGCTTTTTTCTCTGGCAGCATTATTTTGCTTTTACGAGGTGTTTTTTAATTCTGCTTTGCGCGATGAATATTTTGGACGAATAAATTCTAAAAAAGGGAAATACAAATTATTTTTATTAATCTCCGGTTTAGGCCTAATAAGCGGTTTTGAAACATATGTTTGTTATACATTTTTAGCTACAACATTTATTATATTTTTATTTTGGTTCTTTTTTGATCCATTGTTTTTCAGGAAAAGATATTTTTATATTTATACGTTCGCTTTCCTTATCGGTTTTTCACCGTGGCTTATATATAACTTTGAGAACAATTTCATTGGTTTTATCCTGCCCAGGTATAACAGCGGCGAGGACGTTCCTCTTCTTCAGCTATTTTTTAAAAAAGGCGGCACGTGGCCGATAACCCTTTCTTTCTTAAAAATTATTCTCATCCGTGTATTTTCACTAGAGCATTTTTATAGATTTTCGGGAGTCTTTGTGCCTAAAGATATTTTTTTCAATATTATGAGGGTTGTGTTTATTTCTACTCCTTTAACCTTGGTTGTATTTTTTATTAAAAAAGTATTACGGAAAAGTGTAGAGAAATCGTCTGTAAGGAACTTGCAGAAAGAGTTGATTATTTTTATCTTTGTTAGTCTTATTCTTATTTTATATTGCTTGTTTCCTGTTATAAGGCCCGGCACACATTATCTCACCCCAGCATATCCTTTTATTATTATTCTCATAGGAATATTTATTTCTAAACTCTGGCATTTAAGAATTAGTTTTATGCGATTTAGGGGTGTTGCAATGTTGCTTCTTACCATAATATTTTTAAGTGGATTCTATTATTATAACGAGACATGGAACCAAAAGAATTTAGAGGAGATTGAAGATACTTTCCATATAAAGGGTTATTCGCTTTGTTTTTTTCCATGGTGTTTTAGGAGTGAATGTTATGACTATCTCACTTTTGACCTTAAAATTGTTTCGTTATTTTTTGTAGGTGATATGTATGAGAGAGAAGATGTTATTTTGAGAGATCAATTTTTCAAAATCCTGGGGAATTCCAATGGAGAGGAAAGACATAACTGGCATTCTATTATTAAAAATTATGATTTAATTCATTCTGTGAGGCCCGGTGCGCAGCCTTATGCTATGATGGGAGCCGGTATAACAGTAGGAGACGGACTGAGTAAAAAAACTATCCAAACCGTAGCCTCTCAAATAAGTCCATTGGTTTCAAAGCCTCACCTTTACTGGTTATATGAAGGGGTAGCGGTTAGTTACTGCAATAGAATGTATAAAGATATTTTGAATGATTTTAAACAAGGGTATATAGAAAAATATATTCCTCATGATTTTATTCATTATTTTTATACTTCATTAGGAAGAAGAATAGCTGAGGGAAATAAAAATGATATTCTTAAAGGACTAAAAGTGCTACATTCATTTCCTTCTAAATATCACACATATTTATATAATGGATTTAAAACAATGCTTGATGAAGGTCATGTCGATTTATTATTGGAAAAAAATGAACCATCTTCTAATTATTTAATGAAAAATTTATGGTTCAGAAAGGGAGAGCTTATTGGGAATGTTATTTATAACCAGGGAATGAATCCTACAAGATGGAGCAATGTTATAAAGTCAATTCCAGATGAAAGAGTCTCTTCTTATATGTTGGGTGTTGTAAACGGATTATTTACCTATACCGCTGGTGAAAATCATTACGGCATGTATACCCCCCCTTGGATAATAGCAGAAAAGGTAAAAGAAGTGCTTACGAGAAGCGGCGTGCCGGAGGAGTTCCATTCTTTTATTTATGAGGGCATTGGATTTTGTATATCATTAAGAACACATGGACTTTTAAATACTTATAATGGAGAAGAGTCTTTTGATGTTATTCCATCAAAACATATAAATGATTTTTACATAGGTTATGGGTTTGGCTTGTCCGAGAGATATGATGGCGATAATATATTTATAAGTGAGCTGGTATCTGATAATATTCCGGTAGATTTTCAGGATACTGTTATACAGGGAGTGCATAGTTGGTTGTCATATATGATAGCTAATGATACAAATAAAAAAGGCATGTGAAATTGTTTGAAAGAATATGAAGAAAAAATCCGGGAAAAAGGAAGTATTTATTAATGACCTCGAACGGCAATGGTTGGATTCTTACGTTGCTCGGCATGGTGAGAAATTATTCAGAGTAAGACAGATATTTAAATGGGTGTTTAATAAAAACGTATCTAATTGGGATGAGATGATAAATATTCCCAAAGGGTTACGTGATGAGATGAAGAAAGATTTTCTTCTTTTTTCCCTAAAACTTTGCAATAAATATGCAAGCAATAATAATGATGCGACAAAGTATCTTTTTAGAACTAATGACGGGCATTTCGTTGAGACAGTCCTTATAAAAGTCGGAAAAAGGAAAACAATTTGTATTTCAACTCAAATCGGGTGTAAATTTAATTGTTCCTTTTGCGCAAGCGGGAAGAGCGGATTCGTTCGTGACCTTAGCTGTGCTGAGATAATCGATCAGTTTCTTTTAGTGCGTAATGACAGCCATATGAGAATAACTAATATTGTTTTTATGGGAATGGGAGAGCCGTTCGATAATTATGACAATTTAATAAAAACTATTAAAACTTTTATGGCTGATTGGGGGTTAGCCATTGGAGCCCGCCGTATAACTATCTCAACAGTTGGTCTAATCCCTCAAATTGAACGATTTGCTCGGGAAGGATTTTCACAAATTAAATTATCTATTTCACTACATGCAGCTTTTGAGGGAAAACGTAAACAAATAATGCCCATAGCGCATACCTATTCTTTGAGCGAATTAATTTCAACCTTAAGAAAAGTACGTGACAGATTTAGGCGTAATATTACCATTGAATATATTCTTATGAAGAATTTTAATGATTATGATGAAGATGCCCGTGCCTTGGCTGCAATTGCGAAGCAAATTAAAGCAAAAGTTAATCTTATTGGATATAATGCAGTTAATGATTGTAAATTTGTTGCTCCTAGTAAAAATGATTTAATTCAATTTAGAAAAAAACTTGAGAGGGAAAAGGTGCAGACGACAATTCGTTACAGTGCAGGTTCTGATATTACAGCTGCCTGCGGCCAATTGAGTTTAATCAATAAGTCTACCACAGTAGCTAAAAGGTGATTTTAAATTATTTATTATCCTAATTAACTTCGTTAGATTTGCAGATAGGATTTTATTTATTTTGTAACTTCTTTTTTAATACGACAAGTTTGTTGAGATCTACTAACATTTTATAATTTTTGAATTTATTTTTATTTTTAAGCCAGATTTTTTTATATTCAGTCAAATATAATGGTTTCTTTTCATCGGGTGGCGGCTCGGGCAATAAAAATATAATATTATCATCAATGAAGTCATCCTTAAAATGTTTATAAAGGAAAAACATAAAATCAGTAGCACCATGTCCCCATGCTGGGATACTTACTATTAAGCCTCTATTTAATCTTTCTTGTACATCGGATACTATCTTTTTTAATTGTTTCTTATTTGTTGAGTTAAAAAATGGGTTTGAACCATCCGGTCTGTTAGCGTATCCATCATCAAAAAGAGGATTTTTATATTTTATATACCCCCAAGATAAACCTGAAAATACAAATAAACAATAAGAAATTATAATCGATGTTAGTATTTTTCTAAAATATGGTATTTTAATATTAATTACATACCAGGCTGTTATAAGTGCAATATATATTATAACGGGGAGAATGTATCTTTCCGATTTTGAAGAAATCATGGTAAAAACAACATAAGGAATCACGGCACTAAATATAAAAAGTAAACGATATTTTTCACGTGATCTTGCCAGTTCTACAATCGCAATAATAAATAAAATGAATAAAGGCAAAGAAGTATGCCTGGCAAGTTCAATAATGTAAAAAGTAAAACTTCTCAATGAAAATACAGGAATGTAAGAAACGCCAATTCCTATCTTAGATAATGTCAAGCCGTCCTCAATAGGATAAAAAGGATAATAGACAAAAGTCTGCTGAAAAAAATTGCTAAACAAACATTTAAAGTTATTCGGATCGCCCCAGTATAAAAAGGCTAATGATCCTGAAATAATTATGGCTGTTATAAGGTTAAGGAAAGCCTTTTTTTTGTGTTCATTTTCACTTTTTATTATTTCTCGTATGCAATAAAAGAAAGGAAAGATTAGGAAGAAAAGCCCCTGCAGTTTTATTAATGTAGATATACCTAAGCTTATTCCCAATAGAATAGAGTGGGGAGTTTTAGAGAAATTTTCTGAGTATAAGAGAAGACATAAACATAATGCTATCATTCCTGTAATAGGAATATCTAATCCAAAGTGTCTGGAAAGTCCGTAAGTTGTGGGATAAAAACTTATAATAAAAGCGGCTAACAGTCCGGTTTTTTTATTGAAACATTTTTTTCCTATGAAATATATTGAGATTATTAAAAGAGATAAAAATATAAAATCAATGTATAGCCTTAATGTAAAAAAATTAAAAAGCGAGTCATTGAAGAATAATATATTGGAGAAAAAATAAATAAAGGTCGGCCATGGAGGACCGTGGGTTTTGCGAAATATAAAAGCGAGTTTCCCTAATAGATCTATAAAAGATTTTCTGTCTTCAAATGCCCTATGGAATGACAGATGAGCATCAAAAGTGACACCTAGATGACGATAGCAGTCACCTTTGGTGGGCATGTTATCAATTTTTAACCATAGAGCGTTGTTGATAAGATGAAAAATTAAAAGTAGTAATAACAGTAGACCGATAAAAATATTTTTTGAATTCAGTAACATTTTAATCCATTTCTAATAATGCATAAACAAAAGTAATGTGATTTTAATTACTGCTTAAAGAATGTTTTTTTAATACTACAAAATGGTTGAGGTCTGCAAAAATTTTATAATTTTTATATTTGTTTTTCATTTCAAGCCATATTTGTTTATTTTCAGTCATGTATAGTGGTTTCTTTTTACCAGGCGGTGGCTCAGGCAGTGAAAATATTATATTTTTATCAACAAATTCGTCACTAAAATGCGGATATAGGAAAAACATAAAAGCTGTTGCCCCATGTCCCCATTCTGAAATGCTTACAGTCTGGCCTTTATTTAATGTTTCCTGAATGTCTGATACTATTTTTTGTAAGGGAATCTTATATATGGGATTAAAGAATGAGTTTATAGTATTAGGAGGAAAAGTAAAGTCGGAATTGAAAAAAAGGGCATCCTCATATCTTATGTTACTCCAGGATAGATAAAAAAACCCAGTTACATTAAAGACGATTATACTGATTATTGCAATTTTTTTAAGGTATGTTTTATTAAGCTGTACTATCCACCAGGACGTTATAGGTGCAATGTATATTATAATTGGGAAAAAATATCTGTCTTGTTTTCCGGAAATTAAAGTAAAAATTATCCAGGGTATAAATATACTATTCAAAAAGAAAAGGCGGTATTTATTACGGGATTTACAAAATGCAATTATAGCAATTAAAAATAATATAAATAAAGGAATTGAAGCATGCCTCATAGTTTCAATAAAATAATAAGTCAGACTTTCTAAAGAGAATACAGGAATAATATCCTCACCGATCCCGATATCAGACCATATTGTATTATCATCTATAGGATAAACAGGATTAAAAGGGTAATATACAAATGCCTGCTGAAAAAAATTGCTAAACAAACATTTAAAGTTATGCGGATCGCCCCAATATAGAAAGAAAATTAACCCTGAAATAATTATAATTATTATAAAATTAATAACTTGCTTTTTTTTATGTTCATTTTTACTTTTTAACATTTCCCGAAAGAAATAAAAAAAGGGGAAGATGAGGAAAAAAAGTCCCTGCAGTTTTATTAATGTAGATATGCCCAAGCTTATTCCGAATAGAATAGAGTAGGGAGTTTTAGAGAAATTTTCTGAGTATAAGAGAAGACATAAACATAATGCTATCATTCCTGTAACGGGGAAATCTAATACAAACTGTCTGGAAATGCCGTAAGTTGAGGGATAAAAGCTTATTATAAAAGCAGCTAAAAGCCCGGCACTTTTGTTGAAACATTTTTTTCCAATAAAATAAGCTGAGATTATTAAAATAATAAAAAAGATAAAATCGACATATAACCGTAATGTGTAAATACTAAAAAAAGCGTCATTGAATAATAATAAATTAGGAAAGAAATAAATAAATGTCGGCCATGGAGGACCGTGAATTTTGCGAAATATCAAAAAGAGCTTTCCGAGTAGATCCATAAAAGATTCATTATGTTGAAATGCTCTGTGAATTGCTAGGCGGGTAACAAAAGTGATACCTAAGTGTCGAGAGCATGAACCTATATCCGGAAAATTATCAATTTTAAGCCATAGTGCATTATTAATAAAATGGAAAAGAATGATAGTTAATAATAGCAAGGGGACAGAAAATTTTTTTAAATATTGGGTAAGGTTCAAGTTATACTACCCGCCGGTTTTTATTAATATTTAGTGAAAATGTTTTTCTAAAATATTTTACGGTTGTTTTTTTGTTTTCGTTAAACGCCTTAAAATTATTATCTTTTTTAGGTGTTTTTTCTTGGCGAAGAATCATATCAAAGAAGGCAAAAAGTTTTCTCCTGAATTCTGTGAAAGATTTAAGTCTTAGCATGTGTTTTATGATAAATAGAGGATTCCCATAGAATAAAATATAGCCTCTTTTGGCAAGTTTATTAATATCCTGATTAGAAAGAGTTGTCCAGGGTCTGGGTAGTTCTTTGTCATATTCTTTACCAAGTATCCAGTTCTGCCAATAATCCCCTCCTGTAGTCTTTACCATATCTCGCCATAAGGGAGTTAAGGGTTTTGCCAGACATTTTGAAAATTGAGCATAATCTAGCTTAAGTTTTTTCGCAAAAGTAATAGTTTTTCGTACGGTTTCCTTTGTATCTCCCGGCGCACCTATTAAGAAAAAACCGAGGGCCTTTATGCCTAGTTCATGGCATGTACTTATAGTTTCATTTATTTGTTGGAGGGTAATTCCTTTATTTACCTTGTTAAGTATTTCCTGCGAGCCTGACTCCACTCCAAAATATATTCTCCTGCATCCGGCCTTTTTCATTACCTCAAGTAAGTCCCTGTTAACATTATCTACTCGTGAACGGCAGGCCCAATCAATATCAAGTTTTTTATCTTGCATTAATTTACATATTTTTATAACACGTTCCCTAACAACAGTAAAGTCATAGTCGAAAATATCTACCTCACGTATTCCAAAATTTTTATAGCATTCTTCGATTTCATTTACGACAGTTTCGGAGGAGCGCGGATTATAAGAAGTACGGCCTGCTTCACAGAATTTACATTTTAATGGGCACCCCAATGAAGTAACCATAACCGTGAAGTTTTTTCTTTCAGTGGGAAACTCGGCATATAATTCATTAGGTAAGAGGTGACGGGCCGGATTGGGGAATTTATTGAAATCAATCTGTTGCGGATGAGGAGTTACTGTTATATTTCCATTTCTTTTGTATACAAGCCCCGGAACATTATCATAATTTGGACACTCTTTTCCTAACTCTTTGAAAAGGGCGGGTAATGTATAATATGCATGTTCAACTACGCCGAAATCAATTTCCGTATGAGATACGGATTCACGAGGATAAACTCTCAAATTGTATCCGCCTATTAATACTGGAATATTCAAAGAGTCTTTTAGAAAGCGGATCCATTCTAATGTATCGGGAAACATATATGTGGTCATCATAAAACCAAGTATATCGGGATTAAAATCTTTAAGTATTTCCAGGACTTCTTCTTGAGAAAGATTCAGGGTTCTTGCATCAATAATGATTACCTCATGTCCGGCCTGCTCAGCTATGGAAGCTACCCATGCCAGACTTAATGGAGGAAAAAGACCAAAATATTTTTGTACAATTCTTATGTTTTCTTCATGAATTTTGTATTTAAATGGGTTGAAAACTAAAGCAAGTTTCATTACGGATACCTAGATATTAGTTTTAAGACAATTTTTTATAATCGAATAATAATATATATTTCACTACGGATATGCTTTATAAAAAAATTATAACATAATGATAAAAATATTGATAAAAGAATTAAAGAAAATTAAGTTTATTATTCTCTTTTCTTATTTTTCCTTATAAAGTAATCTATGATCAGATTGGCGCCGATTTTAATAAAACGTCTTAGTTTTTGAGGAGACTTAATTTTTGTCAGTTGATGCAGCAAATATTTGGGACGTAAATAAAAATGAATTATTGCATATTTTAATAATTTAGAGATTTTTTTTCCTGTCAATACACCGTTGCCGGAAACAGAAACTATGCCAGATTGATCGATTTGTGGTTTATCCAAATAATCATTAATTTCCTTACCTCGGGAAGAGGGCGCTATGCTAAGCCTGGGAGTAAAACAGTTAAATGATGCAAAATCACAATTAAGTTCGGTGGCAAAATTTATAGTATTGATAATACTTTTTTTTACTTCACCCGGAAACCCGATAATAAAAGTCCCAACAGTTTCTATACCGAAGCTTTTACATAACTTAAAGGCGCGAAATACTTGTTCTTTTTTAAGATATTTTTTATATTTTTCAAGTATTTCTTCGTTAGCACTTTCTACTCCCATAATTAAGGTATGACAGCCTGCATTTTTCATTATAGAAAGTACTTCATTATCGATTAAATCCACTTTGGTAAAAGCCGTCCAAGAAAAATTCCATTTTTGTTCGATCATCTTCGAACATAATTTAATAACACGATCTCTATCCCATCCGAATGTTTGGTCTTTAATAAAAAGTTCTTTAATCCCTAAATTATTTATATATTCCAATTCTTTCAATACATTATCTAATTTTCGGTACTTTATTCCTAATGTACTGTAAATGCAGAAAGAACAACTAAAAGGGCAGCCGTAATCAGTCAATATAGTGGTAAAGGGTAAATATTTGGCAAAGGGGAAGTCGTAGCGTTTGCTAAGAAAAAGTTCGTGCCGCGGAATGGGAATTTCAAATTCTTGATTGTTATATTTGCCTGATCGGGTGTCAATAATTCTTTCTTCCTGGCGGTATATCATATTTTTCACAGAAGATAAGTTATTGTTAATATAGTGGACAATATCATCAGTAGTAAAGTCAAATAAGATGGCATCAAGCCACTTGTTTTGATTATTGAGTGGAATTTCCAAAAATATATTTCCAATACCTATAAAAATGATTTCCGGATTATTATGTTTTATTTTCTTAAGCAAAGGAAAATCTTTATAAAAAGAAGCATATCCAGTTATAAAAATAATTATATCCGGAGCATGCTGGGAAATTATTTTCATACATTTATTCTCATTCAAATTATCCACTGTAGCATCAAGTACGGCAATATCAAAGGAAGGATAAAGTATGCCGCTAAGTATGAGAAGATCGATAGAATGCTCGACGTAGCCTCCTTTTAAAGCTTTGGAGCAAAAGTAATCTCTCGAAAATTTAACAGAGCCTGAGGGAGGGTTAAAAAGAAGGATCTTTTTCATTAATACAAATTATAATATTTTATAACTTAAACGTTTACATAACATTACGAATGTTATATCTGCTTTTTCAAATAAGAGTAGAATAAATGATAAATCAAGAAAAAATATGATTATTTAAGCCCTTAAAAGAGCTTTATCATGAGGATCGGTTTTAAAAGCATTAACTTTTGTAATTATATATAAAATAAGGTTAATTGTCGATATGTGTTTTCAATATGAAACTATAAAATCTAAGATAAATATTAAAGATGTGTAAACATATATCGTTATATTATAAAAGAGAGAGTTGTTTATATTGATACTTATTTTTTGTTTGAATACTTTGTTAAATATCCTCCTGTGAGAGCGTCGATTTGTGCAGTTAGTTCGTCGATTTTTAGGCAGCGATTTAAATATTCATAATGATCATCTAAAGAGGAGCTTAGTAGTTCTAATTTTAATTTTCTTCTTTCATAATATAATTTTGTAACTTCATGCAATATATCTTCACGCATTTCAATCATATATTTTTCACGATAATCAATTGTTGTTTGGTTTGGATTCCAGATTAAATTTGCAAGTTCCCATTCAAAACTTATCTCCCATGTAAAATCTTTTTCTCTGGGGCCGACAATAAATTCATCCTGAATAGTAGTGCTGCCGCGGTCAATATCAATGTTATCTTCAATTGTTTTTTCAACATCAAATGATACTGTTGGCAGAAATGCCCTTAGACGTGAATTTCGATGCCACCTTTTTATTTTATCATTTTTGACATTTGCGTAAAAGATAGCCATTTTTTGGATTTCACGTATCGGCGGTTCCCCCTGAAACTCGGCATATATACGTTCTATCATCTGGGGATTGATTTCAATTGGAATGGAAAATTCCTCCGTCTCTTGTAAGTTCACTTGACGGGAAAATATTCCTCTGTCTGTTGCTGAAAAAAGGATTATTTCTTTGTCATCATAAAGAACAAAATCATATATGTGCGAGGAATATAATCCATCTGAAAGACTTTTAGAGGTTTTTGTTTTGATATTATAAGTAATGATATCATCACTTAGTGAAATAAATGCTATATATGCGTCTAATGAAGGTGTTATTTTAAATATTTTATTTTTTGAACTAAAATTAGCAAGAATATCATGCCATGTTCTTCCAAGATCATTGCTTATATATAACCTTCCCGAGTGGGAAATCATTATTACCTCATCATTAGACAAGAAAAATCCTATGCTTGTATTTTTATTATATATGGAAGCTTCTTCTTCTTCTTTTATATTGAAAGAATAGGCTTTATAAATTACATCTTTACTTACATCGATTTTATATATACCACGTTGCGTAATAACAAAAAGAAGATTTTTGATGTTTGGATGGTAGCCGGCATATATAACACTTGCATTTTTCAATTCTCCGGTAATTTTTTTCCAGTTTTTTCCTTTGTCTATGCTTGTAAGTAGACCTTTATGGGTGCCTAGAGCGAGTTCATGCGGATTAAATGGATTAATTGCTAATGAAAAAAGAATGTTATCTTTATTATAAGAAGATGAATATAACTTTTCCCAAGTGTTGCCATTATTATTGCTTGAATATAAAACAGTTGGGGTTCCGACATATAAAATATTAGTGTATAATTGTTCTGACTTTATAAAGTTTACTTTTTCCTCTTCATTTGCGAGGTGAAAAATTTTTTCCCAGGTTTGTCCCCCGTCGTACGTAACATAAAGATTTTTTTCTGATGCAGCAAGTAACTTTTGTGGATTGAATTCATTGACAAGAATATGATATATTGTATTTTCACCAATGCCTGTTGAGATATGTTGCCAACTTTGAGAATAGGCATTAATAGCTGAAAATAAAAAAATTATAAAAAATAAGATTGATTGTAAATTCATTTTTCCCCCTAATTTTTTATGTATAAGTCATCAGGCGGAACGCAATAAGGTATAATAAATATAATATTAAGTCAATAAAAATATGATAAATAATAAAAATATTATACTCTAACTTCACAGGTAATTTTAATAATATATTTATATCAAATAGGTTATAATTATAAAATATTTTGCTTATTATAGCTTAAAAATTGAAGTTTCATACATTTTTTAAGAATTAAGGTGTAATTCATGAAAAAGACATCGCTTATTCAAAAAATAGGGCTTGTACTTTTTGGTATTGTGCTTTTTTTTATTTTACTTGAAGTCGGTTTGCGTACAGGAGGATATGTAATTACTGCGGTAAACGAGTATAAAAATAAAATCGCCCTTATAAAAAGGGGAGATTATACGGTTCTTTGTTTAGGTGAATCTACCACTGATGATGAATGGCCCGTATATCTTGCAGAAGAGTTGAATAGCAGTGATTTAGGAATAACTTTTACTGTAATAGATAAAGGAAAAAACGGTGTCCAAACTGATTTTTTATTATCAAAATTGGACGATTATTTAGATACATATAAACCAGATATGGTTATTACAATGATGGGGATTAATGATGAAAGTGATACTTTGAAATATGAGAGTAATCCTAGTAATAAAACTATACTTTTTTTAAAAAGTTTTCGCATTTATAAGTTATCCATGCTTATATGGAAACATATAATATATAAGTACAAAAAAGTTCAAAACAAGGAGTTTAATGAATCCTTGGATTTAGGTGAAAATACTTATAGGTATAAAGATAATATCAGCGAAAAAATTGAATCGGAAGATTTGTTAAAGGTTGAAGACATTCAAACAACATTAGTACAAGAACAAAAGGAGGATTATCTCTCTGGCCAAAAATATATTGAATTGGGACAAGAATATCAAAAAAGGAAAGAATATAAAAAGGCAGAGGCCATGTACAAAAAGTCACTGGGCGTGAATCCACGGGGACTTTTTGCTTATCTTGATTTAGGATCATTATACGTTATGACGGAAAGATATGAGCAAGCGGAGGATATATTTAAACGTGGAATAAAACTAGCCCCCGGGGATAACAAATGTTATAGAAGGCTAGGTCAATGTTATAAAGTTCAAGGAAAATTTTATAAGGCATATGAAATGTTTAAAGAAAGCATAAGGTTATGTCCAGAAGATACATACGGTTATATTTTACTTGCAGACTGTTTCATGGACATACGCCAGCGTAGATATGACGAAGCTATTGCTGTTTTATTAAAAGCAAAGGAGATAGATCCATATGACGAACGTATCTATTTAACATTAGCCAGGTGTTATTATGACAATCAACAGAAATATAGTGAAGCTGAGGAAATATTAAAAAAAGCAGAATTGCTCCTTGAAGATAAGGTCCATAACAATAGAGGAAAAGGCATTTATATATATTTGGATTTAGGATTGGTTTACTTAAGGCAAGAAAAATATGATCAAGCAGAACATGTTATAAAGCAAGCAATTAAAATTGACCCGTACAATGCTAAAGGATATGAACGGTTGGGGCAGTGTTATAAAGGAAAGGGACGTTATGATGAAGCAGAGAAAATGTTTAGGAGGAGTATTAAGTTGAGCCCTGATGAAGTTCTTTTTTATATACATTTTGCTAAATATTATATAGAACAAAGAAATTATCAGGCGGCAGTAGAAGTGTTATTTGAAGCTAAAGAAATTAAGCCTTATGATAAGTCAATTAAAAGCCTTTTAGAGATATGTTATCAATTACAAAGTTATAAAAAATTGTTAGAAAATAATCCAACTGATGTTAAAACTATGTCTCAAATGATTCGTCTTCATGAGCAAGCCTGTACCTATAAGGAAGTTGAAAGGCTTGTTTTTAAGGCTCTTGAAGCATATTCGGATAAATATAAGGCAGAATATCCTATTATTTTGAATATTTTAGGGCTTTATTATTTGAAGCAAGGCAAATATTATGAAGCAGAGCAAATTTATAAGAAAGCTTTAGAAATAAATTCTAGGGATAATGTTTTATATTCTGGCCTTGCAACAAGTTATTATAGACGTGATATGTATAAAGAGGTTGAAGAAATTTATAAAAAGGCTATCAAGATGTATCCCGAAGAAAGCAGATTTCATCAAGCACTCGGGTTGTGTTTTTATTATCAGAAAAAATACGATTTAGCGGATGGTTGTTTCCGGAAAGCTAAAGAATTGAACCTTTCCTATTACAATCCTCCTACGTATTATAACTATAATTCACTTAAGAAAGGCGTTCAATCACGAGGGATACAGTTGGTATGCGTACAATACCCTATGCTTAATCTCACTCCTCTTAAGAGACTGCTTGAGCCATATAGCAACATTATTTTTGTTGATAATGAAAAGATATTCAAAGATGCAGTTAAAAAAGCCTCATACGGAGAATATTTTAGTGATAATTTCGCTGGTGGTTTCGGCCATTGTACGGTAGAAGGGAATAGATTACTGGCAAAAAATATTTCAGATGTTATTTTGGATGAATATTTTGGAAAATAAGCTGGCAAAACATAATTATTATGAGATTTAACAAGAATGTCTGCAGTAAAATTAATAATAATTCTAATAAATAACTAGGTGTATGCATGGGAATACGTAAAAATAAGAATATTATCCTTGGATGCTTGGCTGTTCTTTTGCTCCAAATTTTTATATCAATTTTACTCTCTCAAATATATTCAATATCACAAAACACCATAGAAAATAATAAAAATTGGATTTCTTTCCGTGAAAGAAGAGATGGTAGTTATTCATTTAATCGTCAATTAGAGACGTTAGGAGGGAATAAATTAAATTTATTTGTTAGTCGTACTTTTTACAATGTATTGTATGCAAAACCTGTTAATGCCAATAGCATAGAATTTGATTTTAAGCTTTCGAGGGAGGCCTATTTTTATTTTATTTTTAATAAAAATGAAATTGAATTTTCGGCTTTGAGGGTTAGCAATAATAAATTATTTCCTAATGCTATTTTGAGGGTAAAAGTTGACGGTGAGTATATTCATAAAGAGCCGATTAAACTTAAGAACATAAAAAAAACAAGATGGAATCATTGTAAAGTTGTCTTCTGCGATAATGTTGTTTCTATCTTTATGAACGATGCGCTAGAGATGAAAACATTTATGAATATAAATAAGAAGCAATATTTTGGTTTTATGGGTTCAAGTTATAAAGTTTCAATTGATAATATTTTTGTCGAACGAAGCGATGATTACTTAAAAATATATGAAAATTTTGAGAGCAAAATAAATATCGGTATTAATTGTTTTAAAATATATCCGTTTGTTTTTATTTGTACTATTTTATTATTAAGTGTTTTGTATTTTATTTATCCGCACAACTATAAAATTATAACTTTCCAAATCATAATGATAAAAATGATTTTTTCTCTTATGCTGATAAGTATAATTATTGCGCAGCTTTATTTTCTTCCATATCGATATTTTTCATCTAATAATATTTTTGCCCGGATTGGCTACAAAGCGGTTTGTTTGCTTGGTTACTATCTTGGAGATGAAGAACTTGATCTGACAATTGTTAATCCTAAGAATAAAAAAGAAATACATGTAAGCCAAGAGGAGAATCTTGGTATGAATAAAGATTTAGAGGGATGGGAATGTTTAGAAGAGGAAAAATATCGTTTAAAAGAGATCGAGAGGGAATATAAAGAGATTAAATATAAATATGATAAAAAAATATTTTTTATAGGGACTTCGCAGACATGGGGTGAAGGTACAAGGTTCTCACAAGAATGTTTTGTTAAGCTGGTTGAGAAGTATTTAAACTCTTGGGCAAAAAGAGATACCTATTATTGTATTAATGGCGGAATAAGGAATTCGGATTCGAGTTGCTTATTAAAAGTTTATTCAGAAAAATGGAGTAAATATGAATGGGATTATATTGTTATAAATCTTTCGAATAATGATGCTGAAAAAGGTGTTTCTGAGCGCCTGTTTTATAAAAACCTTGTTTCATTTATTGAAGTTAGTGAAAAAAAAGGCATTGAGACTATATTTATACTTGAACCAAATGCTAGAGAATATGCTCCGGGTGGCCTTTATTTACATAAAGTTGTGAAAAAGATTGGAAGTCAATATGATAAAATAGTTATTGATTTGAATCAATTTTTGACTGATAATTATGACCTTGGGATATTATGGTGGGATTATGTCCATATGACGCCTTTTGGACATAAAATTGCGGCAGAATATATTTTTAATGAATTAAAAGAGCTTCTCAAGAAGCGGGATATAGTTACCTAATGAAAAAGTACAGATTATCCAGTATGCTTTTATTAGTATTAATAAGTATGTTTATCTTATGCTCTTTGTGTGGTTTTATTTTCAGGGCAAAAGAACAATCTCATTTCTCTCATAATCCGCCTAAAATTATTTGGTGGGGGGTAATGTCATTTGAAATCAATGTTGAGGATGTAATTATGCATGTTGACCCTTTTTTCCGAATACACAGGCGTGGTGATTATATATTATGTTCTAATCAATATCCTGATCATTCAAGCGTTTCAACAAAAGAACGGATTCTTTCTATTTCTCCTAACCTTAAAATAATTTTAGAGCCTGATAACTGCAAATCATCTGAAACCCTCAGGCCATATACAAAAAATTTTGTAAATGGGGATGTATTTGAGGATGATAATTTCTATGTTAAGGCATTTTACGGTTTTGTATCAACTCCTAAGGATCTGATTTTCCTTATTTATTCAAAAAAAGCTGATATTTGGATTTTGCATGGAGGTGATGCAACTGATTGTACCTACGACTCTTTTCGTGAGGCATTTGCTGAAATTAAACCTAAGCGCATAGATTATTATTTATGTACCTTAGGTAAAATATCGATCGATTATATTAAAGAGCTGGTAAAAGAATTTGAACCTAAAGTTCTTATTCCGGCCCACTATCCGTATTATATTATTGATATTACCGATGATTCTTCACGGGTTCAATTCCCAGAGGAGGGTGTGCCTTATTTACGTCCGGAATATTCTGTTGAAGAATTTATGTCTATATTAAATAAATGGATAGCTCAAGAGGAAATTGATACTACGATTACTCAAGTCCGTCCGGGAGAAGAGCTTTATCTATAGTAATAGTTTTTTATTTTTTCACTCAAATGTTGGCAAATTCTTCTCTCCTTTTTATTTATAAAATTTTGGCCACAGTTCGAACATGCCGCGGACAAAAAATTAGCAAAAATTTACAAAATATCCAGTTTTTAACTTTTAAGCGGCAGTTTTACAAAAAGTAAGTAAAAAATAATAATGCATATGGTTAAAAAAATTGATATTAAAGCCGTCGGGATAATAGCATTTTTTGTTTTATTTTACTTTATACATAATTTTGTATGGTTACAGAAAACAGCCGATTTTCCTCTTAATGATTTTTTGCACTATAATGAAATGACCCAATGGTATGACAGCATTAAACAAGGTCGTATTCCTTTCCTCAATGAGCAATTATCATATGTAAATCATTATGTGCCGTTATATTTTTTCCTGCCGGTAATTTGCAGATTGTTTTTCGAGACAGGATATCATTTTAATATTATGTTTAACATAATATATTTTGCGTTACTCCTAATTTGCCTCTATTTTTTTACGAAAAAAATGTATGGGAAAACAACTGCTTTATTAGCCGTCAGTTTAGTATCTTTATACCCTGGTATATATTGTACGTCGCGATTTTTTTATATAGAGTTTGGTCTTTTATGGATAGTTGTTTTTAGTATTTATATGCTTATTCAAAGCGACTATTTTTCCAATAGAAAGTATTCAATACTTTCAGGGATTGCTGTGGGCATAGGATTGATGATAAAGGCAACATATACGCTGTTTATTTTTCCTCTGTTTTTTTATTTTCTTATTATGTCTTTATGGAGGGCAATACGGGATAAAGAAAAAGAGATATTTTTTAATATTATAATATGTAATTGTATATGGTGCGCTATTGCAGGCTGGAAATATTTCCGCTTACATGCACTGCGGCAATACTTCATGAATTATGTGATTGAAGGCGGAGGATCGATTTTTGATTATGCTGGATATTTACATAATGTATTACTTCAGCCGTCTTTTCTAATAGTATTTTTAATTTCCGTTGTTTGGTTTTTAGTGTATGAGAGGAAGGAGCGAAAAATCATATTTTTATTATTGCTTCTTCCTGCTTTTTTATATCATTCCTTAATGTTACACCTAAAGATGTCTCGATATATACTGCCATTACTTCCTACTATTGCGGTTGTTTCTGCCTGGTGGTTAAACTCCATTAAATGGAAGAAAATTAAGTGGGGTATATGCGGCATATTGATTTTATACGGTTTTATCCAATATTATGTAACTTCATTTCATTGTTTTACTCCACTCATAGAAAAAGGATTTATTACTCCTGCGTATAAATGTGATGCGAATGAGTTTATGCCTAAAGATAATCTTTACGATAAAATAGTTACTTCTCTTAATAATTGTAATATTGCTTATAAAGAAGATTTTACTTTTTTATTGCTTCCGGTTGTAAAGGAAATAGATTCAAGGAATGATGAATTATCATATATGACAGATGAAGGCACTTTTTTCATATGGTACAATATACTCTTGCTTAAAAAGGTACCTTTTAATATGATTCAGATTTATGAAGGCTTAAGATATGATATGTCTTTACGTTGCATGCAGGATAATTTTACTAAATCTGACGGTATTCTCTATATCGGATACTCAGATTTAAAAAAGGGCAACAATTTTGAGACGTATCTTAATTTTTTAATGGAAAAAACGAATGAGATACTTTTAGCCGTTATAAATGATCATCGTGTTCTGGTAGATCCCAAAATGGAGCAGGAAATACAGAGTGTAAGGCGCGGAATAAAAACATTACGCAGCAGCATAGAAAATAGTTTTCCGTCTTTTAAATTAATTGAAACTGTTACGATTGTACCTGATGATAAGCCCATAAACTTATATATTTACAAGAGGTAAAAATATACTTTTGTTTTAACAGTGCTGTCTTTTTTTTGATCTCGTCTAAACATATGCGACAATTTTGGAATAAATATTATTAGGAATTAAAACTACGCAAAGAAACGGCTGGACATGAAAATATTATTGGTTTTTCCCCGTTTTAGATACATTTCTGGTCAACCCCCTTTAGGTATAGCCTCAATCTATTCATATTTAAAAAGTAAATGGCCCAAAATTGATGTCACGGTTTTTGATAATACTTTTGTAAGAAATAAACGTAAGGGTTTTGAGAATTTTATTAAAGAAAACTCTTTTGATGTTGTAGGGTTCTCAGTGATGAACACGTTTATATCTGATGTGCGCTCTCTGGCCGCAATAGTGCGACAGTATTTACCTAAAGCTAAAATTTTAATGGGAGGGCCGCAGGTTACTGTTGATTCTGAATATTTTCTTAAACTTAACCTTGCTGATGTTATTATTTTGGGCGAAGGTGAGGTAACTTTTTCAGAATTAGTGGAGAAGGGATGTGAACCCAGTGGGGTTAAGGGGACTGTATATAGAAAAGCAGATGAAATAATATATGAAGAGGCAAGAGAAATGTTAGAAGATCTTGATGAGTTGCCTATCACGGATAGATCCATATTTGATATGGATTCTTATGTGAAGCTTTGGAATAACATGGATGTTGTTAGCAACAGACTAAAGGGTACGTCCGTTATGGTCTCACGGGGTTGTCCTTACCAATGCAGCTTTTGCCAGCCTACACTTCAGAAGATATTTGGTAAGAGTGTGCGCAAGTATTCTGCGGAGAGAGTGATAGAAGAACTAGAATATTTAAAGGAGAAATATTTTCTAAATGCTTTTGTATTTGAAGATGATATTTTAATGATAGAAAAAAAATGGGTAAGTAAAATTTGTGACCTTATGCTTGAACGCAACTTAGGAATGGTGTGGGGGTGTAACATAAGGGCAGATCTTTGTGATTACGATGTTTTGAAGAAAATGCACGGTGCCGGCTTAAGAACCATAAATATAGGTATAGAATCTGCATCACAGCATATTTTAGACGAAGTTTTTAAAAAAGGGATTAAAATCGAGCAAGTGATAGATTCTGTTAATATGGCAAAACAGTTAGGGCTGTATGTGCAGGGATATTTTATGTTGGGGCATCCCCGGGAGAGCAAGACAGATATAAAGAAAACTATTAAGTTTGCTCGCCAGCTTGATATAGATGAGGCTGCTTTTAATATAACTACGCCTTTGCCCGGGACTAGGCTTTTTGATAATGATAAAAATTTTATTGAAAAAGGCTGTGATAATTATGACTATTACAGTAGGAGTGTTTATAAGCGAGAGGCTCTTCAGACCGCTCGATGGATGATATATTTATACAAACAATACGCCTATTTTCGTTTTTATTCCAGGCCCAAACTTTTCGTAAAACAAATGGAAAATATTTTTTCTAAAAACGGTTTTATGAAATTCATATATAAGTTAGAAAGGATTCTGACTTAAAAAGTTTATATTGCTAATAAAAAAATATGAAAAAAACAACTTTTCAAAAAAAAATAGGTTTGATAGTTTTAGGTATATTAATTCTTTTGGCTCTGCTTGAGGTGGGACTACGATTAGGAGGATACCCAGTTATTCGAGAAAAAATAGACAGAAATAAAGTTGCTTTTTCCGGGGAAAAAGATTGCTGCATACTTTGTTTAGGGGAGTGCATTGAGAGATATTGGCCTTATCACATTGGTAAGATTTTGAAAACGGGAAAAGACTTAGAAATAGATTTTACAGTAATTGACAAAGGAAGAAATAATTGTGACACAAACATAATTTTATCTAAATTGAATGATGATTTAGATACATATAATCCTGATATTGTAGTTGTAATGATGGGAAAGAATGATGAAGGGAATACCGTTAAGTATAATTTTTATGATAATTCGATATTCTTTTTTAATAAGTTTAGGATATTTAAATTAACAAAGTATTTATTAAGCAATATGCGTAATAAAAGTAAAGCAGTTTATAGTAAATATATTAGCAATATTGCTTACGCTGAAGAAACAAATGTTGACTTAGAAGATGTAAACGTTACATATGATAATGAAGGCGAGTATATAGAATCTGCTAATCGTTATATCGTTGAAGGAAAATATAAAGATGCAATAGAAATTTTATTTAATGCTAGAAAAAACTATCCTGCTGCTGGTGAAATAAGGAATCTGTTTGAGATATGTAATCATTTACAGGATTATGGAGAAGTTCTTAAGAAGAGTCCGGATTATCCGGGTATATTTATCAAGTTAGCTCCCTATATATTTTTAAAACGCGAGGATTTAGAACCGGATCAATTCGATAGGTTTAATGAATTATTCGCCCAAGCAATGGAGGCGGCACCAAAAAAGGATGAGATGTTTTATGCTAAGATGGCAGATATTTTTAGGAGATACCGCCATCATGATAAAGCTATAGAAATATGGAAAAAAATTATCAGTATAAAAGGGAATTTTGTCCGGTGGTATTTTGAATTAGCTTGGGAGTATGTATATGAGGAGAAGTATAATGACGCAATAGAAATACTTAAGAAAGCTGTAGACTTGTTCCCTGAATGTGATGAAGTATATATGCTTTTAGGCATATGTTATATAGATCAAGAAAGATATTCAGAGGCAGAAAAATTACTCGAGAGAGCCCGAGTGATGTTTCCTGAATGCAGCCAAATTTATAATATCTCATCATTGCTTTATAATAAACAAGGGAAAAGGAAACTTTCGGAAAAATTTCACAAGAAGAAAGAGTATTTGGAGTCAAAGTATTATAATCCACAAACACGACATAATTATAGAAAGTTAAGAGATATAGTATTAAAAAAAGGCATACGGCTTGTGTGCGTACAATACCCCTTAAGAAGTGCCTCTGCTCTTAAGAAAATGCTCGAGCCCCTTAATCCGGATAATGACATTATTTTTGTTTCAAATGAGAAAAATTTTCAACAAGCAATAATAAATGAGTCATACCATGAATATTTTACAAGTAACAGCAGCGGTGATTTTGGTCATTATTCGGACAAAGGTAACAGACTTCTGGCTGAAAATATAGCAGATGTTATTTTAAAGGAAGTTTTTGGTAAAAATGGACATATGTAGAATTTATAGGCTGGAAGAACTAAGAATTAGTTGATATGAAAAAAGCGGCATTCAAACAAAAAGCAGGTCTTATTATATTTGGCGTGGTAGTTTTTTTTATTTTACTCGAAATCACCTTGCGTATAGGTGGGTTTGTAGTTACCCAAATTAAGGAAAAGGAATTTGTAGGGGAAAAATTAACTTCTCAAAAAAGTGATTATCGTATTCTTTGTCTGGGAGACTCAATGACTGCCAGAGGGTATAGTAAATGGCCTCTGTATCTTCAGGAAATTTTAAACAAAAGTAATACAGAAGTTAAATTTACTGTGATTGAGAAAGCAAAATCCGGCAATAACAGCGCAGTGATTCTTTCTGATTTAGAAAATTATTTAGATATATACGAGCCTGATATGGTAATTGCTATGATGGGAATAAATGATAAAGGGGATACAGTAAAGTATAAGGATGATATTTTCATTAAGATGGTCCTTTTTTTGCAGAATTTTAGGGTCTATAAGTTAATTAAACTTTTATGGGAACACACCTTTTATAAGTATGAGGAGTTAACGGGGAGGAAGATGAATAAAAATTTTGATAAAGCAGAAGATTACAAGGGCGAAGAAATTCAAACGATGATGAAAGAAGGTCGGGATACAACGCCGATTTACAGAGACGATGATATTAAACTTGCTCAAGATTATGACAGGTATAAGGAATATAAAAATTCTGAAAGCATATACAAAAAATTGCTGCTTGAGAATCCGAAGGATATCAGTGCCTATTTTGACTTAAGTTCATTGTATATCAGTCAAAAAAAATATAAAGAAGCGGAGGATGTTCTAGGAAGCGGAATAAAGATGAATAAATATAATGAAGAACTTTACTTAAGTTTAGCTAGGTTTTATGTAGATCAAAATAAGTATGATGAAGCCGGGGAAATTTTGATAAAAGCAGCTAAATCTCTTAAGGAAAAGATAAATAAAAATGAAGGAAACAGCCTTTCGATATATTTTGATTTAGGATCGGTTTATGTGCATCAGAAAAAATATAAAAGGAGTGAAAATATTATAAAAAAGGCAATAGAAATTGATCCACATAAGGCCGAGGGCTATCTAAGTTTAGCTTTGTGTTACAGAGAGCAGGGACGTTTTAATGATGCAGAAAACATATATAGGAAAACCGTTCAATTAAATCTGGATAGTATTGAACCCAATTTGGAATTTGCTAAATTTTATATAGATATAGGAAAACATGGAGATGCTTTGAAAGTTTTGCGAGAAGCTCAAGAAATTGATTCCACCAATAGAGAAGTAAAAGAATTAGCTGATATATGCCGTAAGTTAGTGAAACTTGAGGAAGTTTTTGCAGAGAGTCCGGATGATACCAATACCTTATTTCAATTGGCCCGCCTTTATTTATCAGTCGATAGTTTTAATCAAATAGATAGATTGTCTGAAATAATAATTGAAATGCCTCCACAAGATAATGAAGTATATTTAGATTTTGGAGTTCTTTTCAAAAGTAACAGACAATATGAAAACGCAAAACTTATGTTTAACAAGGTCATAGAATTAGATCCAAGAAACCACAGAGCACACATTGAGTTAGGATGGTGTCATGATGATTTGGCAGAGTATGAGGAAGCCGAGATGATGTTCAATAATGTTCTTGAATTGGCTCCTCACGATGTTGAGGCATATGCGAGGCTTGCAGCAGTATTTATTAAAAAAGGGGATTATAAAAGGGCGGAGGAAATATTTAGGAGGGCAATAGAGGTAAATCCTGAGAGTGAGAGGGCATATATTTCTTTAGGGGTGTTTTATATGGATCAAGTAAGATATTCTGAAGCAGAAAAGTTGCTTGATGAAGCCCGCCAGATATTGCCAGATAGCAGCTCGATATATAATATAACGTCTTTGCTTTATAACGAGAAAAAAGGGAGTGAATTAGCTAAAGAATTCCATGATAAAGGTGAGGATTTAGAATTAAAATATTATAATTCCCAGACTCAATATAACTATCAAAAGCTAAAAGCCGTAATCCTTAAAAGGGGTATAAAACTTTTATGTTCACAATATCCCTTAAGAAACGTATCAGCCTTAAAAAAAATGCTTGAGCCAAATGAAGGAATTATTTTTGTATCTAATGAAGAGCCTTTTAAGTCCGCTATAGAAAGTGGAACATTTGACGAATATTTCGTAGATAATTTTGCAGGTGATTTCGGCCATTGTACGGATAAAGGTAACATGTTATTGGCTAAGAATATAGCAGGTGTAATTCTAAATGAAGTTTTTGGTCAAAATTACTCCAAATGAAATTTTTTCTATCATAATGCGATTGAATTTGATACATTTGTTGTCGGCAGTTAGCCTGATTGTTTAAAAACAACGTATTTACTATATGGTAATATTACAGAACCTTAAATTGTAATATAATTTTTTATCTAGATATGAAAGAAACAACATTTAAACAAAAAGTTGGCCTCATAGTTTTTGGCTTATGTGTATTCTTTGTTTTAATCGAGATAGTATTGCGTCTTGGAGGATTTATAGCTACGGTAGTGCAGGAGCACAAAAATAAGGCTGCTCTTTCTAAGAAAAGTGATTATTGTATCCTTTGTTTAGGAGAATCCACCACTGCAGGTGAGTGGCCCCCACACTTAGAGGGAATATTAAATAGTTTTAATATAGGAAAAACATTTACGGTTATAGATAAAGGAAGAAACGGCACTAATACGGCTTTTGTCCTGGCTCATTTAAAAGAATATTTAGACAAATATAATCCTGATATGGTTATTACAATGATAGGAATAAATGATGGTATAGATACTGTCAAGTATGCAGACCATATTTTGGCTAAATCTATTCTTTTTTTTCAGGATTTTAGAGTATACAAATTGATAAAACTTTTATATACACATGTTACATATAAGATAGCACAGTTAGGGACTGCTTACGCATCTACGGATGATAATGTGGAGGATTTTATTGCTAAGGATGATACTTCCAGTAGAATTTTGAATGAGGATGTAGAGGAATTTTATAATGTGAAACCAAGAAGAGTTAAGGAAGAGGTGACAAAAAAGCCTAAAGTGAAGCCATACAGCAAATTAGGTCATGATTATATGCAGGAAGGGGAATATCAAAAGGCTGAGATGATGTATAAAAAAGCTATTCCCATAAATTTTGAAGATCTTTATCCATATTTTGATTTAGGACGTCTATATATAATTCAAGGCAAATATGACCAAGCTGAAGAAATACTAAAAGCGGCTATAGAGGCTGATCCAAACCAAGGGGAAGGATATATCAGGCTGGGTGAGTGTTATAAGGCGCAGGAGAAGTATGAAGAAGCGTGCGCAATGCTTGAGAAAGGCATTCAGTTAGGTTCTGATGATACGGGCAATTATATGGATCTCGCAGTCTGTAATAGAAAAAGAGGAAAAGTTGAGGAAGCCATTGATATATTAGTAAAATTAAAAGAGATGAATGTACATGAAGAGAGGGTATATTTAAAGTTAGGCTGGTCTTATATTGAACAGCAAAGATATGAAGAAGCGGAGAAAATATTTGAAGAAGCAGCGGTGCTGTTTGAGGATGAGATAAAGAGAAAGCAGAAAAGTATTTATGTGTATTTGGATTTGGGATGGCTTTATCTACACGAAAGGAAGTATAAGAAGGCAGAGGAAATATTGAAATTAATAAAAAATGA
>Ga0164318_10000841_pt1 | contig 25386 bp, 21 predicted proteins | sample GuaBasSedimGuay9_FD_113734 | JGI IMG/M metagenome (GOLD analysis project Ga0164318, IMG submission 113734) | Subseafloor sediment microbial communities from Guaymas Basin, Gulf of California, Mexico - Guay9, Core 4571-4, 0-3 cm | ecosystem: Environmental > Aquatic > Marine > Hydrothermal vents...
AGCGACCCCATCGAGCCCCAGCTGCGGTCTCCAGAACGTTCTCATTCATCGACCGGATTCCACAGACACACCTTCAGGTCGAGTGATTGATCTTCTTGGAACTCGACCCCCTCGCCTTCGAGCATCGCCCTCTGAAGGCCCTGGGGGATATCCCCGGTCCGGTCCGTCGAACAACGTCCGGAGGCGTTGACCACCCTGTGCCACGGCACACCTTCGGGGCATCGGTGCAACATCCACCCGACGGCCAGCGGAGAGATTCGACTGTTCATCATCCGGGAGATCCATCCGTAATTGACAACCTTGCCACGGGGAATTGAACTGACTATCGCCAGGACCTCGTCCCGAACCGATCCCGGCGAACCATCGATCTCGCCGTGAACCCGCTTGCCGAAAGAAGGCGATGTCATGTCTCAAGAGTAGCAGGAGGGGAAAGAAGGGTGAAGGATGAAGGCGGAAGGATGACAGGTCCGCGGTACCATGCATTCGATGTTCGCTCATGTCGCCATTCCACGTAGTGCTCCGGCGCCTCTGGTCTATCGCATCCCCGAGGCCTTCGAGGACGCTGTTCAGGTGGGCATCAGGGTCCGGGTACCCCTGAGACGACGACAAGCGACCGGAGTCGTCATTGAGGTCTCAGAGACATCAGGCATCGAAAGCACTTCAATCCGCGAGATCCTCGAAGTGCTGGACGAACGGCCTCTCCTCCCGGACCACATTCTGGCCCTGGCCCGGTTCATCTCGTCCTACTACCGCTGCCCTCTCGGCACGGCTTTGGCGACGATGCTTCCCGCCGGTTTGCTTCGGGCCGACACCGAACAGGCCGAACCCACACCCAAGGGCGCAGGCACTGACCTCGAGGTACTGCCCGAGAAGCAACGCGCCATCCTGGCCGCACTTCTCGAACATCGGAAATTGCCGGTCGCCGGAGTGCTGGCCAGAGCCGGCGCCGGATCCCGTACACCCCTCGATGCGCTTATACACGCGGGTTTGGTCAGTATCAGGCGAAGCCGACGCGATCGACCTCCCCGCTCAGAGGTCGGCGCCGTCGCACTCGTACCTGAGCCGATCGACGAGCTTCTCGAGCGGTGCGGCCGGGCGCCTCGGCAGCGTGAGGTCCTGAACTGGTTGGCCGATCATGATGGACCGGCCCTCGAATCCGAGGTCTGTGCCACCCTCGGATGCACCCTCTCCGTCATCAGGGCACTGGAAACCAAGGCCCTGGTTCATCGCTTCCGCCAGGCTGCCGCCAAGAAGCCCCGGTGGTCCCTCGGCGGCAAGGATGTCCGCCACGAACTCAACTCAGAACAGCAGGCCGCGGTGGACGCCGTGCAGGAGGCCCTGGCCGATGGGCGGTACCAACCGATTCTTCTGGAAGGGGTCACCGGCTCCGGCAAGACCGAGGTCTATCTTCGGTGTCTCGAAGGCGCCCTGGCTGAAGGACGGCAAGGCATTGTCCTGGTACCGGAGATCGGGCTGACGCCGGCGACCGTCGGAGCGGTGGAGCGCCGTTTCGGCTCATCGGTCGCCGTCCTTCACTCAGCCCAGGCCGAGGGGGAACGGTGGAGGGAGTGGCGCACCATCCGATCGGGGGAAGCACGAATCGTCGTCGGTCCCCGGTCGGCCCTCTTCGCACCCCTGGAGAAACCCGGCCTGATCGTCGTCGACGAGGAACAGGACGCCGCCTACAAACAACAGGAAACCCCGAGATACAACGCTCGTGACCTGGCCCTTGTCCTCGGAAGAGACCTGGGCATCCCGGTCCTCTTGTGCTCGGCGACGCCGTCGACCGAGGCAGCTTTCCTCGAGAAACGCGGTTTGGCCCGGCGACTGCAATTGACAAGGCGCGTCGGCGGTGGAGTGCTTCCGAAAGTTCAATTGGTCGATCTGCGCCACGAACCGCCCGAGCCTGGGGAGCAGGGACGGACCCTCTTCTCCGCACCACTCAAGGAGGCGATCACCGAGACGCTCGAGGCCGATCGCCAGGTCATCCTGCTGATGCAGCGGCGCGGTTGGGCGCCTGTCCTCCTATGCCGAGATTGCGGCAGTACCCTGGAATGCCCCGACTGCTCGATCGCCCTGGTGGTGCATCGAAGGCGTCACAGTCTGGAATGCCACTACTGCGGGCACAAGATCGGCGTTCCCATTAAATGCCCCTCATGCAATGGCACCCTGCTCGATGCCGTCGGCGCGGGCACGGAGAAAGTCGCCCACCACCTTGGACGGCTGTTCCCGGGGGTCCCTTCCGCCATTCTGGACCGGGACACAGTCCGTCGCCGATCCGGACTCGAAGATACGCTGGGGGCCTTCTCCGACGGCCGAATCCGTATCCTGGTCGGAACACAGATGGTCGCCAAGGGACACCACTTCCCCAGCGTCACCCTGACCGGAGTCATCTCCGCCGACGCCCTGCTGGGCCTGCCTGATTTCAGGGCCGGAGAACGGACCTTTCAGTTGCTGACACAGGTTGCCGGGCGCTCAGGACGGGGCGCCGAACCCGGCAGGGTGATTATTCAGACCTACCATCCGGAACACCCCGCGGTTCTCCACGCGGCCAACCATGACGTCACAGCTTTCACCGAGGAAGAACTCCGATTCCGGCGTGCCTTCGGCTACCCCCCTGTGACCCGAATGGCCCTTATTGGATTCGAGTCGCCCTCGATCGATCAGGTCCGTCGGGCCGCCGAGGCCGCAGGCCGCAGCTTGCGACCAACCCCCGAAGGCGTGCGGGTCCGAGGCCCGGCGCCGTCTCCGATGGAGAGGCTTCGCGACCGGTGGCGGTGGCAGATCCTTCTGACCGCTGCTGAACGCCCACCCTTGCGGCAGGCCCTGGCCCGGGTTGAGAGCCTGAGCCTTCCGTCGGACGTCCATCGCCTGATTGACGTCGATCCCCTCTCGACACTGTGACCCGGAGAAGCCAGGAACACATTTGAGAATCGCTCAGCTTAGGTGTTAGGCTTGTCCGGTATGGACGCGAGATCATTCGTTGAATTTCTCATTCAGGAGAGGGTGATCCCCGCCGACAGGAAAAACGTCCTCATTGAGGCAACTACGATCTCAGGAGACCGGGTCGACACCGCCGTTCTTGACCTGGCACTGACCGGAGAGGCGACAATCCTGTCGGCCCTGGGCCGGTTCACCAAGAGCCGGATCGCTCAGGCCTCGGATATCGCCGCAGCCTCTCCAGAATTGACCAGCCTGATCCCGCCCCGTCTGGCACGGAGATTCGGCGTCATCCCATTCAGGCGCGACGGCAAGACCCTGAGTGTCGCTGCCCTCGACCCGGGGGACCTCCTGGTCCAAGACGAACTGGCCATCCTGACCGGGAGTATGATCACCACGTTTGCGGCGTTGGAAATCCATATCCGGGCCGGGCTGGCGCGGCACTACGGGATGACCTTGCCCCCCAGGGCAGAAGCACTGCTCAGGCGATTGAGGAACCCCGGAAAGAGAGGCCCAGCCGGCCCGCCTCAAACCCACAAGACCCCGAAGACCCCTGCCCCCACGAAGCCATTGACTCCGGTAGAATCGACCACTACTCCGACTGCGATTCCCCAACCCCAAAAGGCCGAAATTCCAATCGAACTGGAGTTTTCAGACGAGGACTTGGCTCTCTTCCCCTCGTTCGCCACCAGCACCCAACCGGCGCCGACGGCCGAAGAAGCCACAACCTCAAAGCCGGTTGCAATGGGGCCGCCTCCAGCCCCGGCTGGGGAAGAAAGCCCACCGCTCCCAAGTCCACCACTCAGCCCCGAAGCCCGTCTCGCCAGAGCCGCTGAGGCTCTTCAGGGCGCCGAGATTCGGGACGACATTGCAGATGCCCTTCTGGAATTCAGCAGGCCTCACTTTGCCAGGTGCATGCTCTTGGCCATTCGCGGGGACACAATAGTCGGATGGCGGAGTGAAGGGGACGATGTCGAACCGGCAGCCGTTCGCGCGATCTCCATCCCCAAAGACCAGCCGTCGGTCTTCTCCGGCCTGCTTCAGGGCACTGCCTTCTGGCTGGGCCCGTTGCCGCCGATGACACGCAATCAGGACTTGATCATGGCTCTCGGCGGCCCACCACCGGTCGGATGCTTGATTCTCCCCATCAAGGTCAGGGGCAAGATTGTGGCATTCTTGTACGGCGACACTGGCGGCCCGCCCCTTGGCTCCGTTCCCATGGCCGACTTCAAGCGGCTGATGGCGAAAACCGATATCGCTTTCCAGGTTTATCTCCTCAAGGGGAAAATTCGGGTGATCTGAGCCCCTCCCGCCTGCGCCGGACGGGCTCTGCTGTCAGCGTTCAGCTCTCGGCTCTCGGCTTCCCCTCGATTGAGGTCGGCTGATATCATCTTTCATGGAATCTCAAGGGTCGGAGACCGATATGTGTGAACTTTCACGACGAAAAAGCGTATTCTCAGGCGAAAGCAACGCCACCGGATCGGTCAGCATTGACCGTCTGGGGCACGGAGGCCACATGACCAGACCCCTCGCCACCGCAATCGTGAGTTTTGCTATCCTTTTCCTGGTATCACTGACGGTTTCAGGTGGAGAGTTCAACGCCTCCGTCGATGCCGGCGCAGAAATGGACATTGCCGACGGCGAGGTTCTCGACCTTGACCTTCAACGGGCCTATGAGATTGCGTTGGCCCGCAATCTGGATCTCCAGGTCGGCCGTTACGATCTGGCCATCGCCGATACCGGCATCCAGGGTGCGTCGGGCATCTTCGACCCATCCTTCGACCTGGGTGCGGAGAGCAGCTACAACGAGTCGCCCGCAGCGACCCAACTGGACGGCGCCGTGGTCACCGAGACCCGCAACACCCAGTACAATCTGGGACTGGGGGGATTGATGCCGACCGGCGGTACGGCCAGTATCGGCCTGGGGACCCGGCGAACGGCAACGAACTCCCAGTTCTACTTCCTCAACCCAAGTTGGGGGACCGGCCTGACCGCGAGATTGAATCAGCCCCTGCTGAGGAACTTCGGAACCCTGGTGACACGGTCGAGGATCGTCGTCGCACAGACCAACCGTGATCAGGCCGCAGAGACGCTCAAGACCCAGGTCATCGCCACTCTCCAACAGGTCGAACAGGCCTATTGGGACTTCGCAGCAGCCAAGGTCCTCGTGGACGTCAAACTTCAGTCACTGGAATTAGCCCAAAAATTGCTCAAGGAAACGAAGGAGCGAATCCGAGTCGGAACCTCGGCGCCGATCGATCTGGTGCAATCGGAAGCCAGCGTCGCGACCCGGAACCAGGATCTGATCTTGGCTCGGAACGCACAGGCCAACAGCGAGGATGCGCTCAAGCAGGTCCTGGGCTTTCAGACACCGGCAGAGTGGGCCATGAAGATCATCGCGGCCGAGCCCTACGTCTTTGAACCCCTCGATGTCGACCTGGCATCCAGCATCGAGACCGCCCTGAAAGAGCGTCCCGAAATAATCCGCCAGGAAATGTCACTGGACATCACCAACCTCAACGTCAAACTGGCCCGCAACGCCGTCCTTCCAAGCCTCGACCTGACCGGATCCTACGGTTTCAGCGGTATCGGCGGCACCTTATCTTTTGACGACCCGATCACCGGCGAGCCCTCCCGTATCAAAGGGGGATTCGACGATTCCCTCGACCAGATCGTTGATATGGACTACCCCAACTGGGGTGTCGGGCTGGCCCTCAAGGTGCCGTTGGGCAACAACGATGCCAAGGCCAACCTGGCGCGGCGGCGATTCGAGCACCACCAGACAGAAACCCGCCTCTCCGCCCTCCAACAATCGATCACTCACGACGTTCGGGTGGCCGTCCGTTACCTCTATGACGGCGCAGCTTCGGTCGAAGCCGCGGAGGCATCGAAAGTCCTGGCCGAACGTAACGTCGAAGCCGAACAGACCAAATTTGCAAACGGCCTCTCAACCAACTTCCTGGTCCTCCAGATCCAGGACGATCTGGCGAACGCTCAGCTGTCAAATCTTCGGGCACGCCTGTACTACCGCAAGGCGATCGTCGGATACCGCGTTGCCACCGGCACCCTGCTCGATGAACTGGGTGTTGACATCGCCGATGCCGGCGCCCCGGAGGAGGACCATACCCTCTGGAAGGACGTCAAATGGATGCAGTTCGTTGATTTCAGAGGTGACGACGAGAGCGAAGAGTAGGACCTAACCCGCACTTCTCACCAGTGATCTACTGCGACGCCCGAGACCCTGCTTGCCGGATTGACCGCCGACCACGGCGGCGCCCTGATCTACAAGCACGGCATGGGGGTGAAAGCTACGGCGCAAACGCCGTAGTGCTTTCAGCTGAACCGCCAAGACGCAAAGAGCGCAGCGCGGCCCATGGCCGCAACCAAAAGGAAGAGGTGCGCCTTAACCCGAGCCCGTTACCGTTATCGTTATCGAAATATTTGTCACTGCCCCATAAAACCGGATCCAGGCAACCGCTCCAGTAGATCTCCCAGTTGTTGCTGAACCCGAGAGGAGTCGGGCACGGCAACGGGAACGGACTCGGGCTCGGGCTCGGGCTCGGGAAAACTCCACGGTGTGCTATCACCGATAACCCCTCCAAGGGATTTCCTTTTGGCATTTTTGTGCCTCTTTGTGCCTCTTTGTGGCTATCCTTGCGTGACCTTCGGCTCTGAAGACTGACAGCTGTTCCTGGAATCATGGATAATGCGCATCCCGGCCCACCGGGATCAGGAGAAACTATGACCCTCGAACAGCAGACCCTCGGCCTCGACGACGAGAGCCTCGACTTCGTATTGCAAACCCTCAAGACTATCGCCGAGCGCAAATTGGATGCCGAGACCCGGATGCGTCTCGATGCGGAAGACACCTTCCCCTCCGAGTTGATGCAAGAACTACTGGGACCCGAGGTCGGACTCCACCTCCTGTTTCTCCCCGAAGATGTTGGGGGCCTGGGAGGTGGCGGCCGTGACCTGCTCAGGGTCTCCGAAGAGATGGCCAGGATCGACCTTGGTGTCGCCACGGCTTTTCTTGCCATCGCCCTGGGTGTTGACCCGATCATCGTCGGGGGAACCCATGAGCAGAAGCAGCGCTGGTTGGGACGCATCGCCGAGGAAGGGATGATCGTCGGATACGCGGTGACCGAACCGGCCGCCGGCAGCAACGTCGCTTCGCTGGCCACCATTGCCGAACCGATCACAGATTCCGAGGGAAAGGTGAGCGCCTACAAGATCACCGGAACCAAGCAGTTCATCACCAACGGCGGTGTGGCCGACCTCTATACCGTCCTGGCCAAGACGCCGGGAGGTCCCTCCTTCTTCGTCGTTGAGCGGTCGGCTGCCGGAATCGACATCGGCAGCCATGAGGTCAAACACGGTATTCGCGCCTCCAATACCACCCAGGTGATTTTCGAAGACGTCGAGGTCACCGCAGACCAGTTGATCGGACTCGAAGAGGGCCACGGCCTCAATCAGGCCAATGCGGTCTTCGGTTTCACCCGCTTGATGGTCGCCGCGTTCGGCCTGGGGGCCGGTGAAGAGGCCATAGATAGAGCGATCCAATACGCTCACGAACGAATGCAGTTCGGAGAGATTCTCTTCGCCAAGCAGGGGTTCACCCACAAACTGATCGTACCGCACGTCGTTCGACTCGAGGCAGCACGGGCCTATTGCGAGATGATCGCCCGGCGCCTCGACGGCGGCGAAAAAGGCCTGCAGGTCGAGGGGGCAATCGCCAAACTCTTCGCAACCGAGGCCGGAAACGAGGCTGCCGACGCGGCCATTCAGGCTCACGGCGGCTACGGCTACACCCACGAATACGAAGTCGAAAAGATCCGCCGCGACGTCCGGATCACGACGATCTACGAGGGCACTTCGGAAATCCTCCAGAGCATCATCGGCACGCATCGCTGGCGCATGAACGTGCGCAGCAAGGGTCAGTTCTACAGGGACATGGCACAGAAGGTCCAAGATTCAGCAACTGGTACAGCCGCCACCCTGGCTGCCCAGGCTCTGGCAGAATTGTTCATGTTGAGCCACACAACCAAACTACCCCGCGAGCAGTGGGCGATGTTTGAACTGGCACGACTTGCTGCCGAGGTCGAGACGGCCATCCAGTTCTCACTCAAGGCCGACGAAGATTCCAGTCAGCAGTCGGAGTTCTTCGATATCTGCGCCCGGCTCCACGGAATGTCGGCAGCCCGTGACGTTGCACAAACCGGCCTCCGCCTCCTGCTGGCCAGCGGTCGCTACGACTCGGATGTTATCAAGCAATGGCGCGAGGCCGCGGCTTTCGAGGCCTGCCTGGCCGCCTCGGTGGGTGAAATGGCGCTGATGGACCGTTTGGTGGAGATTCTGGGGCGGTAGGCTCCGAGCGTCTGTGTTTGCGGTCGTTGCCATCTGAAGCGGTCGCGGATTCTGACGCGGTCGCGGTTCGCGGACGCTGGATTTCAACCCCGGCCTTCGGAGCCGCAAGCCCCGGCAGAGAGAGGGGGGCACCCAGTCTCATTCAACTCTTCGAAAAGAAATACACCCCAACCCCAACCAGCAGCACGGCAAAGACCTTGCGGAAACCTGCGGTCGAGACGTGCTCGACCAGGCGAGCGCCGATCTGCGCACCGACGATGCCCCCGGCGCCGAGCAGAAGACCCATCTTCCAGTCGACGTTGGCCAGTTTGCCGTGGGCAGCCAGGGCAGACACCGAGATGATCAGGATGGCGAGAAACGAGGTTCCCACGGCCTTCTGGGCCTCATAGCCCATGCCCAGCAGCAGGGGTACCATAATGATCCCACCGCCGAGACCGGTGAACGAAGCCGCCAGTCCAACCAGGAGACCGATGAGAATCAGAAATAGGCCTTGCCAACTCATTCCCAACATATCGGCCCACCCTGAAATGTGTCAACGCGCTCCGCAATGTTCGAGAAAAAGCGCATTGTGTCCTCGACTACCGGATCGGAGACCGAATAATAGACCCGGTTTCCCTCCCGTTGGCGGTGAACCATACGGGCCATCTGCAACTGTTTCAACTGCTGCGAAACGGTGGACTGCTTCTCTCCGGTGACCTCGACCAGTTCGTTGACACACAGTCGTCCGCCACGAACCAGCCGGCACAACAGTTTCAGGCGAACGGGATTGGCAAAGTGGGCGATGTAGTCACGCATCAAGGCGCAAGAGTAGGGATCCGACATCCGCGCAGTAAACTCGTCAAAAATGGGTGTTTCATCAGTCATTACCCAACGATATTATGATTCTCGGATTCGTCAAGGGCAAAACTGGAAAAGCAGTGAGTTCATCCGGACCGAAGAAAAACACAATTGAACCGCAAACAGCACGCAAAGAAGATTATGAAAACATGGCCAACCCAGCGAAATCGGAACGAAAGGTCTGAGCTGAAAATATGTCCACGAAGCACACGAAGACCCACCAGGGTCATTTTCTTAGTGTGCCTTCGTGTACTTCGTGGACTCTCTGATTGTGTTTCCCCTTCGACCTTTTCGACCCTTTTGACCCCTTCATCCATCATTCTTCAAACGAAGCCGTCGACGGCGCCTGTGGTCGGCACACCGTCTGGTCGAAGACGTTCTGTACGACGAAGAGGGCGGTTAAAGAGATCAAGGCGGCAATTAGCGGCGTCGCCACCCACCCCAGGGCAATGCCACCCAGCATTTTCCAGTCCAGCTCCCGGGCACCCCGAACCAGAGCGATACCGATCACCGCACCCACCACCGCCTGAGAACTGGAGACCGGAACCAGGGGGATCGGCGGCAAACCACGAGCGATGAGCCACTGCCTCAGACCTTCCGACGCGAAAACGAACAGCACGATGGCTTGAGCCAGTACCACGACCAACGCCGCCTCCGGAGAAATTCGTATCAGGCTGGTCCCAACTGTGTCCATGACCTTTTTCGAATAGGTGAAGATCCCGACTGCTATGGCCAGCCCACCAAGGAAGAAAACGATCTGGGTCCCGCTCACCGTGATCAGGCCGAACAGCACAAGGTCACCGAAAGGCTCTGCAGGAACAAAAACTCCAACGACGTTGGCGATGTTGTTGGCGCCCAGGCTGTAGGCCCCGAAAGCACCGACCAGCACCAACCCGGCCCGCGTCCACCAGTCGATCTGAAGAAGGTGTACACGGGCCCTGATGAGAACAAACCGGAGCCCAATGTAGAGCCCGGCAGCCAACAGACCGGCAATGATCGGGCAGATGACCCAGGTTGCAACGATCTGGCCGAGGGTGCCGCCGTCTGTCGATGATCCGGAGAACAGATTCCAGCCGATGATCGCTCCGACAATTGCCTGAGACGTGGAGACAGGCAGGGAAGCCCTCGTCATCCAGAAGACCGTCACGCCGGCGGCCAGAGCCACCGTGAAGGACCCGGCGAGAGCGTTGACCGCACCCAGCCGACCAAGAGTTTCTGCGGTTCCACTGCCCCCGACAACGGCCCCGATAACGACGAAGACCGACGCTATGATCGCCGCTGTGCGGAAGCGGAGCATTCGTGATCCGACCGCAGTCCCGAAGATATTGGCAGCATCGTTGGCCCCCAGAGACCATCCCAGGAATAACCCGCTGGAGAAGAAGAACAGCGTCATCGTTCAGTGATCCGGGAGGGATGAAGGCAGCAGATACTCGATACTTGAAACTTGAACCCTGAATCCTTCGAGCTGACAGCTGAGAGCCTTCACAACGTCCTCTTGATCGCGAAAATGGTCAGCCTGTCGGCGACCCCTTCCGCCACATCAGCGATGCTGTCGATGTGGAGGGCGAAATACCGGAGGTGCATTTTCTGGGCAAGCTCCAACTCGTCCGATTGGAAGACCGCCAGCTTGAGTCGATTACCGATGGTATCCGCCTCTTTCTCGAAGAAGTAGACCTTGTGAAGGTGGTCCTTGACCGCACTCAGATTCTTGAAAAAAGCCCTGGTGGCGACGATGACCGCCTCGCCTGCCTGGATTGATGTCTGGGCCAATTCGGTATAGTGCCGGTTGAGCGGCTCCGGGATGAAGGGCTGCTCCACCAGAAACTGGTTGAGAGTCTCCTTGGCCATGTCGATCAAATCGTCGATGCTCTCCAACAGCTGCAGAACATCTCCACGGTGCTCGGGAATCAGGCTGTGACCGTAGAGGCCGCCCTCAATCGATCTGCGCAGGCTGTCTGCCATACCCTCCAGGCGCTCGATCGCCTTGATCCTTTCCTCGAAGCGGATGGAATCACGTTCAAGATAGTGCCTGACCCCTTCACCAAATACGATGAGGCCCTGGCTGACGGTATCCAGATACTCGTCGATCTGATTTTCCAATGAATGGGTGGCCTTGAATAGTATCGCCATCGTTACTCCTCGTAGGATAGGTGTTGTTCCCACTCCCAGGCGTTCCACCACTCCTTCTCGATACCGCCGCAGGTGTTTCCATAGGCCGAACAGGCCATGCATCCATCTCCGCGGTAGAGATCGTCATCCTCGAGCGGTGTCCAGCGAATCACCAGGGGCTCGACCGCCTCCCGGACCGCCACCTCATCAGGCCCTTCCGTCGATCCTTCGAGCGAACCGACGCCCGCCCTGATGAGCCGTTCACCAGCCTCCGGCAACACGACGCTATTCTCCTTGTCGATATGCATCCACAAGAGGTGGGCCAGCTCCAGGGCTACCGCCAGAGTTGGTTCACCCTGGTCCGCACTCTCCAACTGGGCAACCAACTCCACCTCACGTTCATGTTCGTCGGTCAGGATCTTGAGAGGACCATGATCCAATGAAATTTCAACGTGCTCGGCCAGGGCCGGAAAGAGAATTGTCTCCTCCTGCTGGTGGTGAAAACCCTTCGCCCACACTCTGAAAAAATCGATGTAGACCGCCCGGGCATCAGGGTCAGCTTCCTGCCCCTCGACTGCCCACCGGTGAAGTGAACCAACTACCCTCTCGACCACTTCGTGTTCGGCGATCAACTGTCCGATGATTGGAGGACCCTTGTGCATGTTCATTGTATTATCTCCCTTTTGTACCAACAACACCGGCCGAGCCCGGCCCCCGGGGATCGGCCGCAGCCTGACATGGGCCATCGGCCATCCACCTGACGATCTGTACCAGACCGACGGCGCCACAGTCTTCGATTTCATGGCCGCGCCTGATCAACTCTTGGCGAATTTCCGGACTCAAGGCGCCGTCCTCGGCACGAATGGAGTCGGGTCGCCATTGATGGTGAACTCGGGGTCGATCGACCGCCGCCTGAAGTCCATCGCCATCGACGACAACGTTGAGGAAGACCTGGGCTGTACCGGTCGGAATTCGTGACCCACCCGGCGCCCCGAAAGCCATACTCTCGCCATCACGCCACGCCACCGTCGGCGTCATTGACGAGAGCATACGTTTGCCCGGCCCAACGGCGTTGGCCTCACCCTGGACCAAGGCGAACTGATTGGGCTTCCCCGGCTGGGCAGCGAAGTCATCCATCTCGTTATTCAGCAGAAAGCCGGCCTCAGGCACCAGCAGACCACAGCCGAATCTGCCGTTGAGGGTGGTCGTCAGGGCAACCGCATTACCCTCGGCGTCAACAACCGAAAGATGGGTCGTCTGGTCGCTTTCGTCCGGCGCTCCCGGCCAGGGAAGGATTTCGTCCGATGGCGTAGCCCGCCCGACATCGATGGTCATGGCTCGCCGGTCCAGCCACACCGGCGACATCAGTTCTTCGGCTGTTGCTTGCGAGGTTGACGGGTCACCCAACAAAAAGCGGTCGGCATAGGCCCGACGCCAGACTTCGGCCAACAGATGAGTCCGGTCCGCGCCGAAGCGGGGCTTCGACACCCAGTCCAGTCGCTCCAGCATGGCGCAGGTCTGCCCCAGGATGATTCCGCCGGACGAGGGCAACGGCATTGAGGCAATGTCCCATCCAAAGGCCTGAAACCTGATGGGAGGCCGCCACACGGAACGATAACCGGCTAGATCCTCCATGCTGAGAATGCCGCCGTGGCGCTCGGATGCCGCAACAACCGCCGCCGCGATCGGCCCCTCCATCAGCGCGACAGGTCCCCGGTCGGCGTAGGCCTGGAGGCTGTCGGCAAGTGCGGGAATTCGCACGGTCGACCCCGCATCATGCGGGCGCCCCCCCGGCAACCACACCTCGGCCGTTGCTTCGAAACGTCCAAGCAGTTTGGAACTCCCTTCGAGGGCCCCGGCCAGACGCTTCGTGACGACAAAACCGTCTCGGGCCGCTCTGACCGCCGGATCAACCACACGTTTCCAGGGCAGCGTCCCGTACCTCTGATGCAACTCAAAATACCCATGGGGGGAGCCCGGAACTCCGGCCGCCAGAGGACCAATCAGGGATCGATCAGAAATGGCCTCTCCATGCTCATCCAGATACATGTCGGCTCGGGCTGCCGCGGGCGCCGTTTCCCTGAAGTCAAGGGCCTCTACCTGATCACCCATCCGGATTACGGCAAAGCCCCCACCACCCAGATTGCCTGCGTTGGGGTGAACGACCGAAAGCACCAGTGCCGTCGCCACTGCCGCGTCGACGGCATTGCCGCCCTCTTCCAACACCTTGATTCCTGCCGCAGTCGCTCTTGGCGCCGCCGACGCCACTGCCCCGCCCGTGGCGTCGAGAGCCGGCGGGGGCGCCGCACAAGCCAGAAGTCCCAGGCATAAGAGGAGGAAAGTTGCCGAAAGAGTCGTATGTCGAAATATTCGCTTCATCGAGATAGTCTACCGCTACCCGGCGGCGGCGCCAGGATTATTAAGGCCACAGGGAGGGCCTTGGCCCACCAAGGTCAAGGGTCCCGATGGTGGGCAAAGGCCCCCACCCTACCCTCGTATCACAACCGGCTACCGGTCTCCCGCACTATCCGGCGGTACAGGGTCGGACTATCTGTCATCTCAAGGGCCCTGTCGGCCTCGGCGCCCTGTAAGTCACCACGGGAAGCCAGCACGCCCAAACACCACCGCCGGTCGACAGGCCTCTCGAGGTTTTCGATAAGATCCAAAGCAACACCGACATCAGCAGGCAGACCGGCCTCGAGCAGGGCGACCAGCACCCGCCGTCGGGCCCACCCATTGGGGAAGACCTCAAGCAGGCGGCCGAGATCACCGCCACCGGCTTCAAGGACAGGGACCGCCTCCCGGAGGAGCAAGAGCCGGTCAACCAATGATGTCTCGGCTTCGAGATCCTCGACGAGAAAGGCCACGTCGATCTTCCCGCCCTCGGCAGGTCCGACTTCGGCCTCAATCGGAGCGTTCTCGGTGACAACCGGCGACGGCGCCACTGTGTCGGAGTCGGCCTCCGGCGTTTTCCCGGGCGCACCATGGCCGGTCTCAGGAGTTCGAAAGACGACCGGGGTCGGTTCGAACACCGGCTCAGCGACCACCGTCTCCTCGGGCTCGATCGGCAGTGGTGGCGTCTGTAGCTCCGGCTCAGTTGTATCTACGACGGCCGCGTCCCCCGTCCCTTCCGCGATCTCCTCGTCCTCGGCCGCTGCCGGCACGAAGGCCTCGGCAAAGGCATCGGCGCCCTGCATCAGAATCTCGTCCCGGGCCTCAGGATCCCTGAGCCCCGCCATCACATCGGAGATCCTCTCGTCCCCTCGATCCCGGAGGCTGCTCAGAAATTGCAACATCAGTGCCGGCGCCACACCGCCCTTCTTGGTTGCGAGGCTCTCCAGCAGATCCTCGGCGCCGTCGAAGCCGGCCTCTTGGGCCAGGGCCGTTCTGTCAGCAGGACTGAGTCTACGGACCATTCTCCATGCCCTTGCCAGGGCCTTGGCCTTGGCCACGGGCGACCCCGCACCCCTCAATTCGAAGACCATTGCCGACAGTTGCTCGGGAAGGCCCATTTATTCTCCGCCGAATACCTGCCCGGGTTTCTTGCCGGTCTGCGGCTTGGCCTCAGCTTCGACCTTGTCCGCGACCGCCCCGGGCAGGCGAGCGAGATCCCGGAGCATTTTTTCCATGTCGACGCCCGAGAGCTGCTTCATGATCGGCCCCAGTTGGCTCATCACCTGGACGACATCATCAGTCAGGCGTGCCGCCCCGGTTCCGTCGCCGGGGTTGCCACCGGTAGAGATGATCGTCGTCTCACCGGCCCGGGCCAGTGGCTCGGATACCGCCGCGGCAATTTCCGGGAGAATCTTGAGAGCCTCAATCGAGAGACCGGCCTCGTTGTAAAGCTTGAGCGCTTCGGCCAGCAACCGCCGTGCCTCGGCCTCGGCCTGACCCTTGGCCTGGATCGCCTCGGCCTCGGCCAGACCAATCTGGCGCCGCTGCACCGACTCGGCCTCGGCCTTGGCGACACCCTCGGCCTGGAGGGCCTTCGCCGACTCCTCGCGGCGCATGCGTTCCGCAGCCGCCTCGCGCTCGATCCTGTACTGGTCGGCGTCGGCGTTGCGCTCGGTCTGATATTTCTCGGCATCGGCCAACTCTCGAACGGAAGCATTGAGCTCCAGTTTCTGTCGCTCGACCTCTCGCCCGGCAATCGCAATATTCTGGACCTTGATTTCCATTTCGCCGGCCTTGACCGCCTGGGCATCCGCAACGTCGACCTCCTTACGAATCGACGCCTTTTTGAGGCTCAGGGCACGGTCGCTCTCGGCAATCTCGGTGTCGACGTTGAGGCGCTTCTGCTCTTTTTCCTGCCGGGCATGCTCCTCTTCGATCGCGGCATCCCGGTCGGCGTTGGCCGTTGCGATGCGCGCCCCCTTGAGGGCCTCCTGGATCTTGGGCTGTCCCAGGGCATTGAGGTAACCCTCATCGTCCTGGATTGCCTGGAAGACGAATGACCTGAACTCGAAGCCCATGCCCTCGAGGTCGACGTGGGCCTCATCACGGACCTTTTCCTGAAAGGTCCTCTGGTCCCGGTAGAGTTCTTCGACCGTCAAGGTACCGACGATGCCGCGAAGATGGCCCGCGACGGTTTCTTTGATCGTCGCCTGCACATCATCGACCGGCATGCCGAGGAAACCCTCGGCTGCTTTCCGAATATGCTCAACATCACCGTGGACCTTGACCTGTGCCACCGCCTTGACGTTGATCGGGATACCCTGAATCGTGTAGACATGCGGGAGGTCGATTTCCAAAGTCATCATGCGAAGCGACAGAATCTCATACTGCTCCCACGCGGGCCAGACGAAGGTGCCGCCGCCGCGAATGATCCGGAAGCCCTCGACTTCCCCTTTTTCGGACCGAACCTTGCGGCCCAATAATTTGCGTCGGCCAAAAACAATCAGGGCCTCGTCAGGCCCCGCCTTCTTGTAGCGCGTTCGCATCACGATGTATACGAAGAAAAGAAAAACCGGAAGAGCAAACAGCAGCAGAGCAAGAATTTGAAAACCCATCAGAGTCCTCCCAATAGTAATGACTGCTATCATATCCCGTCGCCCGTGATTCTGGGCGGTGGAGGATCGATGACCTGGAATTATTCCGAAAAGACCACCCAACTGTTCATGGACGCCGTCCAGGGCAAATATGGAACGCACCTCGGGGAGATCGAGAACCCCGACGGTCTTGGCGAGCACGGTTCGATCGCCTGCGGTGACGCCCTACGTTTCAGCTTCCGTGTCAAACGTCACCCGACCGATCCGCTCAAGGACCTGATTGTTGAGGCGCGCTACCTGACCTTCGGTTGCACTTCGGCAATCGCCGCCTCCGAGGCGATGTGCCGCCTGGTCGAAGAGGGCAACCTCACGCCGATTGAGGCCCTGGAGATCTCCAACTCCGACATCGTCAAGTACCTCGGCGGCCTCCCTCAGGCCAAGATCCACTGCTCGGTGATGGGCGCCGAGGCCCTTGAGGCCGCCGTCTTCGATTGGGCGCGCAAGCGCGGGGTAGCCATGGCCGATCTCGGCATTGACATCCGCGACGACGAGGTCGAAGAAGGCCGTCTTGTCTGCCACTGTTTCGGCCTGACCGAACCCTACATCAGGCGCAAAATCTCCGAACTCAAGCTCAAGACAATCCCCGACATCACCGGCGCCATCAAGGCCGGAGGGGGCTGCATGTCCTGCCACCACACACCCGGCGGACTACAGGATCTTCTGGATGAGGCATGGGGCCGCCCGGGGGAGGCCTTTGCCCAGATGCCGTCCCTGCCCGTTGCCGGCCAGGTCACCACCCCGGCAGCCGGCGGCGAACGCACGCCCTTCCGTCTTGCCAAGGACATCGAACAGGTCCTCGACGATATCGTACGACCTCAACTGGCCAAAGACGACGGAGGCCTCGAGCTGATCGACATCAAGGACAAAGTTGTCTACTGCCGCTTCACCGGTGACTGCGCCACCTGCGCCGGGTCAACCCGGACCCTCAAAACCCTTGTCGAAAACAGCCTCAAGACACGGGTCGATGAGGCGATCCGGGTGGTTGAGGTTTAGCTGTCAGCTGTCAGCTGTCAGCTCTCAGCTCTCAGCTCTCGAAGGACTCAAGAACCCATTCTGTAGGGGTGGACCCCCGTGTCCACCCGAGTCACACTAAATCTGGGAGACCGTCAGGTGCATCCTCGAGCAGGCGGTCGGCTTCGGCTTGGTGGTCTGGGGACACCAGGATTCGAACGCCCAGGGACTGGGACAACTCCGGACGAAGACCACCGCAGTCGTCTCCCATGACGATCGCGGGAACCCCACAGGAATGCAGGTAGCCTGCGGCGAGATCAGCCTCCTGCCTGTGGGAAAAAGTCCGCAGGACAACGGCTTCTTCCAGGTCGACACCCGACACATCGACTTCGAATTTCACCGCCCCGCAGTGGCGTCCGCCTTTGTGTACGACCATGTTTCCTCCCTCTGATTTCAAGTCCGAACCTTAATTTTCTCGGCGACTGCTAAAAAGAACTCCCGCGACCATACGCTGACGGTCGATCTATCAATCAGGAAACGCTCGACGTCGGTCCGGGCTGCATCAATGTCGAGTTGACCGATCCTCTCTCTCAGCATCGAGCGGAATCGGCGCTCGTCAAGCGGCTGATCGTCAATGAAATGGCCGCTCTGCCGCATCCTGGCTTCAAGGTGGCCCAAGTCGAGTTCCGTTGCCCGCCCGACATACCAGACGAGGTCATACCAGTCGCGCCCCTTGACTCTCGTCTTCCACCCACGGCAGAGGACCGCATGCATCTTGCCGGCAAACAGCGACGGCGGATCATAAACCCTGACCGAGAAGGGGACCGGCTGAAGCAGGAATCGCGCTTCGGTCGAGAACCCCGGCGGAGGATCGGTGTCGACCTCGATCTTGATCTTGAGCCGCCGCCGGCCATGGATTTCGGCGGCCATCTGATCCCCGCCTTCAATGGACAGCAGGAGTTCTCGAGTGTTCACCTTGAGGAATGCCGATTCGATCGCGCTGTCAGCTACCTTCTTCTTTTTCGCCTCCACCGTCGCGCGAAAGCCCCACGAGCTCAGTTCTTCCTCAACGGCTGCACAATACAACGAGAGGTCAAAATGATCGTCCGGCGTCAGGAGAGAGAAATCCATGTCCTCGCTGAAGCGGTCCAACCCATAGAGCACCCGGAGCGCCGTCCCCCCGTAAAACGCCGCCTTCTCAAAGAATTTGGCTCTCCACAGCCCACATAGGGCCACTTCCTGGAGAATCTCCCGCAACGCATTGATCTCATCATCGAGGCTTCGGCGTTCGTACTTCGCCAACATGCTGGTAATTGCCGGGTTCATACTGTGCGCCTCAAAGACCGCAGAAGGCTCGCACAGACCGCCACCTTGTTCGAATGTAAGCTCTCGGCCAACTCCTCGAGGCTGTCCGGCGACATTCGCTCGAACTCCGATCCGTCGATCCGGAGATCTTCGAACAGGTAGCGGGCGGCGTCTCCCACGGTTCGGACCGAATGCCCGCGATCATCACGGATCGTGTCCGCCAACGCCCGTTCCGGGGTGGCAATCAAAAACGCTACATCCCCCTCCTCAACCCGATCCATTCCAAGATGAAAGGCGTCTCGAGGCGATTGGCGGTAGATAAAGGCGCCGATCGACGTCGAAAAATTCTTCGGCCTCTTGGTCGTCACGGAAGTCACTGCCTCGACTCGCTCCGGAATGAGCCCATGAAACGACAACGCCCATTCGAGGGAGACAAACGAAGGCCCGTAGATGAGGTTTGCCAGGAGTTCCCGAGAGAATGGTCGCCTTCTCAGTCGATCACCGAAGACGTACAGACCCTTCTTGACCCGAATGATGTCGCCCCGCCGCAGGAGCCTCGTCACCTTGTCCCAGGGATTTGCATACTCCGACAACGCAGCCATCAATGCCTGATAGTCGAACTCCTCACGACGAATGGTCTGTCTCAAATCTTTCACGACATGTCAATTTAAACACACTATCTCTTGTTTTTCAAGAGTTACTATGCTGATTTTACATTTTCCAGAGGCCAACGGAAGCGGTTCCAGGTATGCGCATTTAGTTCTTCATAAACATCCGTGTCGCCTGCCAACAGCCACCCCACGACACCGTTCCGCTCATGAAAGTCCCGGCATTGTTCAGGATCCCGCTATAGATCCCATCACACGAAGTGAATGAAAATTCTATAGCCCTGCCGTTCTGACTCCATAGATCCTCAAATCCTGAACATCTCTCCGGGGACAAAAAAAAGCCGTCAGCGTAGAAGATCAGAGTGTATGGCTCGAACGACCCGTTGCATTGGGAATCGATCAACCATTGCCAGGTTCCTGGTTGCAATGGGGAAGGATCAGGCCCAGTGTAATCCCACTCGAAGGTATCACCCGATTCGAATCCGTCAATGAAAACGAATTCACCGAACGTCGTGGTCTCGGTGAAGCGATTGTTGTCCAGATTGGTGTCGGTCTCCGTGCCCAGTTCCCAGAGGTTGGCCTCCGTCACCGTATAATTGGGATCCTCTTGACGGATGCCTACGAAGCCCAAGACCTCACCCTCGGCCATGGCTGCCTTGAGGGCCAGACCGGAGTTGGTGGAGAGAAAGACCCCAGGGATCGGAATGATCAATTCGTGGCATGTGGTATCGGAGTTGCATCCCATGAGGATGACACCGTCTTCGTCAACGGTGGTGCCACCGCCGGCATAGTTGGCGATGATGGCGCCGGAAGCGCCGGCGTCGACAGCGTTGTTCATCTTGTCTTGGAAACCGCAGGTGCCGCGGTCGATCAATGCGACGTTACCGACCGGGAAATCAACCAGCGGATCGCATCCCTCCGATGGGTAATCAGATTCATCGTTGACCAGGGTAAGCGGGGCTCCGCTGGCCTCGTACATCGTCAGGCGCGGACCCATGCAGGGAACGCCTCCGCTAACGTAACATCCATCAAAAGTGTTACTACAGCCGCTGCCTTGAAAATTGGGAGAGACCATCTCACCGAGAGCGTTCCGGTAGGCAAAACCGGCGACGCCGATCTCGGGCAATGCGGCATCGTAGTAGATCTTGCCGGAAGTGCCTGCGGGCAACACCATCGGGGAAGCCTGGAGCAGCAGTCCGTTGCAGGCGTTGTTCCTGGTATCACCAAAATAAAACCCGGACTCCTCGTTCCCTGCATCCCAAATGTTCTCGTCATACGTGACGTTATCGCCAGCGAAAAAGGCATCGGCAATCGCCTGGCGACCGTCTTCATCCGCTTGGAGGTACTCAATGAAGGGAACCGGTACGCCCATCGGTAGATAGACATCAATAACGACGAAGTTGTCCGGATCGTTATTTGGATCACCGGGACCGGCGTTTGCCATCTCGATCTCAAAACTGACGGTCGAGTCCGGCTCGGCCGGGTCCACAGAGTCAAAAACAACAACGCTCAAGTCGGTTTCTTGAGCCATCACGGCACCCGCAAAGACGAGCATGCAGATCACAACGAAACAACAAGTGGTCCTCGAGTTCAACATAAGGCCCTTCCGAGACTATTTAATGAAAAACCGATCTCCTGTTTGAGATACGCCTCACGGAAAGTCTACCAGAAGACCAACATTCCCCCCCCCCTCATGCGTCGTCTTTGAGCAAGACCTCCAGCTGTCCGAGCGTTCGCTCAAAGACCGCCATCGCGGCCTCGATCGGGTCCGGTTTTGACAAGTCGACTCCGGCGTCGCGCAACATGTCCAGCGGCGGCCGGGAGCAGCCGCCCCGCAACATACCCAGATAGGCCTCCTGCGCTCCGGGAACACCACTGCGAATACGCTCGGCGATCGCGATACCGGAAGTCAGCCCCGTCGCGTAGGTGAAGACGTAGTATTTGAAATAAAAGTGCGGAATGTAGGCCCACTCGATCGCATCGTTCTCATCGATCGTGTAGTCAGGTCCGTAGTAGGTCTCGACCAGTTCACGGTAGATCCCATTGAGCGCCTCTGCCGTCACAGGTTTCCCTTCCTCCACCAACTCGTGAACCTGCAACTCGAAATCCGCAAACATCGCCTGACGGAAGATCGTCGTTCGAATGGTCTCAACCAGTTCGCTGAGCAGCCATGCGCGTTCCGCGTCAGATGCCGCCTGCTCCACCATGTAGTGCGACAACAGCATCTCGTTGCAGGTGGATGCGATCTCCGCAAGGAAAGGTGGGTAACGCCAGGTTTGGTAGCCCTGGGCCTTCATGGAAAAATCGCTGTGGAGGGCGTGTCCAAACTCATGGGCCAATGTCGATACGTCGTCGTACCGGTTCTGGAAATTCATCTTGACGAAGGGTCGCACACCGTAGCCGGAAGCCGAAAAGGCACCGCTGTCCTTGTTCTTCGACGGATAGACGTCGATCCACCCCGACGCCGGATCGAGGCCCTGGGCCAACCGGTCGATGTAGGTCTTGCCCAGCGGCCGAAGCGCTTCAAGAATATGCACGGCGCCCTCTGAATAGGTAATCTCGGCAGAAGTGCTCTCGGCCAGAGGCACATAGAGATCGTAGAGGTGAACCTGTTCCACCTGCATAACTTGTTTCCGCATCGTGATGTAACGGTGGAGCAAGGGCACATTGGCTCGCACCGTCTCGATCAAATTGCGGTAGACGGCAGGATCAATATCGTCCTTGTCGAGGTAGGCCTCGAGGGCCGAGTCGTAACCGCGCGCCCGGCCGAGAAAAACGTCAAAGGCCGCCTGCCCCCCGAGGGTCGCGGCAAATGTGTTCTCATATCCCTTCAGCGTCTCAAACATCCCGGCAACTGCCTGGCGTCGGACCTCGCGGTTTGAAGAGCCCCGCAGGAGACCATAATTGCTGAAACTCAGCTGAACTGTCTCGCCCTTTTCGTCCATGACCTCGGGCAGGTCCATCTCGGAAACCAGCGAGGAGAACGCGTTCTCCGATGGTGACGGCAACTCGTTGAGATCGATCTGGGCCCACAGATTATCGCCGGCCAAGGCCAATACTTTCTCGCCCTCAGGTCCCAAGACATGGTCTGCACGGCGGCGCAACTGGTCGATGAACGGCCGAAAGGTCGCCAAGGCCGGCTCGGCCGCATATGCCTTCTCGAGAGCCTCCGCATCTAAAGAGAGAATGGCCTGTCTGAGGGCCGGGCCCTCGCCCATCAGATCGTTGGTCATCGTCAGGGCGCGCTGATGCCTGGCAATCACCGCCTGGTTGACGGTGTCCGTGTCGCGCCGCAGATTGGCGTACAAGGTCAACCGGTTGATCAACTCATCAGCGGCAAAATAGGCCTCGAGGTACTTCGCGAGGCCCTCCGGCGAATCCAGTCCCGCCCGCAGAGCGCCCAGAGCTTCCAACCGGCCAGCCGCATCTCCCGCCTCGATCTCCCAGGCTTCATCGTCTGCCACCAGCACATCGAGCTGCCATTTATAGACATCCGGAATCGCTGATCGTTTGGCATTGGCATCCGGTTGCCACGCAGGCAGATCCTGGAGCCCCCCGGCCATGACCGAAGTTCCTGCCACAACAAAAAAACCGAGCGCCACCGCAGACCGTAAATGCCGTTTCATGATCTCTTCCTCCCAGGGTCGAAGTGTAAGGCATTTCCAGTCGCTTTTGCAGTCGTGGCTTCCACTGCCGGAAGATTGTGGTAATTTTGGGCGGGCTGGCTGATTTTTCTTTTTCCTCAAACCTGAAGGGACCGGCAATGAACAAGACACTGTTCGCCGTTGCGCTCGTCATCCTGATCGTTCCCGCCACCGCTCTCGCACAGAATGCTGTGGGCGAAACGGCTCTGAACCTGGACGAATCCTCAAACAACCTCTTTGCCCGGGACACTTTCCGGATCGACACGGTGGTGTGCCCTTTCAAAGGGAAGATTGACTATGAGCCGGGCGAGATCGAGTGTGGCCTGCTACAGGTTCCGGAAAACCGCGAGAAACCCGACTCTCGGTTCATCGAATTGCACTTCGTGAAGCTCAACTCAACCTGGGATGATGAAGAGTTCGACGGGGATGTCGATGAGGACGAGACGGGGCTGGCGCCCGGAAAACGGGACGATCCGATCGTCTACCTCACCGGCGGCCCGGGCGCCCATGCAACCTATTACGTCAAGAGATTCAAAGACCACGGCATCCGGAAGCACCGCGACATGTACATCCTCGAGCAAAGGGGCATTGGCCACTCCGACGACTTTTGTGATTTCTACTCAACGCGAAAGCCGGAAGTGAGCAACGCTGAGACCTTCGAGGAGCACCTTGAGGCCGGCCTGGCCGCCATGGAGGACTGCGCGGTCAATGCCGCTGCCCATGGGGTCGACCTCAGTGGCTACAACACCATCGAGAATGCCCGCGACGTCAAGGCCCTGAGACTGGCCCTCGGATTTGATCAGTGGAATGTCTGGGGCATCTCCTACGGAACGATCCTTGGTCAGGCCTACATCAAGGTGGATCCCGAGGGTATCCGGGCGATTGTCCTGGACGCGATCGTGCCCCTGGATATCCGCGGCAATTCCTGGGCGTGGCGCTCAGTACAGTGGTATGACCGGGACCTGAGAAAACTCGACGAACTGTGCCAGGCTCAGCCTGCCTGCGCCAAGCACTATCCGGATCTCGGCGAACGCATCCGTCAGGCCACCCTGTCGGTCCAGAACAACCCGATCGCGGTGGAAGTCAAAGACACCGAGAGATTCCCTTCCGGCAAGGCCTACATCTTCACAGACGTGGTGGCATTTCTGCCCTTTGCCTTCATGTACGAGCAGTCCAACTATCCCGGTCTTCCCGCCCTGATCTACGCTTGGGCCGACGCCGTAGAGCGTCGCGACGAGGATGTGTTCAAAGCCATCACGACACTCAGCGACTCCTTCTTCGGCGGCAGTCAGGGAATGGGCAACGCGATATTGTGTAACGACGGCGATACCGAGGTCCAGGCCATCGCCGGCCGAGAAGATATCAATGATTTTCCAATACTGGGGACCGCGATTGCCTCCGAAGAGTCCTATCAACGCCGGGCCGACCAGTGTTTGAAGCTGGGAATGATCCCGCGGGGCGCTGAAGAATACACACCGGTCAAAACCGATCTCCCGGCGCTGCTGATCGAAGGCGACATGGATCCGATCACGCCGCCACCGCTGGCCAAGGCAATTCTCCCCGGCTTCTCGAACGGCACCTACGTCGAGTTTCCCTACGCCGGCCACGGGCCTTCCCGTTCGGTGGAGTGTGCGGGCGACATGCTCAACGCCTTCTTCGATGACCCGGCCACCGAGCCGGATCTGAGCTGCGTCGATGAGATGGAAGTTCCGGATTTCTACGTGCCCCTGTTCACGACTACTGCGGGACCGCGTTTGGCGGCCAGTGTAATGGAGAACAAGAAGAGCCTGATCATTCCGGGAATCTGGGGTGGCGCCAGTCTCCTGATCCCGGTCATAGCATTCCTGGTTCTCACCTTCGCTCCGATCGGCCGCTGGATCGACCGACGCCGTGCTCAGCCGGCGTTCGGCGCCAGGGTGCTCGCCTGGTCTGCCGGCTTCTTGGTCGTCGTATCCGCCGTGGTCATTGGGTCTGCAATCGGGGTGACCTACAAGGCGTTCGAGGCCCTGCTTCTGTTCGGGCTGGTGCCGTGGGCATGGTACGGCGCTGTCGCAGGCCTTCTGGCCGGTATTGCCGGGCTCGCAACCGTTGTGCTGACGATCCGGGCTCAATCGAAGAAGAGGCTCCCAGTCTGCAGCCTGCTCGGATTCCTATTGACCGGTCTCGCCGCGTTCAGCTTCAGCTTGTTCCTGGTCTCTTGGTTTTGAACGGAATGATGTCGTAGGTAGCGGTTGCGATCTTGCGTGAAGAATAGATTCCACTACAAACTACCAGAACAAAACGGTTTCCAGTAATTTTTCGCCACAACAATGCGCGCAGCGCATCATAGGAGCCTGTAGGGCAGAGGCCGAGGATCAACTCTGCAGTCGCTTTGGCGGCCTATGCCCTACAGGCTCCTTGGGTCCGTTCTAACCCGGCCTTCTCACCGATTCTCGTAACGAGGGCGGTCGACTGAGGGCGCCGTTTGAAATCAATTGCGCCGGACTGCCCACCGAAGATTTGCCGACGAACAGCGGGGGTTCTCTCGCCGCACCTCGTGGGATGGACGCCCGGGAGATGGTGCGATGTCCGCGTAGATCC
>Ga0164318_10000842_pt1 | contig 25381 bp, 17 predicted proteins | sample GuaBasSedimGuay9_FD_113734 | JGI IMG/M metagenome (GOLD analysis project Ga0164318, IMG submission 113734) | Subseafloor sediment microbial communities from Guaymas Basin, Gulf of California, Mexico - Guay9, Core 4571-4, 0-3 cm | ecosystem: Environmental > Aquatic > Marine > Hydrothermal vents...
CATCAGAAACGGTCGGGTCCCTGACAGCGGGTCCTTCGAGATATTCCTCGATGTTCGGGTCACCGTCACCATCCGGATCCTTCTGATCATCTCCGGGCACCAGCGGATCCATCACATCCCTGTGATCGTACTCGTAGTTGTCGGGAAGTCCGTCATTATCCGTATCCGGGTCCCACGGGTCCGTCCCTATCTTGTACTCGAGATAATTGGAGAGTAGGTCGCCATCGAAATCGCGATCCCTATCGTTCACTTCCGGGTCGAGCCCGTATTCCTCTTCCCATGAATCGGGTATCCCGTCATGGTCGCCATCGAAATCTCCGGTCTTCTCATCCACGGTGACGATGAAGAAGGTGGTATCGTTGTTTCCGGCGGAATCGTATACCGTCAGGGTGATGTTGTATTCTCCCGGCTTCTCGAAGAAATAGGTGAGACTCGAACCGACATGCGTCTCGGTACCGTCCGGCCCATGAACGGCCCAGACCCAGTCGACAACTCCCACATTATCGGTCGAGCCCATATCGGTAAAGGTCGCTGTTTCCCCTTCCATCATCTCGAGGTTCCCGGGCCCCACGGCAGTGGGGGGGAGCATGTCGATTATATCGATGTATGCCGAGGTCTCCGCCTTGTTCCCCTCCGCGTCCATGACGGTGAGATAGAGGGATATGTTCCCGAGAGCGCCTTCGAGGTCGAATGTGAACACGGGACCATTTCCATTGACCACCGTATTATCGGGTAGTATCAGGGTCCATAGATACATGGTTATACCTACGTTATCGGTCGATGCGGATGCGTTTGCCACAAATGGTAAATGGTTCCCCAGGACGGTCGGGACATCCAGGACTATCACGGGTGCATCGGCGTCCGTGATCGTGATGTTCCTCGATACCTCGACTCCGGGATTCGTTCCGTCGGATATCAACAGGGTTATTGTGTACTCCCCAACATCATCGAATACGTAGTTCACAACAGGGCCGGAGAATGGTTCTCCATTGATCTCCCATGTGTAGCTCACGATGCCGACGTTATCGCTCGACATCTCCGCGGAGAAGGTAACCTCCTGATGCTGTCTGGCAGTATCCGGGCCTTCCAGAACCGCGACCGGCCCCTCATCATCGATGATGGATACGTTGAAGGTTTCCCCGGATACCACCGAGTTGCCTGACGTATCATACACCGTGAAGAAGAAGGACATGTACCCGCTCGCATCGTTCGGTATCGTCAGAATGGCACAGAAGGATGTCATGTTCCTTTCAAGGGTCTGCGTCACGGGATCCATTCCCATGAGGGCATACGTGACATCCACGTGATCAACCTCTATGTTGTCGGTTGCGTTTACCTTGAAAAGGAAATCCTCACCCGTATATGCCTCATGGTCGGAGAGGAAGTCCAGGAATGCGGGGTCGTCATTGTCCATCACATCGACGTCAAAGACCGGTGAAATCCCCTTGTTCCCCACAAGATCCACGGCTTCGATCCAGAAATGAAGCGCTGCCAGGGAATCGGGGATGTTCAGCTCGAATGTGTATGTCGATCCCGAAGGGGTCCCATCCATGAAGGGGACGGTCCCGGGTATATCCTCACCGAAATAATAGAACAGTCTTACGAAATCCACCTCCACATCATCCGTGGCATCCACGGAGATCGTGAACGTATCGCCCGTATACGCAGTTCCCGGATATGCGGGAGCGCCCAGTTCCGGAGCCGTATTGTCCACAACATCCACCTGCATACCGGTGTCCAGAGTGAACTCGTTCATTGAAGAATCGTATGCCGTGAACTTGTAATACATTGTCCCCGAGCTTGACGGGAGATCTATCAGAACATAATAGATGTTCCCCGAAAGCCGTGTCATCGTGAGGACCTGCTCGGTGGGGGCGAAGCTGAACCAGTAGGTCACCTCGACTGTCTGGACGGCAATATTATCCGTCACCATTACCCTGAATGAATAGTCCTCCTGGCCGGCTTCCGCCGATCCCGGGCTCATATCCGAGAATATCTCCGGAAGGTCATTGTCGGTTATGTTTATCTGCTTGTCAGCAGAGAGATACTCGTTCATCGCCGCATCATATACCGTGAAGTTGTAGAAGATGGGGGAGAGCGTATGCTGAAGGTCCAATACGACATACCAGTTATCCCCCGTCCCCTGTGTCATGGGGATCATACTGAATGAATCACCATTCTGATATGCATAGGAGAGATAAACGGACGAAACTCCGATGTTGTCCACGGCATCCACGGTGAAGTTATGGGGGTCTCCGGTCGTCCCGGCATTGGAGGTGAGATCCGATGTGAAATAGGGGGCATCGTTGTCATCGACCCTTACCGAGAAACCGGTATCCAGCACCCAGTTCCCTGCAGCATCCGCAGCGGAAATATTGTAGGTGATGGAAGCAACACTGTAGAGGTTCACGTTGGACGGTGATGAATACCACAGCTGATCCGTAGCGTTGTACGACAATGTTATATTGGTCTCGGCCGAGCTTCCCTGCTTGTAGACCACGTGGACCTCGGACACCTGGGTTCCATCTATGTTATCATTCATACCTATCTGGAACATGAAGGGGTCGCCCGTGGTTGCTGTCCATGATTGAGTTGATACTAAGTATGGAGCATCATTGTCGCTGATCGTCACGTCCACCTGAGATGTGGCCGCCCAGTTGCCTCCATAATCCACCGCATGGAATATGTAATGAAGCGGGTCGGTGGATCCGCTCGGAACAATGATGGAGCGGGTATATGTTCCCGCTCCCGACATGGTGGAATTGATAGGTGTTCCCGTTCCGAACCAGTATTCCACCGTAACCCTGAAGACCCCTATATTATCGGTAACGTCGATGGAGAAATCGAACTGGTCACCAGTGGTTCCCGACGTGTCGCTGCCATCGGTCCCGAACACCGGAGCATCATTGTCGGTGATCGTCACGTCCACCTGAGATGCGGCCGCCCAGTTGCCTGCGGAATCTCCGGCATGGAATACGTAATGGAGAGTATCGGTCGATCCGGAGGGGATCGTGATGGAATAGGTATAGGGACCCGTTCCGGACATCGTGGTGTTCGTATGAGCACCCGAGCCGAACCAGTATTCCACAGCCACTGTTGAAACACCTATATTATCGGTCACCGCAATGGAGAAATCGAACTGGTCACCAGTGGTTCCCGACGTGTCGCTGCCATCGGTCCCGAACACCGGTGCATCATTGTCGGTGATCGGTACATTCTTCGGAAGGGTTGCCGTCCAGTTCGAACCATCGGTGGCAACAAACAGGTAATGCAGTGTATCGGTGGAACTCGATGGTATGGTGATCGTATGAGTGTACGGGTTGGAACCGGACATGCTCGAATTTGTATGTGATCCCGTTCCGAACCAGTAATCAACATAGACCGCGGTTGCATTGGAGATGGTAATGTTGAACGTGAAGGAATCTCCGGTTGTTCCGCTTGTCGGGGTGGAATCCGTCCCGAAAGACGGGATCCCCTGGGCAGTCAATCCTATCAGAAAGATGCCCATAAGACCAGCAAATATCATTGACATTCCAACAAATAAAGAGAGCGTCCCCTTTCGCATGGATATCACCTAACGTTTACCCCAGGTAATTCTCTGTACCTCTATAGGAATAGGTGAACGAATAAACCATTATATCATATATAAAAGTTCGTTGATCGAGCGGATGGCTGGATGCCGGGATGAAGCAAAAATCCGGGGTAATCAATGAAAAAACCGGTACCTCTCTCTTCCAACTCCGGATCAAATGTCTACGATATGTGTTCCGGGGGCCTTGGAGGTGATGGGAGCTCCGGCCGCTTCTGCGGGGGTCGGGGAAGGGGGGCCTGAGGGTGTGAATGGGGGTCGAAAACGGGATGGCCCGGTGGAGGGGGGATATGTTCCACCTCTTTCTTGTGGTGCTTCGAGATAACAACGATCATTACAGCAAGGGCCATCAGAAGTATGAATAACGCAGCACCGATGATCGCGTAGAGTATCCATGAATGGTTTCCGTTTTCCGAGGACTGAACATCACTGCCATTTCCGGATTCGACGGGAATTACCACAACTTCCTGGGATCTCTGGGCCACATTCCCGGCTCCGTCCTTCACGTAGGCTGTTATTGTATAGGTTCCCGGCTCGCTCAGTACCAGGGAGAAATTCGGGTCGGGAGACCACCGGAAGTCCGTTGAGCCGTTGATGCTGATACCGTAGAAGGAGATGCCGTTCCCGTCGCTCGAATCCGAAAGATCGACAAGGATCTCGGATCCGGCCTGGACGACCCCATCGGCGGGACCCTGGAGCGACATCGCGACTGACGGAGGGGAGGAATCCTTCTTGAACTGTATGGACCTTGCCTCCATCCTGTTGCCGGCGGCATCAACCGCCCAGTACATCAGAGTGGAATAGCCTTCCGGAACCTTCAGGGCACTTCTGTAATCCTTGGCCTCTTCCCCCATCCATTTATACCGGATATTCACCGGGGAGGAGCGCTCATCATCACCGCTGAGGGTCAGTTCCACTTCCACCGTCCGGTCCAGGTACCATCCATTGACAGGCTCCGAGGAAATGCCGGGTTCCACGAACGGAGCCTTCCTGTCTATCTTCAGGAAGAACCTGAGGGGTTCCGCGGGATTTCCCGCAGGATCCACTCCATATATCCATATCTCGTTGACGCCGTCCTCGAACTTCACAGGTTTGGTATAATCGACGGGGGCCCCACCGTTCAATGAATAGTTCATGAGCATCCCGCTCTCGGAACCTTCAAGGGTCAATACGGGAGCGAAAGAAAGCCAGCTGGAGGAATTATCGGGGTCATACTCCCAATCCCCGAAGCTTCCGTTGATGTGGGGGGATGTTGTATCCACCTTGATGTCAAATCGGAGCTGATCACCCCTGTTCCCGGCCTGATCGATGGCAAGCATCCGAACGGTATAGGTTCCGTCCTGGATGGTGAACGGGCCGATGTAGGGGAGCATGTCTCCCCCGTTGAGTGAATAATATATGGCTTCCGAATCGTCGGAGCGCAGGGTCACCCTGGGAGTGGTCCTGTAGAATCCGTTCTCCCCGTCGGGAAGCGCCGGGAATATCTCGTATTCCAGTGTGGGTGGGATTGTATCTACCTTGAAAAGCCTGGATCGCTCCGTCTCCATGTTGCCTGCCTGGTCCACGGACCTCCAGAATAGATTGGTAAGTCCTTCCGGAGGATTGAACGGCCCGGTATAGTTCGTGTATTCATCATTGCCGAACTTGTACTGCAGGGTGGTCATGGGATGGGCCGTGTTGAGTGTTATCAACGGGGGGGTGGTGTACCATGTATCCTCGGGAAGGTCCGGGTCCACATCCATCGAGGAGGTTGGTGTTCTCGTGTCGACCTTTATATTGAGGTAGTTGAAGGGCTCGATATTGTCATGTCTGTCCACCGCATGGAAGGAGATGTTCCAAACGCCATCCGTTGGATATATGGGATCGGAATAGAGCTGCTGTTCCCCTCCGTTCATTGAATAATATATCTTTGCCCCCGCTTCGGATTTCAACGTTATCTTGGGGGTTGTGGTGTACCATCCGTTCTCTCCATCCGGAATATACGGACTTACGGAGACGGATGAGACTGGGGGTTCGAGATCCAGGATGTCCAGCGTGTAGCTCAATGAGGAAACGTCCGTGGATGTCGTTATCAGCTGGAACGAGTTGAAATCCGTCCCCCATCCTTCAATGTCCAGTGTGACGGACCTCGATGAGCCGAAGTCAATGATGTCCACCTCCCTCGGGGCCGGGGTTTCGTAATAGAGTGCTGCGATGGGATCTCCCGCGCTGTAGGTCAGGGTCATCCTGTATGTCTCTCCCGGTTCAGGTGGGGAAGAGAAACGAATGGAGTTCACGGAATACAATTCCATGCTCGAGAACGAATCCGTAACGGGTGTCCCCGAATGGGAGCGGGAAAGGGGGAGGTTCAGGCTTCCGTAGCTGTAGGATTTCAGGGAATACGAATAGTTGCCGTCCCCGGCATAATCGTCGTTTATCCTGGTCGCAACCATGAACTTTGTGAAAGCCTCATCGAAGCGGTCCGTTGAGCCCACCGCAGCAAGTGCGCGGTTGACCCCGTATACTCCCCTCTGGGTGGATTTCACAAGGGCATGGGTGTAATTCTTTCCTCCGTAGTGCTCGATCATGTAGAGCTCGAAGAGGAAGCTGGAACCGTAATAGGAGGTGGTCGTATCGGCATAGAAGGTGTAATCGTCAACGGGAACCGTATGTCTCGGCCTCCACTGGAGATAGGCATACACATGAGAGGACAGGGTATTCTGGATCCCGTATACGAGATATGCTGCGAAATCGGCACATCCTTCATCCACCCACAATCTCTCGTAGGCATCATACTGCCTGTGAACGTAATGCTGGAACTCGTGGGCAGCTATGATCCCTCCCCACGAGAAATCATCCCTGTCCAGATGGAATTCGTCTGTTCCTGGCTGATAGTATCCGCCGGTTCCGGATGGCCCGTCTATCTTGTGGACCTTGAAATCCACGTGATAGACAATATCGTTCGGATCGAAATAATCCTTCACCCGGGGCCATGCGTACTGTTCGAAATCATCAATGATCCTGTCAAGCTGGTTCTCTTCACTTGATGACAGGTCTCCCCCTCCGGAGGAACTCGTATCCACATACACGTCGATGTGGGTTCCGTTGTAATAGAGGGTCCACTCCGCTGCCCTCGTAGGTGAGCCGGAAAGCGTTTGAGGAACCCATCCGTACGGATGCATAACCGCATCCTCGGGCATGGGGGCCAGTGTCTGAATGAACGGGGAATCCGGAGACGGGAATCTTGGCCTGAACCCCTGCTTGACCAGAGGATCCTTTTCAGGGTCATATCCACCGGGATACGGCGAGATCGAGACCCCATCCGAGATGCTCTCCGTTCGGATGGAAGAGGCAAGGGGAAGAGCGGCCGTGATGGCAAACAGCAAAATTATCATCAACGCCGGAATCGTGGAAGCATTTCCCTGCCCTCTGCTTTCTTTCATTCTTTTTCCTCCGGCATTTTTCTTATTATACACTATTGGTCTTTGAACCATCCATAAAAACCATTGCTCCTAATTATGTCGGTGAATAAGTCATTCCGGCCGACATGGCCAACGGGACCCCGAATGGATGGCAATGGGACATCCCGCTCACTTTCTCCTTCTCAGCATCAGCATGGTTATGGCCAGTGCCGGAATGAGGAGGGTAAAATATGGAGCGGGGCTGCTGTTGACTTCCGTTCCCCCGTCGGAGGAACCGTCATCTCCCTCGGCCCCCTCGTTCCCGGTCCCATCCGCCGAAGAGGGGGGCTGAACCGTGAAGGTGCTGTCGGATGACCTCACCTCGTTCCCTTCCACGTCCGTGACCAGAACGTTGTACCTGACCGTATCACCCTCCGAAAATGGGCCAATCGCCAGAGAATAGGTTCCGCTTCCTTCATCGTCCATCTCCTCGGGGAGGAGGCAGATGTCGCCAATGCAGTATGTGAGCTCCACGCTGGAGATCTCCGTATCATATTCGACAACATAGGCGGATATCATTACCTCATCGCCCTCCTTTACCACCTGTGGACTGTGATGGACCTCGACTATCTCCGGTGGAACGAGGGAGCCCTCGTTCTCCACCACGACCTCCACGGAGTCCATCCCCACCAGGCCTTCCCGGTCCCTGGCCTTTACCGTTATTCTCACGGGACCGTTGGAAACCTCGGTTGTGTCCCATGAATATGTATACACCCCGTCCAGGCCCGACATCTCCAACCAGTCCCCCTGTCCTATCTTCACCTCAACCGTATCGATGCCGTTCTCGGAACCGATGCGGGCATCTATATCCGCCACCCCCGACACCCTTCTTCCCTCACGGGGCGATGTGATCTCCACGTCGGGGGCCCCTCCGAGCTTCTGAGGATGGGCCTCACCCATGGCATCGGCATAATGGGCGGTATAGTATGAGGGAGGAACGGTCTTTCTTACCTTCAGATTGGAATCGCTGTTGAACACGACGGCGTATATCACGATATTGGAGGGGTCGATATCGGAAAAATCGTTACCGAGAAGATCCTTCTCAGCCGATCCGACCCAGTCAATGGAGGTGGTGTATGATTCACCTCCCTGTATGGATATATCCTCATCCGCAGCGTAGCCGAGAAGAGAATAGGGGTAGGGGCTGCCGTCCGAATCCTGATACCTGGATACGATCTCCACGACATTCACGAGAAGCCGGCCGGAGTATTCGGAGGAGGCGCCATTCTCGACCTCCAGGTCTATCCTCAATCTCGAGCCGCCCTCATCGAAACAGTCCACGATGACGCTGATCGGGGGGGCATCTCTCTCCTGACAGCTGTCCACTGCTGCGTCATAAGCATCCGTGGACGAAGGTGCCCCAATGACCTCCTCGTATCCTCCATCGAACATGACCGTGGGAAAACCCGAGGGATTGTACTCCTCATTCCTTGATGCCGCATCGGGAACCCTGTCGTCGACAAGTGTGACGAACCTGAAATCACCTCTCTGTGCGGATAGATCCGAAAGGCCCTGCGACGCTTCAGGGCAGTATCCGCACCATGTTGCGGTGATGTCCTCGACGAACACCATATGACCTGACGCCATCATGCTGCCTCCTGCACCCCCACCGGTCGATGCCGTGGGGAATTGGAGAAGGGGGGCCAGTATCAACAATGCCCCGATCAATGTATACGAGCGAGAGGAGATCATCATATCACCTTAAGCTACTATAAGCATCTATTGTAAAAGCTTTATTATATATCGATACAAAATCGAGCATGGTTGAGATCATATCTGTGTCCGGACTCTCACCCCCCAACACATATTGTCGGGAGTTTGATATCGGAAGGTGGACAGCATCTCTACCCGGAATGGTCGAAACGATATGGCAGATTCGCTCCTTATCGATCCCGGGCCAGATGCCATGTCGTTGTTTCCCCGTCCTCGAGTATGATCCCGGTGGAACGCAGGCGGTCCCTTATCGAATCCGCAAGAGCCCAATCCTTTCTCTTTCTGGCCTCATCCCTTACGTCAATAAGTATCCGGACCAGTTCGGGGAGGAAGCGCTCCTCCGCTCCTTCATCCCGGTCCCTGCGGGAATATATCAAACCCAGCACGCCCGATATCTCATCCATTACATGCTTGAGTGCAAGTGAATGCTTCCCATCGAGCCTGCCCTCCTTATCGAGATCCCGTATCCTCTGGTCCATCCGGAACAGGACGGTGACCCCCACCCTGGTGTTGAAGTCGTCATCCATGGCTTCCTCGAAATCTTTCCTGAACGAATAGGCCATCTTCAACACATCCTCGTCCGGCTCCCCGAGGTCGGGTATGACCCCCTCCTCCACCTCACCTATCCTTTCGGACAGGAGCTCGTGGAGCCTCCTGAGTCTCTCGTACGACCTTCCTGCCTCCTCCAGGGCGCTATCCGAAAAATCGATGGGGGATCTGTAATGCGTATACACGAGGAAGAACCTCAGAACCATGGGTTCGAACCTTCCGAGTATGTCCTTGATGGTGAAGAAGTTCCCGAGGGATTTGGACATCTTCTCGCTTTTCAATTCTACGAACCCGTTATGGATCCAGTACTTCACGAACTTCTTCCCCGTGAACGCCTCTGCCTGAAGGATCTCCGATTCGTGATGCGGGAAAATAAGGTCCATCCCCCCGCCGTGGATGTCGAGGGTCCTGCCAATGTACTTCCAGGCCATGGTGGAACACTCGATGTGCCATCCGGGCCTCCCCTTCCCCCATGGGGAATCCCAGGATATCTCCCCGGGTTTCGCCGCTTTCCACAGGGCAAAATCCTTGGGACTCCTCTTTTCCGAATCCACCTCTATCCTTGCTCCATCCCTCATGTCCTCAAGGGATTGATGTCTGAGCTTGCCGAACAGATGAGATGCCTTTGCCACCTCGAAATAGACCGACCCGTTCACCTCGTATGCATACCCTTTCTCCATCAGACCCTTTATAACGGTTATCATGTCCGGCACGGTCTCGGAGGCCTTCGGGTGAATGTCAGCTTTTCTTATGTTCAAAGCGCCCGTATCCCGGAAGTATTCCTGGATGTAATGCTCGGACAGAACAAGCGGCGGTATGTTCTTCTCCGCCGACCGGTTGATTATCTTGTCATCCACATCCGTGAAATTCTGGACATATGTGACCGTGTACCCCTTGTATTCGAGATATCTCCTTATCACATCGAAGGCCACGTATGAGCGGGCGTGCCCCACATGACAATCATCGTATACCGTGGGACCGCAAACGTACATTCCCACCTTGCCCTCCTCGATGGGGATGAACTCCTCCTTACTCCTGGATTCCGTGTTGAACACTCTAAGGGCCATCTACGCGTCCTCCGCAAGGTGCCCCTTTAGCTGGGTTCATTTATTTGGATTTAACCCGTATGAAGCTGTTCCTCCGGAACATCCTCCGGTTCCGGTACGGTCATCGAGATGGCAATGGAGTTCCTCTCCGGCGGGACCCACTGGAAGAAACACTGATCGAACTTCAGCTGCACCTTTCGCGCCTTCATCATGTAGTCCATGGCATCGAAGTCCCTTTCGGGGGGCTGTCCGTTCATGTGATTGATGACCGATCTGGAATCTCCCTTCATGATGAGGCGTCTGACCCCGTTCCTTGCGGCAAGCTCCATGCCCTGGATGAGGGCTTCCCATTGTGCCCTGGACCCCGAACCCGAATACGGAACCTGGCCCCCCAACCTGTCAACGATCTCGTTGTGCTTTACCAGAACGGCTCCAATGACCATCTGGCCCCCGGGATAGAGCAGCGCTCCGTGAAAATAAACCTCATGATTCTCTTCCATGATCGACCCCGGGGTGTGTATTGTCAGGTTACATTAATATTGTTTTGCAAAGCTAGTTACCGGGATGGGGCTTCCCCCTGCGCTTGTTCCCCTTTTTACCGAAGGAACGCGGTTTCCGAACCTGACGGCCCTGGCCGTTCCTCTCACGCCCCCTGAAAGTCCTCTCGTCATGATTGCCCTTTAATCCTCCGCTCCCTCTCCTTCCCTGCCCGGGCCTTCCCTGATCCCTCTGCCTGGAAATGAACAGCTCCCTACCGAGGAGAGAGCTCATCGGGAGCTCATCATGACCCCTGAAGGGATTGACAATGACATACGGGCTCTTCACGGGACCCGTGATGCGAATGACCTTCCCGACGGGTTCCGACCTCCTGTCAACGATGATGTCGCCTATCCCCGGAGGGACGGTCGATCTCAGAATTATCGCACCCTTGTGGGAGAAGTTCACCACCCTGCCCGCGGATCTCATTTTTCCTCGCGGGTCCATCACCCACGGTATCTTTAACTGTTTCCCAGGAAATCCTTTGGGGTTGGACCAAAAGAGTAAAGTCATTTGATCCGACTTTACGATAACCTGAGGAGGCCCGGTCCTTGGAAGTGGATTACTATTACCTTCTGGGAGTGGACGAGAAAGCCACGAACAAGGAGATAAGAATGGCCTACAGGCGAATGGCGGAAATCTACCACCCGGACAAGCTGAGGGAGCTTCCCGAGGAAAGCAGGAAGGAGGGTGAGGAGATAATGAGACTTCTCAACGAGGCGAAGTCCATTCTCCTGGACCCTGAAAGGAGAAGGCAGTACGATATGCGGATCGGGGCCGGACTGGAATTCCAGGAGGTCACGGTAATAGAGGGCGGACCCGGAGGTGAATCCGGGGATGGGGAATACATGATCGCCATCGAGAAGGACACCCTCGTCAACAAGATGTCGCGGGTCCTGGATTCCATGAAGGTGGCTTTCAGCAGGGACAGGGAGTTCCAGAACAAGATCGCGGTGGCAGAGGAGATATTCGAAGCCCAGGTGCTGGAAGAGGACAGGAGTGAGGAAGCGGAAGACGTGATGATACTGGATGAGGAGGAGGAAGGGGGAGAAATTGATGGGGAGCTGGAGATGAAGCTCCAGTTCACGGTTGTGAAGGAGAACGAGGAGGGTGAGAAGAAGAAGGAAAAGAAATTCCGCATCCTGGCCGTCGAGGGAGATGACGGGGACGAGGTCTCCGACGAGGACGAGGTGGATGTTGAATGGGAATGAGTTCGGGAGAGGAATTGAAACAATTCATGGAGAGGTGGTCTTCCCTGAGGATCGGGGTGATGACTTCGGATTTCAATCTTCTGCTGGACCTGGTCGAGGCTGCAGGGGAGATGAGGCTCACCCTGTTCCCCGCCGGAAAGGAGGAGAACGGTGAGGTTCCGGTCGACTGCATCATATCCGACAGGGTCGGAAATGGATCGAGCCAGATCCCTGGCGGCATACCGGTCGTCCCGGTCATGAAGGACGCGTTCGCCACCCTCCAGAGAGCGGCCGCAGCATGTATGGGCGGGTTCAGACCTTCCGGATTGATAGTGGGCATAGACCCCGGAAAGAGACCGGGCATGGCTTTCATATGCGATGGGAGATTGGTTTCAATAGGAAGGGCGGCCGGGGCGGAGGATGCCATCGAAAGGGTCCACCTGGCCATATCTGCCCTCATACCGGATGATGCCCTTGTCCGGGTTGGGGACGGCGCTCCTTCGAGTCGTGATGCAATAATCTCCGCACTGCTCGATGACGGGATGAAGGTGGAGATAGTGGACGAGAGAAGGACCTCAAAGATAGGACGTTACAGTGACGAGGCCGCGGCAGTGGCCATTGCCCACACGGCAGGGAATGCTGCCTCCGGTCATACTGGACATGAATATCAAAAACAAGAACACCGGGAGTAAGCTTAATTACGGGACACATTTATCGAGTCCACAATACATTCCGGCAATGGAGGCTCCAATTGAGCAGGAAGGTTGAACTGAAGGTCGAACCCACGCTGAAGAACGACGTGGGATACATGAGGGCCAGGTTGAGCACGCGCAGCCGCGAAGAACTCGGGGTCTCACCGGGAGATATCATTCGTATATCGGGAAAGAAGGAGACCGCGGCGGTCGTATGGAGAGCTCCCATTCAGGACGAGAACAAGGACATCATAAGGATAGACGGCATAACAAGGAAGAACGCCGAGGTCTCGATAGGGGACCGGGTGGAAGTGGAGAAGGTCGTTCCCAAACCCGCGGACAGGATCAATATATCCCCGGCGATCAAGGATCTCCCCCACCTCCAATTCGCCAATGGAATAGACAACTTCATCAAGAAATCCCTTCTGAAAAGACCCATTCACAAGGGAGATACATTGATCATCCAGGGCATCGCACTCATGGGAAGCCAGCTTCCCTTCGTGGTATCATCAACCAAACCCGCAGGCATCGTGCAGGTGAATGTGGAGACGCAGATCAAGATATCGAAGGAACCCATACACGAGGATATCGTTTCAAGGGTGGCATACGAGGATATCGGCGGTCTAAAGGATGAGCTTGCCAGGGTGCGGGAGATAATCGAGCTCCCTCTCAAGCATCCCGAGCTTTTCGACAGATTGGGGATCAAACCGCCGAAAGGTGTTCTTCTCCACGGCCCGCCGGGAACCGGAAAGACCCTCATTGCCAAGGCGGTGGCCACGGAAAGCGGTGCTTCCTTCTTTTCCATACAGGGCCCGGAGATAATGAACAAGTATTACGGACAGACAGAAGAGAACCTGAGGAACAGGTTCCAGGAAGCGTCGGAGAACCTCCCGGCCATAATACTCATCGATGAGATCGATTCGATAGCGCCCAAGAGGGATGAGGTGAAGGGGGAGGTGGAAAGAAGGGTGGTTGCCCAGCTCCTCACACTGATGGACGGACTCGAGGAGAAGGGGCGCCTGATAGTCATTGCCGCCACAAACAGGGTGGACCATATAGATGGTGCCCTCAGAAGACCCGGGAGGTTCGACAGGGAGATCGAGATAGGTGTTCCGGACAGGGCATCCAGGGTGGAGATACTCCAGGTGCATACAAGGAACATGCCCCTTGCAAAGGATGTGTCCCTCGAAGAGCTCGCCGACCTGACCCACGGATTCGTCGGAGCGGACCTTGCGGCCCTCTCGAGGGAGGGGGCCATGAAAGCTCTCGGGAGATTCCTCCCGGACATGGAGCTGGACAAACCGATCCCGTCCGAGATCCTCTCCCGGATCGAGGTGACAATGGCAGATTTCAGGGAGGCTCTGAAGGAGATCAACCCCTCAAGTATGAGGGAGGTGCTCGTGGAGATACCCCGGGTCCCCTGGGACTCGGTGGGGGGTCTGGAAGAGGTTAAGCAGAAGCTCAGGGAGTCCATAGAATGGCCCCTCACCGACCCCTCATCGTTCAGGAGGATGGGGATCAAACCGCCGAAAGGGATCCTTCTCTACGGACCTCCCGGAACCGGGAAGACGCTGCTGGCAAAGGCCGTTGCAACAGAGACAAAGGCCAACTTCATATCAATAAAGGGGCCGGAGGTCCTCTCCAAATGGGTCGGAGAGTCCGAGAAGGCCGTAAGGGAGATATTCAAGAAAGCCAGGCAGGTGGCGCCATGCATCATCTTCCTGGACGAGATAGATGCCATCGCTCCGAGAAGGGCCTCCTCCTCGAGCGACCATGTGTCGGAGAGGGTCGTGAACCAGCTCCTGACATCCATGGACGGAATAGAGGATTCCGGAGAGGTCATCGTTCTGGCGGCCACGAACAGGCCGGACATGCTGGATCACGCCCTCCTGAGGACGGGACGCTTCGACAGAATGATACTGATAGAGCCGCCCGACGAGAAAGAGAGACTCTCCATCCTGAAGGTCCATACCGCCTCCATGCCCCTGGCAAATGACGTGGACCTCGAGGAGCTCTCCCGCAGAACGGAAGGGTTCACCGGTGCCGATATAGAGGGCATCTGCCGGGAGGCCGCAATGATATCCCTCAGGGAGGGCATGGATGCCGGAGAGGTCAATGCGGGGCATTTCGAGGAAGCCCTAGAAGATGCCAGACCATCCGTCGATGAATCGACCGTTGAGGCCTACAGGAATGTAATGGAGACCTGGAAGGGCGGAATCAATAAAAAGGAGAAAAAGGATAAAGGAATTGATTACTACGGTTGATATAAAAATGGGGTGTTCATAGATGAGGTTCTTTGTCAATGATATACAGGAGAAATTTGTCATGTCCAGCGATGGTAACTACCTGGGACAGGTGGACAACCTCGTGGTGGACACCAAATCCGGTAAGGTTCTTCACCTGCTCGTCATTCCGTCGGAAGAGGTCGATATCAGAAAGTTCAGGATGGATTCCCAGCAGCGGCTTGTTCTTCCTTTTGACAAGGTGAAATCAATAAAGGACGTTGTGATAATGTCCTCTCTGGACTGATACCCTTTCCCCGGACCGAGAGGGGGTACCAGGGGGGATGGCTCTTGAAGCTGGTGAACCTGCCGGACCTATCCGGTGATTTTCAGGTGATACCCTCTCTTGCGGTGATGGGGAGATCGGCCGTTTGGGTCAGGAACGACAGGTATGACCAGGTAAGGATTGGGGGAGAGAAGAAAACACCTTCTGAGATCGTCTCATTTCTAAAGGACCGGTTCCCGGTCATTCACTATATCGACATAATGGGCATACGGAAGGGGAAGGTGGAATGGAACACTTTCAGGTCAGCTGCGGACCTTGCCGGTGAGATATGGGCCGATACGGGGATCACGTTCTCCGACAGCATCATCGATCCTCTGATGGCAGGGGCAGCCTTTGGTATCATTTCCACAAAGATGGTGCAGTCCATAGAGGAGATAGCCGCAGCTTTCGAACTGACCGAGAACGTGATACTGCAGATCGATCACGACCGGGGAATAATCGCAAAGGACGCGGTGATCTCCCGGATGACACCGAGCGAGATGATCCGGGAAATGGGCACGTTCGGGCTGGACACGTTCATAATCGATGATATCGGTAATGAACGCGGGACCCCTCCGAGGGAGATACTCTCGGAGATGCTTAGGGCCCTCCCCTCCAAAGGGAGGCTGTATGCCGGTGTGGACAGACCGGAAGACCTGAAGCTGATAGACGAGATGGGGCTGGACGGGGGCATCATCTCCATCTCGAGAATCTTGAGGGATATGGGATGAGCGATGAATTGAAGAATATCCTGGCATCCATATTCAGGATGGGGAAGGGCTCCTCACTCTCCAGGGTGGAGATGAGGAACCTGCTCGTTTACAACCTCCGCTGGTTCTCGCCCGAGAAAGCGGACAGGGTGGTGGAATCCGCCATCTCCTCCGGTCTTGTGAGAACGGAAAAGGACGGGATGATAGTACCCGCATTCGATATCTCCTCCGTGAAGCTCGATATAGATTATACACCCCCCCGGGACCTGGACCTGGAGAAGATGGTGAGACCTCTGTTCGAGAGATTGATAGATACCATAATGACCACCGGTCTGGACAGAAAGGAGACCGTGAGGTCCATCAACAAGAAGGTAACCGAGCTTAACATGATATTTCCCTGTGCCGCCGTATTCGTGGGCATTGAGAGGGGGGCGGATATGTCCGCTTTCTATCCCGAGATTGAGAATTCCATACTCTTTCAGGAGGGGTCGAGGGTCGCATGACGGGACCTATGGAAATGGATAGAGAGTGCATGCGGGTAAGGAAAGGTGACAGAGACCATATGCTCTCCCTTGCCTCACCTTTCCTCGTCCGCAGGAGAGGGTTTCTATCAAGGTTCGTAAGGAGAGAATCCGGGGAGGTGGGTTCACTGCACCTTCTGGCTGCCTCGGAGGCCCTTTACGGTCTGGGGGAATACAGGAAGGCAATGGAACCCCTTGAACACCTGACCAGGAAGGCGGGAAGGGATCATAATTTGAAAGACCTTGCGGTTTCCAGGGCCGGACAGATAGCATTGAAGAAGGCAATTCCCCTTGACCTCGGACCCATAATCTCCGAGCTGGGTCTTTCGCGGGGGGACCTGCAGAGCGCCGTTGCAAGGTTCAGAACGTCGAGGGGGAAGAAAAGACCCCTGGTGGAGATGGATATCTCCCTGCTCCAAGCAATGCTTCTCCACGACAGGGCAGGGTACATGGAATCGGAAAAGCTCGTCACCCTGCATCTCAGAGGGGCCCTCGAGGGTTTCGAGAAAAGCGTCGCCCTTGCGGGACAGATCGATGGCGAACAGGGGGAATATCACCAGGCAAGATGCTTGCTGGAACTTTCCGATTTCCTCCTTTCGTCCGGCGAGTTCGAGAGGGGATTCAGGGAGCTGGACCGCTGCATGGAGATAGCAAGGAGGCTGAACTTCCCCGTTCTTATAATGGAATCGTGCATGATCGGGGGCACCTTCGTTGAAGATGGTGATGAAGCGGGATCGCTGCTGAAGGAGGCGGAGAAGATAGCCCGGTCCCTCGATAATATCCGGGGTATCGCCGGGGCGGGGGCTCTACTCGGCAGCAGGGAATGCCTTGAGGGGAAGGAGGAAGGCATTGATAGACTGGTCCATTCTGCGGGCCTCCTGGCGGAGGCGGGAGACAGGATGGAGGCCGCCAAGACAAAACTGCTGGCAGCTCTGTGGTGTGCCAGGTCCGGGTACCCGGAAAGGACAATCGAACTTGCCGAGGAGGCTTACGGGACATTGAAGAATTCTCACGAAAGGGAGATGCCTCCCAGGGCCCTGTCGGTCCTCCTCTACGGGCTGGTGCTGGCGGACAGGAGAAAGAAGGTGAAGAAGCTTCTGATGGACATAATCACCAATTACCCGGTAAAACAGTTTCCCGAGACCTTCTCCATCCTGAAGGAGGCTGTTGACCATGCGCCGTGGTTGAGGGAGGAGCGGGGGACAAGGGAGCTCTTCGCCGATGAGATAATATACACAATATCGAGGGATGCCGTCGAGGAGATCAAGATTAGGGCAAGGGAGGCGTATCCCAACGAATTCGGTGCAATGCTCAGGGGGATACGGCACATCACACACATAGAACCCATAATGGAGGGGGCATCCAACAGGTCATCTTTCATGTTCTCCATATTCTCCAGGTTCACCCAGAGATCCGTGCCGGGCGAGGGGGTCGTCCATTCCCATCCTTCAGGTTCGGCAAGGCCCTCCCGGGCGGACCTCTCCCTCTTCGGGAGGTTCCCGGGGATCAACATCATCATTGCATATCCCTTCGAGGACGATTCCATGGCCGCCTACGACAGGATGGGGAACAGGGTAAAACTGGAGATCAAGAATTAGAGAGGGAATACCGCACGACGCAGGCTTCATCCGGACGAACATGGACCCGTCCCTGTTTATTGACGGTTCAAACCATTCAAACTCATGGGTATGCAATCGACCGGTTAGTTTGAATTTCCTACATGATGAAAAGAGTGAAAGGGGATCTTTCACTCGCGCACGAGGAATTCCCCTTTCAGTACGGAGTGGGGTTTGAAATAGGGGATTGAGAGTGTGTGGTTCTTCTTCAAAAACGGATTCTTCACTCCGCACATCTCCATAGTTCTCATGAGTATATAAAGGTAATATAACAAAATTTGTATTATTATTTAAGCATAGTTGGTGATGATAATATCGTTAGGTGAACCGAAAAATATCGTTGACTTTACACGAATATTCTTGAGAATCCCGTTATGTGCCATCCAGCAAATGGCTGGGAAAAACTTATCATAACCGTGAAGGTTCCCATTTGGGTGATCGTCTGGAAATAGGTATAATTCACGGTTCAAGATGGGGTGCAGGTCTCAAATGCTGCTCCTATCTGAAAGAGAAATTCAGCTCATTAGGGCATGATGTAAAGGTCACGAGCGTGAGCGAAACGGATCCGAAGACATATACCCTGCCCGATATTCTCATCATCTCCACTCCGGTCTACATGAGCTTTTCCCGTATGAAGGTCAGAAGAGCTGCAAAGGCCATAGCGGCAAGGGGAGGCGGGAGGGCTTTCGCGGTCCTTCAGACCGGAGGCACGGAAAAGATACAGCGGGACCGGATATCGCTGATCATGGAGAGGCAGGGTTGGAAAAGAACGGCACCGACCATCAAGGTCCTTGTATCGGAGAAGGAAAAGGGCGAACTGCGGCCGGGATGGGAAGAGAAGATCTCGGAATTCGTGGATTCTGTATTGAGCTCGAAAGGGAAATGAATTCTACCGGTTGATCATTCCCTTCACCCGATATCGAAGGCGGAAACGGTAAGGAGGTCTGCCGGACGGCTCTATGCTCTGTCAAGCAGATATCCGGCAAGGTCTTTCAGGAATTCCACGACATCATCTTCAAGGTCCGCCCCCTCAAGCGCCGTAATGCCCTTGACGGTAAGCTCGGAGGCCCTCATCCGTGAATACCTCTCGCTTCCGCAATCGCGGATGATGCCTCTCACCCTTTCGGCCTCTTCCACGGTGATATGATCACTCCCCAGGGTCTCCATCAGCAGCCGCCTGTCCTCCCCACCCGCAAGCTCCATTGCCTTGGTGATCAGCAGGGTTCTCTTTCCCTCCTTGATGTCGGCCAGGTCCTCCTTCCCCCCCCTTTTTGGGTCCCCGAAGAAACCGAGGATGTCATCAACGATCTGAAACGCTATACCCACCGGTATGGCATAACCGGAAAGGGCCCTCAGCTGACCCTCCTCCGCACCATGAAGCACAGCACCTATATGGAGGGGGCCTTCGAGGGTGTACCTTGCTGTCTTGTACTTCTGGACCTTCTCCACCATATCCTCCGACCATGAGGGGCGCACCTCGCTGTGTATGTCGAAGACCTGACCGAAACCGGTGTCCCTTATCATATCGGACTGAACGCGGACTGCCTCCACCACCCTCTCCGGAGGAAATCCCGATGCGGCCAGCACTTTCTCCCCAAGGGATTCGGCCAGGTCCCCACCGATTACGGCCATGTTGTAGCCGAATCTCTCGGCAGAGCCCAGATATCCCCTCCGCTCGTGCAATCCCTGGAAGATCCTGTGAAAGGAGGGGCCTCCCCGCCTCTCATCGGAACGGTCCATGATGTCGTCATGTATGAGGAGCATCGATTGAATGAGCTCCAGGGAGATGGATGCCTTTCTTGCACGGTCCAGGTCATCCCCCCTTACTGCCTTGTAGCCCATGATGGCGAGTATGGATCTTATCCTCTTACCCCCGCGAAGGGTGTATTCCCTCAGGGCTTCAAGGAGCTCCACCATGAGCGGTTCATCCGATGACCTCTCCATCTCCTGGCGGAAGAAGTCTTCCAGATGATGCTCTATCAGGATCCTTTCCCCTTCCATTATCTCCTTCATCTCCATCATTTCACAGCTCGGAGGGTGATATGTGGGGTCGGATAATAGGATTGCGCAGGCTGCATCTGGAAGCTTAGTGGCGGAAATGGAAAATCTTTCAGATAATTTAATAAAACATCCACCGCAATATATTTGGGGGAATGAAATGTCTACCTTCATGACAAATGCTTGGATGGAAGGGGTAAGAGCGAACATCCCGAAGTGTCCGGCCTGCGGCGGAGAGATAGAATACGGTTTCCTGGTCTCGAAGGAACCCATTCAATGGGCCGGGACACTGAACGGCAACAGATTCACGGATCTCGAGAAACCGCTTACCGGTCCGTTCAAGAAACCGCTGGGCATTGCGATTGCAAGATGCCACAAATGTGAGCTTCTCATCACAATCTTCCCGCCCGAAAGGGTCTGAAGACCCGACTCCCGTTCACTCCTCATCATCGAAGGATACCTTTCCGGAGATCATGGGCAGTTCCTCATCCGAACCTCCCTCCTCTTTGACTGTCTCGGGTCGAATGAGAATGGATTCCTTTGGAATCTGCATCACCCTTCTCTTGTCGAAATCCGTTCCGGTACCCGCCTTCTGCTTTTCTATCTCCGATTTGAAATCCTTCATCTTGAACTCGACCTCGGTATCCTTCTTGGAGAATTTGTACCCTATGTAACCGAAAATAACGAGCACTATCACTATCAGGATACCGAGAGCGATGAGGCCCACCAATGTCCATACGGAACGTTCCTCGGACTTTCCCGCTGAGGTTTCCCTGTATTCGGAGATGGTTATGGTGGTGTTGTAACTGCTGACCTCGCCACTCCAGTCCTCCACCTTGACCGATACCGTGTAATCTCCAATGTCGGTGTAGTTGTGGAATAGGGACTGGAATTCCATCCTGGAAGAGGGAACGTGCAAGGTCATGTTCTCCACATATCCATCGCCCCATTCGATCGTTATCTCCATTGTGTCTTCCGGGTCGTCCACCCCGAGAACGAACCATACCTTGCAGGTGCCGTTGATGTTGAGCATGAATTCACGGTCCGTTCCTGACATGTTGAGAACAGGGGCCCTGTTCTCCCTCTCGATCTCGACGTAAAGTGAGAAGGGGGAGATCGATTCCTCAGCCCAGTAGTAAGTAAGGGATGCCCTGTACTTTCCCCAGTTGGAACCCAGGGGGTATCTCAGGGTATCCTTGAACGATGTCTTCTGAATGATCTCGAGGGGCGTGTCCATGGGTATGTATTCCCCTTTGTAGAACCTCTCCACGACAAGGTCCGGATCCCTCCGTCCCTCGGGCTCCATCCACGGTTTGTACTTGATATAGAGATACCAGTCCTCCACGTCGAGCTTCAGATTCTCCTCGAAGGCAGAAATGCTCGTTGTCGAGGTTGTGAGTATATCGGTGGTCACGTTCCCGAACCTTTCCGCTTCCACCGTGATCTTTATCTCGACATCGGTTCCCGGGAGGAATCTGCCCACCCTTGCGGATGAGTTACCCGGTCCTATCCTTACAAGATAGGGGCCCCTTCCGGACCTTTCACCCTGATCGGGGAGCGCCGCTGCCTCCACCCAGTAGGCGATGAGACCGCCCGCATTCCACGGTTTGAACGAGACCGTTATTCCGGATATGCCCCTCTGTGCGACTTCCGCGGATATGTTATCGGGAACATTCGGGTATATCCTCAAGGGCCACAGCAAGGTCGCGGTAGCATTACCGTCGAATACGGTGAGACGGATCTCGTATGTCCCCACCTTCGTGTAATTGACGGTTATAACAGGAGCCGTCGTGTTGGCATAGAGAGGGATCACCCATCTGAACGAAAGGGAGTCGCCATCCACATCGTAGGAGTCCAGAGCGGAAAGAGTGATGTTCTCGTTTGCCCTCCCCCAACTGAACCCTGTTATAACGGGCACCGGATCGTGGGTCCTTTCCAGTATCGTGAATTCGAGCATGAAGGATGCGGTGGAATTCCCCCCCACGGCATTCAGCTCTATCTCGGCATTACCGAGAGGTGTCTCATTGGTTGTTGCAATGAGAACGGGGATGGGGCGGAGAGTCCCCGGCTTGATAAGATATGATCCTTCAGGAAGTGTTACCGTCAATCCGGATGTGGCGGATCCCGACCCGAGATGGAAGGAATCCATCCTGTTGCCCGTATTCCTGATACCGATACTCACGGTCTTCTGGGTATCCCTGCGGATTGACGGGAACGGGGATAGAAGCTCGAGTCGGGAAGTATGCACTTCCGGTATGGGGGTGATCGTGCCGTTGAAGATATTATTCGTCTCGTCCGACTCGGCCACTGCATCCTCGTAATCTATGGTCACGGTGAAGCTGACCGGATCCCCGTTCACCTGGAAGGGGTAGAAGGAAACGTTCTTCTCCTCCCCCGGTTCGAGAGTCAGACCTTTCCAGTCGGTAAAGCCGCCCGGACCGTTGATGAGCATCTTGAAGTTCTCCGCCACCATCCGACCATCATTTCGGATTGTGGCGTTCACCGTAACAAGGTCACCCGCGATCACGGGATCCGGGTGGACCGACCAGTTCACCATTCTCAATTCGGGAGACCTCAGCAGGAACTCCTGCCATGCTTCATCGTACAGGGCCTCGTAAATGGAAACGAGTGTCTCCGCGGAAGCAACCAGATTCTCGAGTGTGAGCTCCCAGAGGGTCGCATTGAATCCCCTCACACCGTTGTATTCCAGTCCCGTATCCCAGCAGTACATGAAGGCCGAGAGCATCCTGTTGTAATTGAAGCCTACCGTGATCGTCTCGTTATCGTAATCCTGGATCTGCACGGGAGGCTGGCCCCTGCCGTTCACCCACTTGGCAAGGTCGGATGTGTGAAGATGGACCGTGTCTGCATGGAACCCGCCGGGGGGCGAGAACGTCCTGTTGTTCCAGAACTCCTCGAACAATGTTTCCATGTTCTCATCGTTCCAAACCCTGGCCTCGTAGTACTCCCTGTAAGGATACTTTACCTCGGAAGGGTGATATCCGGGTACGACGCTCAGCTGGTCCCATTTGGAATAATCGGTGTGACCGTACTGTGACATGTCACCCACATATTTTGCGAGCTTGCCGGCATTGTATGCCGCAGCGTGCATGTAGGTTATCTCCTCTCTATCATCAGAGCCTCCTCCGGCAAGAAACCATCTGGTCAGATTCGCGAGGGTGCGATTGGCGAGGAGCTGCGCATACTGCACGGCATCTGTCTGGGGATCCTGTCCCGGTTCCGGATTGTTTATGAAGTAATCCACTGTCACGCCCTCGGGACCGTCGTCGGTCCACGCGAGGAAATTGTCATCCGAAAGCGGATACAGATGATCGGGATCGTAGGATTCCGGATCGTCGTCGGGACCATCCTCCTTGAACCAGTACATCAGGAATGATGCTTTCTGCGGATCGGAATCGTTCAGGAGCATGAGGGCCTTGTGAGCAATCATGTCCCTTATACCGTAATTGGGTCTCACCGGACTATCCCTGTTGCCATCCGTCCATGCCCTGGCATCTCCACCGTTGCCCTCGAAAACGAATGGTGAGATCACGGTCAAGATGAACAGGGAAGAAACCAGAACTGCTGCGAATCCTCTTGTGGACAATCGGACACCCCCTTCCCATAAGAAAGTGAAATGTAAAAAAGGTTTCAGTTGTTTGATGCACCTGGTGGCCTTTTCCCGTGAAACTTCCGGATATTCTTCCGGAAAAGTATGACAATTAAATATAGGCAGAACTTCTGATGCAGGTTTATGAAGGGATCGGTCCTCCTCTCAGGAGAGGATTTGAAACTTGCAAGAGGTGAGCTGTCTGCGGTTCTCAAGTCCCTCGGGGAGGAAATGGAGCCGGAAGAGGAGGATGGGCGGCTGGTGATCTTCGAACGTGAGGTCCCGAAAGGCACAATGAAAAGAATGGGTATGGGACATTTCTCCTCACTCGAGATCGGTGTATCGGGCAGGTCCCTGAAGGACATCACGGGGCTCGTGGAAAGCATACTTGATACCGCTGAAAAGGATGAGAGGGTATCCGTCAAGGTAATCTCTCCGGGACAGGAAGGTCATCTACGGAGAAAAGAACTCTTCGAACTATTCTGCCGTCTGGCACTTCGCAGGGGCCTTACACTCAAACATCGTGATCCGGACAGAAGGTTCTATCTATTTGTCGGAACCTCGATCCATGCAGGTAGGATCCTGGAAGAGGCCGACAGGGGCAGTGTCAGGAGCAGGAGAGGTTCACGGCTTCCGTTTTCCAGACCCATTATCATGGACCCCAGGCTGGCAAGGGTGCTGATCAACCTATCAACACTTCCCCCGGGCTCCCTTATACTCGACCCGTTCATGGGTGCTGCCTCGCTTGCCCTGGAAGCCACTCATCTGGGCCATCATGTGATCGGCGTCGAAAGGGACCCGGACATACTGGCGGGTGCCCTTACCAATATCTCGGCTCAGGGGATGTCACACATGATAGAGACGCACCGCGGGGATTCGAGAAAACTGGGGGGGGAGAAATGGTGGAGGGAATTGGATCATGTGGATGGTATAGTGACGGATCCGCCCTTCGGCAAATCGGCACCGCTCATGGGGGAGGAGCCTTCCACCCTCCTTCGTGATGTAATAAGGGTTGCGGCGGATAAACTGCCGCACGGGGGCCCGCTCGTTCTCGATACGGACAGAAAGGAGAATCTTCAGTTCCTCGAGGGTTTCGATCTCACAGCGGAATACGATTTCAGGGTCCACAAAAGCCTGACGAGAACGATCGGTGTTCTCAGGAAGATAACGTGACGGCCGCGGTCTCCATCCCTTCCACAATGAGATATTCATGACCCTTCATCTCGTGAGAGGAAACCTGACCGGATATCATGGTATTCTTCCCGGTCCATCATCCCCGATCCTAATTACAAAAAACCCTCACGAACCTCAACCCTATGCTGATCGATGTTCACAACAAAAGAGTGAAGATTCGGTGAAACACACCGAATCTTCTTACAAAAAGGACCCTGTCTGGCCCGACATATGCTATTCTGATCAGAGACCTGGCCCTCATTTACCGGAATCCTGTGGTTTCACGAGGGGCTTTGCGGGCTGACCGGGGGCAGGAGGTCGAGCTCCCTGCGGCATCGGGGGCCTTGCGGGCTGTCCGGGGGCAGGAGGTCGTGCTCCCTGCGGCATCGGGGGCCTTGCGGGCTGTCCGGCAGCCAGGGGTCGAGCTCCCTGCGGCATCGGGGGCCTTGC
>Ga0164318_10000843_pt1 | contig 25378 bp, 39 predicted proteins | sample GuaBasSedimGuay9_FD_113734 | JGI IMG/M metagenome (GOLD analysis project Ga0164318, IMG submission 113734) | Subseafloor sediment microbial communities from Guaymas Basin, Gulf of California, Mexico - Guay9, Core 4571-4, 0-3 cm | ecosystem: Environmental > Aquatic > Marine > Hydrothermal vents...
CTAGTTGAGTCACCAGATATGAAAATAGACATAAAGGAACTGCTAGAACCAAAGAAGGCAAGAATAACCGTGTTTGTTCTTGATAGGTTATCACCAGAGCAGATAGACAAGTTTGTAGCCAACACAGTAAAGCAGGTATTTAATCAGCGTCCAGAGGAGCAGAAAGAACTAAAGTTATTAATGGTATACGATGAGGTGCATAGGTTATTACCTAAGTTTGGAGGTAGTGGAGAAGGCTTCTTGCAGATAGAAAGAGCTGTTAGAGAGTTTAGAAAATGGGGAATTGGACTCATACTTATCTCACAGGTCTTAAGTGATTTCGTAGGCGAAATCCGAGCAAATATTGGAATGGAGATACAAACAAGAACACGATATGAGAAAGATCTTGAAAGGATCGCAAGAAAGTACGGAGAAGAAATAGCAAAGTCGGTTGTAAAAGCTTCAGTTGGTACAGGAATGCTTGTATTCAGTGAGTATAACAAAGGAAGACCTTACTTTATTGAATTCAGGCCAATATTACACCAGGTTAAAAGATTATCAGATGAAGAGCTAGATAAATACACACTTTATGATAAGAGAATAACAAAGATAAGACGTAAGATAAAAGAGATGGAGAAGAAAGGAGTAGACACATTTAACCTTAAGATTGAACTAGAGCTTGCAGAGTCTAAACTGGCTAAAGGCCAGTTTGACATGGTAGAGACATTCCTTAATGAGTTAGAACCCAAACTGAATACGAAAAAGCGGAGGCGAACTAAATGAAAGCTGAGATCGAGAAGCTAAAAGCTCAAATAGAAGCACTGAATAACGCTAGAGAAGTAATGAATGAGAGGATAAACAGTATAAGTGAGAGAATAGGTGAAATACGAGCTATGATTATAGACCACGAGAAAGAGTCAAACCTTAAACTTACAGACGCAATAAAGGCAGCAGAGCTAGTAAAACAGATAGAACCAGAGAAGGTGGCAACAGAGATAAAAAAAGTAGAGGCAAAGCAAGAAGCACTGAAGGGCAGGATAGATGCTACAGATGCTCTTGTTGAGAAAGCCCTTGATGAACTAAAAGACATAAGAGCTATAGTATTTAAGTTCAAAGGTGCAAAGGAGATAGAACGTGAGGCTGAAATTCTAACAAAAAAAATCACACTTGCCAGAAAAATAATTGGAGAAGCAAAATCAGAGTCATCAAAGGTATCAGAAATGTTTAGACAGATACAAAAAGATGCAACGCGTGTATCTGAAGCCATAACAAAAGTAAACGAATTAGAAGAAAGACTTAATGCCCAAGAAGAGATTCTATCAAAATTGCAAGTGGTGCTACAATCCAAAGTTGATAAAATAGAGATTGGTTCTATAAAACAGTCTGCGGAGACAGCATTTAGTGCGGTTCAGAACGTGTTAAAAGAACAGAAAAGCATGAGAAAAGACATTGACAAGTTGGCATCGAAACTAGAGAAGCTAGAGTCTAAGCTAAAAAAACAGTTCGAGAGGGAGATTAGTAAACTACAAAGAGGAATAGAACGAAGATTATCCAAACTAGAGCGTAGGCTTTCAGTTTAGTATCCAAAAGGTATTTAAATGCAGAATTTGGTCTAAGATTAATTGAACTACACAAGAATAGTGGTGGTTATGGTAAAGGCGTCTAAAGGTCCAAGGCGAAGAACAAGAAAAAAGCTTAGGAAGAACGTGAGAGAGCGAGGCAAATTAAATGTACAAAAGTACCTACAAGTATTTTCACTAGGAGACAAAGTAGTGATTAAGCCAGACCCAGCATACCAAAAAGCATTGCCTCATGGTAGGTTCATAGGCAGGATAGGTGAGATAATCGGAACAAGAGGCAAGGCATACCTCGTGAGAATTAAAGACATAAAGAAAGAAAAAACGTTGATAATGCCAGCTGTCCATCTTAAAAAGGTGATATAATGAAAGACTTTGAGATTGTGGAAGAAAGGTACATAACTATTCCAGAGGTAAAAGAGTTATTAAAGGGAAAAAAAGACATGGTGGTAGAGGAAAAGACAACAAAAGCCTATGCTAACCGATTTTCAAAGTTCACGGTGAAAAAAGCTCAGGACCTTAAAGACGAGTTACAATCGCTAGAAGATAGAAGGTTAACAGACGAAGTGATAACAAAAATCATTGACATTGCCCCCCAAGATGAAGAAATGCTAAAATTAATACTCCAAATGACGAAGCTGAGCTTCAAGAAAGAAGAGATATCCAAGATCATGAATATTATACAAAAGTATATGTAGGGGGTTGGTGAATGATCAAGAACATAAAGAAGGAAGAGTATGTTATAGTACTAGACTTCCTTCCCCACGGGCACATAAATGAAGGTAAACCACAACCAATAGCCCAGGTTATAGGTAAAGAGATGTTTACCTTACTGGAAGTAACCCCAAAAAAAGGAGTGTTCTTAAAGCCAGGAGAAGAAGTTTACATAGGTCCTGGAAAGAGAGAAAAAGTACACCACATACTTGGCAGGATAAGATATGACAAACTCACAAACATGGCTAAGAGTGAATTAGAGAGCGTAGTGGAGAAACTAGTCAGTCAAAAGGAGGATCAGTTTGTAAGATTCTTCAATGAAGCAAAGGGTATAACATCACGATTACACGAATTCGAGGTTCTACCAGGCATAGGTAGAAAGCATATGTGGGATCTAATAAAGGAAAGAGAATCTGCTCCATTTAAATCATTTGAAGACATAAAGCAGAGAGTAAAACTTATACCTGATGTAAAGAAAGTAATAATAAAAAGGATCATAGAGGAACTCCAAGACAAAGACAGACATAAGATATTTACACAGTAAAAAACAAAAGTTTTATAAACTGGACAATTCTTACACTACACTATGGCAAAATTAAGACCAGGTAGAGCATATAGGGAAATAAAACAGCCGTACACACGTAAATCAAAGTACAGAGAAAGGTCATTCATAAAGGGTGTTCCAGGAATAAAAGTTGTACACTTTGACATGGGAGAGAAGGGCAAATCATTTGGATACAAAGTAGCACTTATATCCCAAACAGCAAGACTTGTAAGACACAATGCAATAGAGGCAGCAAGGGTTGCTGCAAACAGGTACCTCGTAAAAAAGTTAGGTAATAAGGGTTTCTACTTCAAAATCAAGATGTATCCACACCATGTAATAAGAGAAAATCCATTAGCAGCAGGTGCTGGTGCTGACCGTTACCAGACAGGTATGAGTCATGCCTTTGGTAAGCCAAAAAGTTCTGCGGCTATAATAAAAGAAGGGAAAGAGCTTATGTTTGTATCTGTACCTGAAGGGGCTGTAGACGTTGCAAAAGAGGCATTGAGAAAGGCAGCAAGTAAAATGGGAATACATTATAAAATAGACATACAAAAAGAAGCGGCATGATAAACTGCTAAACTTTATAAACCACTTAATCGTCTAAATTCTATGAAAGTATTTTTTCCGTTTGAAAGATTAAGGAAGACACAAGGCACACTTATAGATTATGTTAATAATGCTTTGGAATCGCAAACACATCTTTTAGTTAATGCTCCAACAGGTATAGGCAAAAGTGCTGCTACTATATCACCAGCCATAACGTACGCTCTTCGCAACAATAAAACCGTAATGTTTCTTACGTCAAAGCATATGCAACACAAAATTGCACTGGAGACCATAGCAAGAATAAAGGACAAATTCAAAGTAGACATAGTAGCAGCTGATTTTATAGGGAAAAAGTGGATGTGTCTTTACCCTGTTGAAGACATGAGCACTGCCGAGTTCATAGACTTCTGTCTTTCACTACGAGAAAGGGAAGCATGTGAATACTATAACAATGTCAGAGCAGCGGACCTAAGAGAGAAAGCGCTGAACTTGATTAAGCAACTAGTAAAGGAAAGCCCAGTCCCTGCAGACAGAATAACAGAAACATGTAGAGAGTACAAGATGTGTCCATACGAGATAAACAGCGTTCTTGCTTCCAAATCACAGTTCATAGTCGCAGACTATTTACACATCTTTAATCCGATAATAAGACACAGTTTGCTTACCAAAATAAAGAAACAGCTGCACGACATAATACTGATAATCGATGAAGCACATAGCTTACCTGCAAGAGTTAGAGACTCCATGTCTTTAAAACTCAGCACGTTTACAATAGAGAACGCTATCAAAGAAACAAAGGATCCTGTCGTGCAAGATGTACTTAATGCTATCCACAATGCATTCATAGATCTAAAGTCAGGAAAGGAGAAGAGAATAGCAAAACAAGACTTAATTGATGCTATTTCAAAGTACACAGACATGGATATAGACGTTATGATTGATGAGTTACAAACACAGGCAAAGCTTGTGAGAGAAACAAAAAGGAGAAGCTTCATAGGTGGTGTGGCAAAGTTTCTAGAAGCATGGGCTACAAGCGAAGAAGGTTATGGTTACACAGTAAAGTCAGAAAAGAACAGAGTCATTGTAAATCTAAAATGTTTAGACCCATCAACAGTAACAAAAGAAGTATTCGAAAGTGTGCACTCAGCTGTTCTTATGTCAGGAACACTAACCCCACTAGATATGTACAAAGACATTTTAGGTTTGCCTAGAGATACGAAGATGCTTGATCTACCAAATCCATTCCCAAGAGAAAACGGATTATTCCTTATAGTTCCAGAGACTACAACTCGATACTCAAAAAGAGGTGAAGAACAGTACAAAGCGATCGCAAAGAAGCTAGAGACACTAATGAGTAAGATTCCCGGAAATGTTGCTGTATTTTTCCCAAGCTACGAGCTCAGAGACGAGGTCTATGTACACTTAGAATGTAGCAAGCAAGTAATACTTGAGCAGCAGAACATGAGCTCGTCGGAAAAATCTGAGTTGTTTGAGAGGTTAAAATCATTATCAAAAGAGGGAGCATGCTTACTTGGTGTAACAAGTGGAAATTTCAGTGAGGGCATAGATTTACCAGGAGAACTACTAGTTGGAGTAATAATAGTTGGTGTACCACTAGAAAGACCTGATCTAAACACACAGATGCTAATAGAGTACTACGATAAAAAGTTCAAAAAGGGCTGGAGTTATGGATATCTCTATCCTGCCATGAATAAAGCACTACAAGCAGCAGGTAGATGTATAAGAAGTGAAACAGACAGAGGAGTGGTAGTATTTCTAGACGAAAGATTTGTGTGGAGAAATTACTTTAAGTTATTACCAAAGCATTGGGTAACAATAGTCACAAAAGAACCAGAAAAAAGAATAGAAGAATTCTTTAAACCTCAATCTTCATAAAGTCATGAGCAGCTTCCACGTTGTTAAAGATTCTCTTGGCCTCTTCAACAAGGGGAGTCACATCCTTGTACCTTTGTGAAAAATGTGTTAAGATTAGCTTTTTAACTTGAGAAGACTTAGCAAGTTTAGCAGCATCTTCAGCACTCATATGCATATACTCCTCCCGTTCATCCTCTTTAAGGTAAGTAGACTCACATATTAGTAAATCAGCCCCTTGCACGTAATCAACCAGGTCTGAAAAGTAAACAGTATCTACCACATAGCAAATCTTTCTCCCACGTACTACATAAGTTGCGTCCTCAACCCGGATAGTATGGCCTTTGTACTCAATATCTTCACCCTTTTGAAGCCTCCCAAGAAGTGGATGCCTTACCAAACCAAACTTCTTTGTATAATCTAAATTTATCTTTCTTCTATCCTTCTCCTTCAAACAAAACCCGAGAGTGGAAGTAGTGTGCTTAACTTTAAATGCACTAACAAACATGTAGTCATTCTCGAATATCACTCCTTCATCAACATCATGCACATATAGCGGATAATTCAACTTGAACACATAAGTTTTCATTATTGAATTAACCCTATCCCTTGTACCAGGAGGACCATAAACATGGAGTGGTGTATTGCGTTGGGAAGCTGCATTTGACTGTATAAAACCAGCTAAACCAAGAGAATGATCACCGTGCCAATGGGTTAAAAACACTCGCGTAATTTTTGTTGGTGAGATCCCCATAATCCTCAACTGTCTTTGTGTCCCTTCCCCACAATCAAATAGTACATGCTCACCCCTAAATGATAGATAAACAGAGGTATGATTTCTCTCCTTTGTGGGGAACATAGACCCTGTACCCAAAAATACAACTTCCATGAACAGAATAAACTATAATCTATTAAATGCTTTTCCTAAGTAGCGTTTACTGTTGTTAAATATTATCTCCTCTGCTTCAGAACTACTCAAACCCCACTCTGAAGCAATGACATTAACACTTGTTTTAACGTCATCAGGCTTTCCAAGATAAGGAGCATCTGACTCTGTTAATATCAGTTCCTTTGGAGCTAGTTTGACTAAGGATTTGAAATGCGACGAACGCACAACAGACGGAGGCACGGAGAAAAAATAGCCCCTATCAAACCCAATTTTAGCTATTTTTAGCTTACCTGTAAAGCAGTGTATATTCACAATTAGATTGTAACTACTCAACACGTCCATAACATCTTTCTCTGCTCTTCTACTATGAACAGAAACAGGAACACCTAATTGTTCAGCTAACTCAAGCTGGGACTCAAATTTTTTAATCTGCTCATCTCTATCTGCAGGGTAGTAATAGTCAAGACCTATCTCGCCAATAACATCTGGGTTGTACTCACGAATTAAATCAAGTGCATTGCCTAATTCCTCATGCGGATCGATACCCAACCCGATATAGTACTTGTCTCTGAGCAAGACGTTCTTCTTAATTGAGTCTAAATCCACACTACAACTAACAACCCTAATATTAGTAGAACCCTTATACGCATACATGTGCGCATGAACATCAACGTACATAAAAACCACCAAATAAAAAGAAAAAATTTACTTGGTCAGTTTGATCTCAATGTAAGAAACACGAACCTTGCTCCCTTTGTCCTTACTTTCTAACTCCTCAGATCCTATCTTGATCTCACTGACCTTCACATCGCTCAAAAACTTGTTCTTTATAGCCTCTGCAACGTCAACTGCTCTAGAGATGTACTTTCCTCTTGCCTTAAGCACAAGCTCCTTTGCTCCTTTATTAAATTGTAACAGAGCACCTGTTACATAATTCATGAATGGCTTCTTACCTACAAAGATTTCATTCTCTGCCATTACTCTCCCTCCTTTTTCACTAATTTTGTGATGTATCCTGCTATCATATTCCTCAACTTTTTAGAGTGCACCCCAATCACAGTAGGCAAGACCTGCTTGTTGTGTTCAAAATCAGCCCTAAACTTATCTCTATATCTAGAAAAAGCTTCCATACCCACTTTTTTTACCAGCTTTGATCTTACTCTACCCATTTTATTTAAATCACAAGAGGTATTTAAAAAGTTTTCCCGAGCCACCAATACACAAATTTTTTAATAGAGCACCGTTCTATTTAGAGTATGAGTGAAGCACTGGTGTTGTTCGTAATAATAGCCATACTATTTGCTATTCTGTACGCTTACTCAAGTATGATAAGGTGGATAGGGTTAATTACTATAATTATTATTGGCATAATCGTATTCTTTGTAACATTTGTAAGGAAATATGATGAGTTTGAGAGGGGTATAATATTCAGGTTAGGTAGATTCAATAGAGTAGCTGGTCCTGGTTGGTCTATTGTAATACCTTTCTTTGAGAAGGAGTATGCAAGGGTAGATGTAAGGACAAAAATGATGCCTATCCAAGTGAAGGGATTCACAGCTGATGACATAAGCATTGGCTTAAATGGTATAGCCTACTACAGGATAACAGAACCATCTAAAGCTGTATTAAAGATTGCGAACTACCTAGGAGGATTAACAAATGTAATCGTATCCCAAACAAGAGATGTAATAGCTTCATTGAGCATGAGAGAGCTATTTGGTAACCTAAAAGATTTGAACAACATCGTACGTGATCGCGTTAGACCTTCACTATGGAAATGGGGTATAGACATTCCAATGATACAGATAAGAGAAATAACACCACCGGACGAGATAGTTAAAGCAATGCAACAGAAGGAGATAAGCGCACAACTTCTTCAAGCCCAGAGGTTTAGAGCAGAAGCCAAGAAAGTAACCATAGAAGCCTTAGGAGAAGGTGCTAAGAACATTGACGAACGTGCTGCAATGTACCTTTACTTAAAAGCACTCGAAGAGATAGGGAAGAGTAGTGCAACAAAGATAGTCTTTCCTGCTAGATTTGTTGACGTGCTGAACAATTTTGCAAAGAACTTTACACTGCCAAAAGGAATAGACATAGACCAAGCAGTTGAAGCTATAAAAAGAAAGTTAACCGGTGGTTGATATTGAGATGGACAACCATACTCGTTGCTATACTCGTACTGTCTGCTTCCTATGCCTGTAGTGCAACTTACAAGATAGAGAACAACAGACTTTATTTAAATATCCATGGACACTCTAAGTACAGAGTTTACGAGGACTTTCAACTCCTAGCTTCAGGAGAAACAACAGACAAGATAGTCATAATTAACTTAACATCGTACGCAGGTACGCACGAGGTTAAAGTTTATTTGGACACATGCGGCAAGAAGTACCTGTTTAATCACACAGTAGAGCAAGAAGGCGGATTAGAGGTAGAGTACCCAAGCAAAATAATCTTGTATTCCCACCCAACAAGATCTTCAATTTCTGTACGAAATACAGCGAATAGAAATATCTACTTCCGTGTTAGCTGCGCCGGGTGTAGGCTAAATATGTACAAACCTTATCTTAGACCTAATGAGACAGAAAAAGTAGAATTTTTTGTAGACAAAACAACTTCTCTTCCGTATATAAAACTGTATATCTCAAACATGACACCAATAAGAATAAGCATAGAAAAACCACTACTAGATACAAGGGTAGTAAACGCAATAGTGGATGTGAATGAAAATCTTATGACAATTAACCTAACTGTGATGAACAATGACACAGAAAAGGATGTTACGATATTTGCAGAGTTAAGTAATCTAGAAGGTGGGAAGATAGTAAGGTACCAAACAACCCTAAAACCTGGGTTAAACAATCTCATGCTTGAAATTGAAAGAGATCCTGATGATATGCTAACGAAGCTCTATATGGACTATCTGTGTGCTCAAGAGCTCTGTTCTGACGTTTACACAGATCTTCCACCAATAGAGTGGTATTTATCCCCAGAAAGAACAATACAGAAAACAGCATCCTTGGGTGTGATATACCAGTTGGCGAAGGTGATAAAAGCATGGATATAAAGCCAATTGTTGCTATACTAAGCCTAGCTTTTATATTCACATTTACATGGACAAAAGATGTAGGAATATGGCTTAAAGACTTTACAGTTTACAGCATGATCATAGCAGTGTCTATTTTAACTCAACTTCTCTTCCAACACCTAATGTGTAAGAACATTGGAGCGAAGTTAAGCTACAAACTGTGGAAAAAAGGGATAATTATAAGCATTCTATCACCACTAATAACAAATGGCTTACTCCCTGTGCCATTAGTTGGTTACACAGAAGTTAAAACAAAACATCCAGTTAAACTCAGTAGGAGAGGAAGCAGCGTCACATATAGAGAAGAATCAGTTATACTACTGTCTGGCGTTTTTGCCAGCATAGTGCTAGCTTTACTAGGATCAATAGCTGGTTATCGCGACCTTGCCCGTGTTAATGCTACACTTGCAGTATTCTATCTAATTCCAATCCCAAACCTTCCTGGATACAAAGTATTAATGTGGAGAGCAGGTTACCTGCTGGCATGCATAATCATCTCCCTTCTAGCTCTAGTATCTATACATAGTAAAGTGAGTGCATTAATAACTCTTATACTAACAGCAATAGTAATTGCAACACTAAAAATTTTATAAACCAAAAAGTAATTAAATAATAACAAGGAGGTAGATGTTATGGTAGGTGAAAAAATGCTTGCAAAGGAGCTTGTAGGTAGAACAGTAGTTACAAAGAGCGGGAAAACATTTGGAACAGTGGGAGACATAGTTTTTGAGGCGAGGACAGGAGAAATAATAAACATCGTTCTAAAGAATCCAACACAGTTTGCCAAGTCATTCAGTCTAGAGAAAGACTCAGAGGGTAACCTGCTGATCCCATACCACGCAGTAGTTTCTGTAGGCGACTTTATAATAGTTGCAGAGGATGACATAGTATGAAGTTTGTTTGTTTAATTAGCGGGGGAATAGACTCCGCTGTAGCTGTTTATTTATCTGCCCTAAAAGGCCATGAAATAACTCTTCTTCACATGAAAGTAGGGGAATTTAATATCAAACCAATTGTTGAGAGGCTAAGAGCTGTGACAAAGCAGAAGCTGCCACTTTATGAAGTAGACCATACAACTTTCTTGAAACATATTATTAAACAGTGCGATAGACGATACACTTGTATACTATGTAAAAGAAGAATGTACAGAGAGGCAGAGCTACTGTGCAAACAATTAAAAGCAGATGGGATAGTAACAGGAGAAAACCTTGCACAAGTGGCCTCACAAACATTAGAAAATCTGTATGTCCTGTCTAAGGCTGTTAATGTTCCTGTGTTAAGACCGCTGATAGGATACAACAAAGAGGAGATAGTGGGTATAGCAAAGAAGATTGGGACATACGAACTACAGGATAGGAAACCATGCCCGTATGCTCCGCGGAAGCCAAAAACAAAATCAACTGAGGAAGAAGTTTTAGCAGAAGAGCAGATGATCACATTCCCATTAGAGCCCCCACAACAGATATAAGTAAAAAGCTTTCTGTATTTAATATGTATTCCACACGTAATATAGACCCTTGGATGATAGTTTCTTTAGTACTGTTACTTGTTCTAGCGTACATGGTGGTCTCAGAAACGAGAAGTTCTGTTTCTTCAGATGCAACGAATAGGGTCATGAACTTTATAAACAGTAAGATTGTTGTTCAGGGAGGGAATGCTAGTTTAGTTAAAGCATACGAAGAGAATGGATTGTATGTGATAGTTTGGCAGTTAAACAACAGAAACTACACATACTATGCAACAAAAGATGGACAGTTAGTTTTTCCTAGATACTTTAACACAAGTGTTTAATATGAGAATAAAAATAAGAGTGATTCCAAACGCTAGCAAGAACGAGATTATAGAAGGGGAAACACTAACAGTGAAAACAACAGAGCCTGCTAAGAAAAATAAAGCAAACAAGGCTGTTGTTAGAATGCTAAAGAATTATTTTAAAGCCGATGTGAAGATCATAGCGGGGTTCAACAGTAGAAATAAGTTGATTGAAATAAACCAAAACATTTAAATAAGCGCGCTCTTGTTTGTTCTTAAGGTGATTAAGTTGGCTAAGAAAAAGACTGCTAAGAAAAGACAACTAGACCCTTGGAAGATTATTTCTGCTGTACTGTTAATAGCATTAATTGCAGCTGTATTGTTCCGATCACCTAACCAACAGGCAATAGCGCAGAACACAGTAGATTACATAAACAAGTACTTGGAAGCACTAAACAGACCAGCAATAGCTCAGCTTGATCAGAATAACCCTATAGAGGATATAGGAGCATTCTACAAAGTAAACACAATATATAACACGAGTAAAATACCAGTTCTTGTGACAAAGGATGGAAGGTACTGGGTGCAGATACAAGAACAGATGTTACCTGGTCTAGTAATTGATATGCAAGACGAAAACTACTTGAATAGGCTCAGGCAAAGCACTCAAACACCGCAGTTTAGCCCTCCAAAAACAGATAAACCACGCGTAGAGCTTTCAGTAATGAGTTTCTGCCCGTATGGGAACATAGCAGAGAAGGCAATGAAACCTGTCTACGATCTTCTAGGGGATAAGATAAACTTAACTGTCTACTACATACTGTACAACCAGAATGGCACGTTAGTATCGATGCATGGACAAAAAGAGTATGACCAGGATATAAGAGAAGCATGCATACAGAAGTACTTCCCAGATAAGTACTGGGATTACATATATTACGTTGACACACACTGTTCACTTGGGGACATTGACACATGCTGGTCAGAAGCTGCAGACGCTGTTGGCATTGATAAAACCAAGGTAAACAGCTGCTTCGCCAATGAAAAAGAGAGTATAGCAAATCAGAACTATGAGATAACTAGCACAAATGGGTGGCAGGCATCACCAATACTAGTTATAAACGGCATGACTTACAAGGGTAACAGAACACCAGAAGCGTACAAGCAAGCAATTTGCGCAGCATTCATAAACCCGCCTGCAGAGTGTTCGCAGAACCTAACAAATGGGGGCCAAACCTCATCCGGACAGTGCTAAACCCTTTCTTTGTTTTTGATCTTTAGATATACCTAGAGAGCGTGTCACAAAACCAGAAAACTTTATAAACCTACTTCTACTTAACAAAGGTATGGCTTTGTCTCAGAGGAGATCGCGAAGGAAAGTAACAGGTGGGAAGTACAAAAAACAGAGAGATAAGAAGAAGATGGAGCTAGCTGGAAGGGAGCATTTAACTAGAATTGGAGAAAAGAGAGTAACCTTAGTTAGAATGAGGGGTGGAAAATTGAAGACAAAAGCTTTGTCCTTAGACAAGGCTAATGTGTATGATCCAAAATCAAAAACATACAAAGTAGTGTCTATAAAGTCAGTTATAGAGAACAAAGCTAACCGTCACTACGTAAGAAGGCAAATAATAACCAAAGGAGCAATCATAGAAACGGACCTAGGCAAGGCTATTGTCACAAACAGACCAAGCCAAGAAGGTTTCATAAATGCAAAGCTCATTTAGTCTGTAGAAATTCTTTAATACTCATAACAAACCCTAATGCAGCAGACCTTGTTAGATCCTTAAAACTCTCATACTTTCGTCCATACATTGTATCATAGAGCCTACCCAAAAACAAAGGTAAGTGCTCAAATTTATTATCATAATCTCTCTGCACACTTGCTTTAACAGTAACATCTAAATTGCCAGACTTCACTTTTTTTGGCACACCATCAATCAATCTCTCCTCTTCTCTGTAGCTATCGCACCTAATAAAGACGTCAATCACACCTTTAACATACTTATCATACTCCTGCTCTCCCTTAATACCTATTTCGTATATTTCTCCAGAAGCTTCCTCACTTTTACTCATTTTGTATTCATTTGGAGGATACCCAGTGTCTTCAAATAAATGCCATAACATCTCATACAGCGATTTTATGTCAAAATTTCCGCTGAACTTAAGTTTCCTGCTTAAAATTGTCTCCTCATACATACAAATATGAAAACATGCTGAGGATAAAAATTTATCTATATTTATGGTTTGCGAAAGATTTATAAAGGAGTTTGAAACATATATAAATTGGAAAGGTGGTTAAATGAGTTCTAAGTCTACAAAAGGGAGAAAGTGTCCTGTATGTGGAAAAAGGACAGTATTCTATGACAAAGGATCAAGAGAATATATATGTAAAAGTTGTGGTACAGTCATAAGTGAGGACACGATAGATTTTGGCAAGGAATGGAGAGAATTTGGAGACAGTTCTGGAACTTCAAGACGAAGGACAGGAGCACCAATAGAAAGCTCAAGGCACGACTTGGGCGTGTCTACAAAGATAGGCCGCGCATCAGACTACAAAAACATTCAAAAAGGCACAAGAAGAATTTACTCAAGAATAATTAAGTGGCAGAACAGAACATCCTCAGCAACAGAGCGAAACCTAAAACAGGCACTCTCAGAACTAAAGAGGGTTTGCTCATTCTTAGACATTCCAAAAACTATCCAAGAGGAAGCAAGTAAAATCTACAGGATGGCGGCTGAAAAACAACTAGTTAGAGGAAGATCAATGGAATCAGTAGTTGCAGGAGCACTATACGCTGCATCAAGGAACTACGGATTACCAAGAACCCTAAATGAGATAGCACAAGCTTTTCCTCTGGAAAAGAAAGAGATAGGGAAAACATACAGGTTTATATCAAGACAATTAGGTTTAAGGATTATTCCAACACTACCAATGGACTACGTTCACAGATTTGCATCTGAGTTAAAACTAAGTCCTGAAACAACAGCAAAAGCTGTTGAAATCATAAAAAAAGCCCAGAATAAGGAAGTAACCAGTGGTAAAGGTCCAATGGGTATAGCAGCTGCTGCTATATACGTGGCAACATTGTTAACAGGAGAGAAGAAAACACAAAGAGAGGTAGCAGACGTTGCAGGTGTTACAGAGGTAACTATTCGAAACAGATACAAAGAGCTCATCACAAAGTTAAATCTAGAAAAGCAGATCAAATCCTCTGAGTAATCTCATCAATGTTCAGCTCTGTTTTGAATCCTTTTGGATCAAAGTGAGTTCTAACTCCATTAACTTTAGAAACAACGTAATCTATCTTTGGCTCTTCAATACGCATAAGCTTAGCAACAGCATCTGTTGTGTAATAAAAGTTAGGAGCATCTGCTTCCATATATATTGTACCCAAAAGCCTGACAGCATCACCAACACTGTTGTCAAATGCCTTTTTGACAATAGAAGCATCTTGTATCTTATCTAAGAATAGAGGACCGATAAGATCTCCCTCTCCAAATTTCAAAGATCTATTATCAAACTGGATACTCCCAACATTTTTAACAAGTTCATACGGCTTACTTTCCTTCACAAAGTAAACTCTAAAGTAATGACGTGTAGCATGACTAAGTATTGGTCTAAGCGCATAACCGTACTGAGCACCAATCTCAACCACCTTTTTAATAAGTATTCTAATCCCCATCTCTCTGTAGAATATAACCCTTCTAGACACAGAACCATACCTAACCAAGCACTTCTTTGGGTATGTTCCGCTAAGTGAAGCAATGTCTGTAGCTGTAATTCCAAGTATTCCGCCTCTCTTAAGGAATTTTACAGCACTGTCCAAAAATGGTAATGGGCTACCAAATGGATCCACATCAATGTAATCAAACTTTGTATCCAATGTGTACAATAGCCTGTTAGCATCCATGTTGTAAACATCAGCATGCATACCATTTATTTTAAGGTTCTCCTTAATGTCTTCATACGCCTTAGAATTCCTATCATTGAACACAACATCAATACCGTGCCTTAAAAGTCTGAGTCCACGGACACCAGTTCCAGCAAGCAAATCAATTGCTTTTTTGGGTTTAAGTGCAACAATAAGTGATTCACAAACATCTCTATTCAGAACCTGATGTGGATTATAAAAAACAGGAAGTCTAGACGTGATCTTACCCGGATAAGTTCTTATCTTAATGCCTCTCTCTTCAACAATCATAAAGAAATAGAATACTACTCATTTAAAAGCTTCACTGGAGCGTTGATAGCTTGACCAGGCAATGGTTTATCCAGCTTGACAATAACTTTACCTTTTGTACCATGTGGCTTGGTTATCACACCTTCAAATCCCTTACCATACTCAACTACTACCTTTTTACCGACCAACTGTTGAGCCTCAGATCTAGAACTTGCAGCATCAACTATAATCCTACGAGTGTCTTGCGTGTGTCTACCTCTCTTATACGATAGAACCTTCATAAACCACACCTCCTAACGCTGTCCCAGTTCATCTTCTATAATGTGGTTTATGTCTTCATGTTTTTTTGTCTCAAACTCAACTATCTTATCTTCCCTTGGTTTTATCACTTTTTCTTTCGATACACCTCTCTCTTTCTCAGCAATCTCAAACATGTACGATTCTCCTTTCTTCTTTCTTATGTCCTTAAGAAGTTTTGTCATCAACTCAACAAACTTCTTTGCTTTCTCTTTGTAATCAAAGAATGTCTTAGCATCTACCTTTTTTATGTCTCCATGTTCTACCTTCTTGTAGAATGTATGAACATCCTTAGCAATGTCAACAGCAGACTTATTGACTAACTTATACTCCTTCATCAAAAATCTTTCAACAAAGGATGGGACTTCATTCGGAGTTGGCGGACGATAACCCAACTCCATGAGTACAGCTTGAGCAGATGAAACAACAGCTTGATCTAATGCACGAACCATCTGAAACTTTATTTCATCCTCAACAGACTTAATAAGCCTATTTGCAACGTTGATATGCTTATCAACAGCTTCCTTCGACGGGTATATCATACCTGCTTTAAATAACATCTGGATAGGTAAGAAAAACCCTGTGTCATAAAGAACTATTCCATCTCTTAACACATTAAATATAACTGGATTGCCCTCTCTTATCATCTCCCAGAACTCAGTAAGCAAGTAAGGCTGAGGGTGCAAAGTCCTGGATTTATACTTTTTTGATATGGGATAAGCAGCCTCTACAAGCTTCTGGAATAGCCTTTCCTTAACTTCAACTCTCGTCATTGTTCTTACATCAGTATCATCCACAATGACTGCAAGATCAATATCAGAACCAGACTTCTTTCCTTTCCCAGTTACGTTGCTTCCCCAAACAACAACAGCCTTTATGTACTTCTCAAAATGACGAAGTATAGCACCGATGTATGTATTTATTGCCTTTATATCCTTCTCTGGTAGTTTGCCTTTAAGTGGGCTCTTCTGCTTCTCCTTAAAGTACTTTAGAACAAACTCCTTCTCAGATTTGGTTAAAGTTTTACCTTTCTTTAACTTCTCTTCAATTTTCTTAATCTTCTCTTCAGGTGTCAACTTTTTAGCCATGAATACATATACTACTACAGGTTTAAAAACATTGTGATAAAACTTAAATTATTGAGAATAACAGAAAACTCATGAACCACGAAGAAGTTGAAAGCCTTAAACGCGAAAGAAGAAAGATAAACCGAGAAATAAGAAGCGTATTAAAAAACATAGGCAAAGAAGAAAACTGGCAAAAGGTAATGGAAGTTAAGCACACTTATATTGAACCATCATTAACCCAATCCACATACATGTTTTATAATGATGAGGATCCAGTAGAAAAACTAGCAGAGCTTGTGAGAAGAAAAGAAGAAATAAACAAAAAATTGGAATCCAAAAAGTTTAAAAATGGGAAACCACTTAAAAGTAGTAACGTAGGTGATGATAAAATGGCAAATGGAAACGACACGCAATTGGTTCCAGTAGGTAAAAAGAATGCTGGACAGCAACAAGATATTACACAACCAGATAACCAGCAGATCCCATACAAAGCACTAGAAAGCTTACTTGACAAATCCCCATACACTGTACTTGCAGCAGAAGCACTAAGAATACCAGGCGTATTCCCATACCTTAGTGCTATTGCAAGCAAAAGCGGGATTAACATAGAGGCTCCTCTAAGAACATATGCTGCACTCGCAGCAAAATGTTTGAACGAGCAAGGTCTAAAAAAGGTATTTGTGGACCCACTAGGTTACCTAAGCGAAGTAGATACATTAAGTAAGTGGCCACAAGCCCAAAAGACATTAGACAGCTTGCTTCCAAAATTGCATGCAACTGATGCTCTCGAGGCACTTGCGCATTGGTATGGAATAATGCTATATGATATGCAAGAGCCAGAAATAGAAAACGCTGGAAGAAAAATGGCTGAAATGGTTGGTTAAAACTTTTTCTTCTTAATTTCCTTCTCAACTCTTTGTACGAACTTTTCTACTCTCTGCCTTAAAACTTTAAGTCTGCTTAGGTCCACATCTTTCAACTGTACGTGAACTATCTTCTTCATAAGTGTCTTAACCTCGTTGTACAACTTAATGTCATTCTCTTTAAAGAACTTAATCTTCCTCATGTACTTAGTCATCACCTCTGGAGACGGTGGACTGTATCCATGTTTCATAACAACAGCATGAGTAGCATCAACCATTGCCCAATACAGGTCCTCAACCACACCAAACAGTTTCATCTTTAATCTATTCAAATGGTACGGTGCTCGCATCATAGCATTGAAAACTGCTTCCTCACTAGGTCTTATTTTACCAGCAGCTAAAAGTTTTCTCATCGGCTCAAAGAAGTTTAACTCGTCTATCAATGGTATTCCAACCCTTAGGAAATTGATAACTGCTGGTTCACCAACCCTAATACTGTCCCACACACTAGTCAACGTTAATGTAGTTGCATGAATTCTCTTGTAGTCTTTCTTACTCAAAATTAATTTTCCCAACTCAAGCCTGTAATAATCAGTAAGTTCTTTTGTCATAGGGGTAGAGACGTTATCAACTATAATCACTACATCTATGTCTGATCCCTTTTTCTCCTTACTCTTTGCAACACTACCAACTAAAACAACTGTTTTCACCAGACCTTTAAACTTTGAGTACAACTCAGCTGCAAAGTTCGCAGCTATGGTTCTACTATCCATAATCATCCCTCCTTTTTCAACTCATTGGAGCACCACTAAACCCTCGTTTCTTTCCTGTGTATGCGCCAAACACAGGTTCAACACCTGAAAACGATAAATATCCTGTCTCTAAATAACCAGAGTACAAGCTCCCTCTTGGTGGAGGCGTCTCCTGATAAGCAACATCAAGTATACTCCCAAAATCTGTCCAAGACTCACTAGGAGCTGCAGAAAGATAACTCACTGAAGGGCCAAATGGATGAGGTGATATTCCTTTTGAACTTTCCCACAGCTCCTCACTCCCTCCTGTTTCAAGTATCATTCTTCCTTTATACCCTTTTTTCTCTAACATCTCCAAAGCCTCTTTTATGTTGGCATTTCCCCAACCAGGAACAAGGTGAGAATCTTCGTAACCAAAGTTGTCTGTCAGATGAACGTGTTTAACCTTTGGTAAGATCTTCTCCATCTCCTTCTTGATCTGCTCATCAGTGTAACCATACCTTTTAAGTAAATTAATGTGACCAACATCAAGTGTAACACCTATCAAATCCTTAGCTAACTTCTGCGCCTCTTCTTTACTGAGTTTCTTATCTTTTACAAGCTTATCAGCAAACCTTTTCCTAGCTTCATCAACTAACTTAGAAAGGTCTTCTAACCTCCCACCAACAATAAATGGATACGGATTCTCCACTACTACAACAGGGGACTTTTTACCATACTTCTCATACCCATAGTAAGCGCTCTCTGCTATAGTTTCACTTGCTTTCTCACGCTCGTAATCCACAGCAGGCACAATAATATCAGATGTGTCTTCAGGATAAACAACACCAAGTCTTAATAATCTACCTCTCAAAAGCCTTTTATCTCTCTCTACCATCTCCTTATACTTTTCAGGGTTTTTATCCTTAAGATGGGCATAATGTTTTTTTGCCTGCTCTTCAATGTACTTTTCATAAGATCCATACTCTTTCTTTATTTTGTCCAAAAACTTGTCAACACCTCCTGCCTTTCTAACCTCTGGAACATACGACTCAACAAGCCTTTTAACCTTGTCAACCTGATCATTAAGCTGCTCCTCAATTCTCTGCAAAGTAGAAGCAACATGAGCATACTCCTTTGCTAAACGAACATCACGATGTATGCTCTCCTTCAACTCACCAGACAAATGCCCTCTAAGAATATCATCTTTGTACTTATCAAACAAAGGACCAAGTGCTTCTCTCAACATTCCTTCAAATATCTTCTTAGAGTGCTCAAGATCACCCAATCTTTGGATTTCTTGTGTTAGTATCATTTGTTTAGCTTCTCTTACCACATCCTCAGTGGATTTTCCTTCTTCTGCACGCACAGGATAAAACCTTCCAACATCCTTACGCACATAACCTTTAACCTCAGTACGCTCAGGAGTACCAATCTCGTCCACTACCATCTCAGAAGCATGAACATTAACAGGAGTATTTGGTCCTCCAACCTTGTAAGCAATGTCTACCATCTGTTTCAGCCGCTGTTCCTCACCAATCCTTGTAGCTTCAGAATAACCATCAATAAGCCTACTGTAGCCTGCAAGGTTGACAACAGGTGCGTGAACAGAAGGTTTAACACCAGTAAGCTTTGCCAACCTAGCCATCTCATCATAGTACCACTTAGGCATCTTCTCAACAATCTGAGGAGAAAGAAGCTGTAATTCAATGTTCTTAACACCCCAATTTATGTCTGTGTTCATCTCTAACAACTGGTCCCTACCAGGGTGCGAAGCAGCACCTAACGCACTAAACGGTAATTTAAGATTATCTGGTCCAGATAGCATATACTTACCTTTAAATTCCATAATAAATCATTAGCAATTCTCATTTATATGTCTACTCATAGTGAGTAAGAATACGCTGGTTTTTCTGTTCATCAACTATCTTCTGCTGGGATATAATTTCCTCTATCCCTGCTACCTCACTAACAAGATCACTAGTAATGGGATCAAACCTATCACTCAGATCAATAACACGCTGCTCTTCTTGCCTAACTGTTTCACCTGCAACAGGAGTTCTCTCCTCACGTACATACCGCTCAACAAGAGATTGGTAGTGCTGCTCTGCTTGTGATGTCTCAGCAGCAGAAGGCTGTTCAACAGGAACATAAGCAGGAGAACCAGGCTCAGCATCGAAATAGGTCTCTAAGTCAGCCTCAGTAAACTTATCTTCCTGTTCAAACCTGGATATTATTTCCTCTAGGGCCATATAAAATAAAGAACATAAAAATGTAAAAACTTTACTACCTGAACCTTCTTATTGCTGGAGAGCCACACTTCGGACAAGCACCTGGTCTACCAGTACCATAAGGCTCATCCCACTCATAACCACAAGACAAACAGACAAATCTCCTTGACTGAACAAGTTTGTAGTTACCACCTTGTATCCTTATGGCCTTACCCTGAACAAGAGCTTCTGCAATTTTCTTCCTAGCAGAACTAAGTAGGCGATTAAATGTTGGCTGAGATATATTCATCCTGGAAGCGCCTGTAGCCTGATCCAGACCAAGAAAATCACTTATCCTAAGCGCCTCAAATTCGTCCAAAGTAAGAATAACTTCATCACTAGCACTAGGTGGGGAGAAGTACGTTATATTTGGACTAAAACATATCCTTCTCCTACGCCTAGGTCTAGGCATTTGACACACTCTCCACAGCTTGTTTAACTGTTCCTGTCATGATCTTGTACTTCACACCACGTGACTGTAAGACATTGACAAAGTTGGGACCTACTTGCCCTACTATAACTAACTCAACACCTTCATCAGCAAGTAACTGAGCCATTGCAAACCCTGCTCCACCTCCAAACATAAACGGGTTCTTAATCTGCTTGACAAGCTTCCCATCCTCAAAGATGAGATAGTATGGTGATCTCCCACTAGCACTACTTATATGTGCATCCAGATCTGGCTTTTCAGCAGCCACAGCTATTTTCATAGATACCCCCTCCTTTCAACACATTCTATAATCAGACCTTGAAAAACTGAAACAAAAATCATAACAACAGTTAATATAACAGTATAAACCCAACCAAAGTAATAAACAATCACTGGTAACATCGGAATCTTAACCGCACGGTTGTACAAGAACGTTGCTATAAAACCATAATCAATCCCTTTCTCTCTCAAATTTTTAAGTAGTGGATACCACATGTAAATTGGTCCTGTTGAGAGTATACCTGTAATGACAGCTACTATCCATCTCTTAGCAGCATGTGCCTCAACAATGTGTCGCTGTATCCATTCAGGGGTGATATACTTGTTTGTTACTGCCATGACAGCAAACACAATAAATATCACGTAGGATAGCTTAACCAACGTTTTCCCTGCAAACTTTAATGGTGTTACAACATCGTATCCAAGCATAAATAATACAACATACAGTCCAATTACGCCTAGCAAAAAGTACCAAGCTGCGTATGACTTATCACTTGTCATAGCAGATTCACCAGGTAAACAGTTATGATGGCTACAACCATAGCAAAAATAAAGCTTAATACATTCCTTAAAACAGCAAATTTCTTACTAAGTAGGATAGACTCTGCTGGTAACTGGATAATACCAACTGTTACCCATGCCACTAAAAACGCTGTTACTGCGTAAAGGCTTATGCCTTGTTTAAGCAACTCACCACCAATCACATAACTAGTCAATGGATTACCTGCAGATATACTACCAAACACATCTCCTAAGATTACATTAATCCATGTGCTGTCTGTAAAAACATAATGTATGTGGGATGGTACTAGTGCTATTAACATAACCACCCCTACTAAAATAGGCAAGCTGTTCCAGAGTGATCTTGCTGCTTTGATAATTGCTATCTTTGTATTCATTCTAGCTCCCTCAATCTTTGCTCAATTGCTCTCTTCTGTGCTTCTAGAATTGCTTTTTCCTCTTCCTTGGTTAATCCTATCCTCCAAAACCAACCGAACCTTCTGCCAAACCATCCACGTATACCTGCTCCACAAGGTCCAAGTCTCCTACCAACAGGTCCTGTTCCGTATGGTCCTGTTCCATCACCAAAAGGCATATTATCACCCCCTCTTTTGAATATTTATTCATTATTAATTATGAATAATAATTTATAAACCTTTCGGTTAGAACTACAATTCTTCAAGCACCTTTGAAACAATACTGTAACAAGACATCTTCTTAACACGTTCTTCTAACTTACGCTTAAACTCATCATCGTAAGGATACAAAGAACTAAAAGCTGCTATAACAATGAAATCCTCCACGTGTTTAGGAGGAACACCCAATCTTCGTACTAGCTCACCAGCCGCTTTAGTAGCCAGGTCTAAAGAACCCGTGTGTAAGCCAACGTAATACGCTATATCTGACAGGTGCTGCTTATCTAACAGATACTGCTCCATGCCAAAATCCTACAATTCTATTATTATAAACATTTCTGCTCAGTTCTGCACATTTAACTTTATAAAAACGTTTCGGGACGCAATTAGGCATAATTTATTAGAACAGAAAAGTTTAATAATAACCAGTTTTAGGAATTTGTTGGTGATGATCCATGGGTTTGTTTGACAAGTTTAAAAAGAAAGATGAAGAGATTCCTGACTTACCTGACATTGAAGAAGAAGAGATACTCCCATCAGCTCCTAATTTCCCAGAATTACCTCCACAGCCTCAATCACCACAAATAAAACCTCAATTTCCACCGTCTCAACCTCCTACTCCACAAGCTCCTCCTGTGCCTCCAGCACCACCTACACGTCAAGCTCCTCCAGCACCACCTGCTCCACAATTTCCTCCAGCGCAACCTAACCAACCAGTTAACCCTCCTCCTCCAATACAACCAGAGCCAATAGCTCCGGTTCTGCCTCAGCCAATCCCACCAGAACACAATATCCCACAGCCAGTTCCAAAAGAGTCGATGCAGAGGACAAGGATAGAAGATCGAATAGATCAGCTAGAGCAAAAGATAGACAAGATAAATCAAAAACTAGACGCACTCATCCAAAGAATAGGAACAAGCTAGGGATAGACAATGAATTTCTTCTACACTTACTTTATATGTCCCATAATAGGAAAGTGCCCCGGGTATAACATCTTCAACACTACTCTTTATGCTCTTGTGTCTATAATTACTGTTTACTTAATCTACAAGTATGCAAGAAAAAGGTATAAATTTGACATGAAGTTTGTCTATGCAGTATTACCATTTGTTGTGCTAGGATCCCTTATAAGAGTGATGGTCGATGCTAACATCTACCCATACACATTTTGGACAGTAACACCAGGTATATGGTTTGTAATGCTTATATTTGGACTAATAAATATTGAATTAGGGAGAAAAATAAGCAAGAAAGATTATTGGAAGATCTCTTCACTTGCCCCTGTCATAATCATACTAACAATACTACCAAATATCGCATTAAGAAACATATTTGGTGGTGTGTTAGTTCTAGTATTCTGGTCTGCGTTTACAATACCTTTCTTATGGATGTATGCTATTAAGAAACTTGACGTATATTCATTACTTGCCATAGCCGCACAGATGTTTGATGCTAGTGCTACTTTTATCTCAATCCAGTTCTTTGGCTACGTGGAGAAGCACGTTCTACCAACGTTTTTAATAAACTTGTTGGGACCATGGGCAATGTTCGCGCTGAAATTAGCTGTAGTACTACCAATCATATACATAATAAATAAAGAGACCAAGAACAGCCTTGCAAGAGGGTTAAAGATCACAATAATGATTCTTGGAATGGCAACAGGAATTAGAGATTTCATAAGATTGATTATGTTAGTTTAATATGGAATGTTCTCTCTATCTTTTTAACAAGCTTCTCTGGAGCAGCAGACACTCCCTTCTCAACTCTACGTATCAAGCCTGGTTTTTCATTTATCCTCTTTGCAAACTCTTCTACACTGAGATTTAAACTCTCTCTAAGCTCTCTTATCTTCTCGCCATAATCCTCTGTATCAAAATCTAGCTCATCAGAAGATTTGTTAGAAGATTTAACCAGCCGACCAAACTTCCTACAGTGAGAACAAACCTTGTACTCTAATCCATCAATCTCAACTAAGTAAAGTCTGTCTACGTCTCTACCGCAAAGTTCGCATTCCATTACTCCTCGCCGAACTCAGACTCCATTGTCTTTATGTCCTGTTCGTACATCAAGCAATCATTACAAACCTCTCTTTCCACGTCTCCACACTTCTTACAGAACCTTGCACCACAAACTTTGCACCTGTAAGTCTGCTTAACCTTCCTGCCACAAATATCACACCTCGGCATAGTTCACTATGGTGATATTTCCTATATATATAATTTTCTGAGAACAGGTTCTGTAAACTTTTTCCGAAGGAAAAGTTCGAGGCGAAGCCGAGAAAGTTGGCGGGCGGTAGGTTTTTAAATTTTGAAGCATTCTTTTAGCCTATGAAATCTTTTGATACTTATGCAAAAAAATTAGATTCAATAGTTACCAAGTTACCTACCTATGGTCAATATCATAAAATTATAAAAGAAGCATGGGAAAGAGAAGGAAAGTCTCTATATGCGTCTGATATATTTACTGATTTTACCAGAGAGTTGAAAAATATTTTGAAATATCTAGAAGCAGGGGATGTTAAAGATTACAGATGGCACGGATATGTTGCAGCAGTAATATTTAAACCAACAAAGAGTCCATATTTTAGACTTGGTTTGTTTGGGAAATGCGAAAATGTACCTGTTAATGGAGATTTAGAAGCAGTTATTGCTATTGGTTTTGATGAACTTGGCGACTATGAAGACGGTGAAAGACCAGAGCTTGTAGTTTATTACCTAAATAGGAATTTCAGGAATGATAATCCTTTCTCTCATACAGACATAGATTTATACAAACCAGAAGACTGGAAAAATACTTTAAATGAATTTTTTGACATGTCAAAAGTTAGATGATATTATTGTTAAATTAACCCCTTGCTTCATCAAAATTACTTCAGCTTCTGGAATTCTAGCACCGGCCACTTTTTTCCTGGAAAATCTGTATCAAGTACTGCAAAGTATCCTTTGTAAAATGCTCCTGGGTTTATAACATGCCATCTGTCCACTTCACCTGTAGGATACTGCCTTCTCAGGAACACATTGAACACAGAACCATCTCTTGCTTCATATATCTTTACTCCTCTTACTGGATCCCAATAAGCATAGCGTGGCTCGTGATCGTGTCCTCTAACCATAATTCTATACCTTTTACGCCTATCCCTAGCTTCCTTAATTCTCATCAC